>Ga0256406_1003172_pt1 | contig 21049 bp, 21 predicted proteins | sample RumenRJG_03DNA_FD_185986 | JGI IMG/M metagenome (GOLD analysis project Ga0256406, IMG submission 185986) | Bovine rumen microbial communities from Lethbridge, Alberta, Canada - RJG_03 | ecosystem: Host-associated > Mammals > Digestive system > Stomach > Rumen | place: Canada: Alberta | collected... | reverse complement strand
ATACAGTACAAAGGCAGGGATATCTCAGAAAAGCTGTTCCAGAGCGACAAAACATTTATCGGGTCCAGAAGTGAACGGGTGCAGTCCTCGCAAAGCATGTCATCCAAGATATTTATTGAATTTGTAGCGCTTATTGTTCGCAACCGGATTTACAATCTCCTCAAAGAACAGATGCTCCAGCTGGAGTCAAGGCAGAAATACATGACTGTCCCGGCTGCGATCAGAGAGCTTGAAAAGATCGAGATGGTAAGACGAAATGGAAAGGATTATAAGCTGGACCACGCAGTTACCAAAAATCAGAAGATCATTCTGAGCTCATTTGGCATGGATGAAGACAATATCAGAAAAAGTGCAGACGACATCCGTAAGCAGCTGGCCAACAGCCAGTCACTCATGAAGAAGGAGGATCAGGACGATGGCAAGGAAGAGATCTGCTGAATCAATCGATACAGAAATCGCAAAAGTAGAGTCGGAAATGTCACGGCTTCAGGAGAGGTATGATTCCCTCGCGGAGAAGCTTAAGTCATTACAGGATCAGAAGCGGAAGCTGGAGACTGATATGCTCATGGAAGCCTACCTGAACAGCGGCAAGAGCTTCGATGAGGTAATAACCTTTTTGAAGCCCTGAGGGCGTTTAGTGTAACTTTTTTGAAAAGTTCACATTTTAAAAAAATCCCCCATAGACCCTCTCATCCCTCACATGAGATTCGTATATCACTTTGTACTATTTTACCATGATCATATGATTTGGCAAGGATGTTTCAAACGCGGTACAGGCTCGCTCCGTATTCAGCTCTAAGGCAATTTCTTTTCCCAAAACGTCTGCAAGCGGCCGCGACGTCTTCTGGCGCGTCATCTCAAGGATGCCGAGGCCCGTGAGGTCGACGACCTCCGTGCGCACATGATCGCGCCGGACCGCCTTCCGCATCACATGGAAGAGCTCCTCGCGGTGGTCCTCCGCTTTCATTTTGATAAAATCGACGAGGATCTCGCCGGAGAGGTTCCGGAGACGGATCTGGCGGCAGATCTCGGGGGCAGCCTCGATGTTGACGCGCCGGTAGGTCTCCTCCGGGATCCGTCCCTTCGAGCTCCGCCCTGTGTTGACATCGATGACGACGAAGGCCTCTGTCTGCTCGATCACAAGGAAGGCGCCGGACTTAAGCCAGACGACCCGCTGCAGGAGCTTGTCAAAATTCTCCTGCAGATGAAAGACTTCAGCAAGCGGAAGGCCGTTCACAAGCCTTGTCTCGACGATTTCCGGATGAAGGCCCCTTCCCTCGGATTCAGGTCCCGGGGCCTTCTCCGCCGGCTCTCCGGGCTCCTTGGGCCCTTCCTGCGCTCTTGCCAGCGTTTCCGCCGCGAGCGGGATGTCCGTGAGAATCCGGTCCGGCACCTCACGAAAGTCCTTGTACATGGTCTCGTAGAGCGGCTCCGGCTCATAGAGACAGGTCCCGGTCCTTGCGTCCTCTCCGCCCGCAAGGATGAGGCGCATCCGCTCCCGAAGGCGCGAAAGCTCGCCGAGAACGGCTGCCTTGTCCGCGTGGCCTGCATTTGTGCGGACGAGGACGTGGAAGCCCTGCCGCTCCGATTTCGGAATCCACGTGCGGATGATGGCCTTCTGCTCGTCGGTCAGCTTCTGTGAGAAGCTTATACGGCCGCCGAACCGAGAGAGAACAAGATACCGCCCGGCAAGCGTGATGTTCTCCGTCGCGACCGGCTGCTTCGGGCCGACGGCATCCTTCGTGATCTGGACGAGGACAGGGAGCGTTGCGCGGATACTCGCCATGTCGTGCGGCCTTTCGCGCATCTCCTTCCTGCTCTCCGCAGGCATCTTTTGCGCCCGCGGGACGGACATATACACAAGGCCGTCCCTGTGCTGCGCGTTCTCGCCCGCGCCGCGGCCGCCGGTCCCGATGTCAACAAAAGCGCCGCCGATATTGCGGTTTACGCTGTCGACGACGCCGCGGTACACGCGCCCGACAAGAGATGTCTCATCCCTCCGCTCCGCGCGCAGCTCCTCCATCCTGCCATTTTCAAAGAGGGCCGCTGCCCGGACGGGCGTGCCGTTATACACAAAATCTGTGATGACATACTCACGCATATGCTGCTCCTTTCCTATTCGTTACAGTTCACGACTTATGAGACGTCGGAAAGCGGTCAGCGATATCAGGAGCGGTGAGGGCGTTATACGGAGGAGTCCGAAGATCACCCTGAGCCGCTGTGTCAGCGGCGAAGGGAAGCTGAGGAGGACGGAGTCTGCCCGATACCGCCCTGATATCCGCGACCGCACTCAGACTTACTCGCTAAGTGAACTGTAACGAAGTCTCTCTCCGATTTTCCCGAGCGGGATGAGCCCGTCCGCGTAGAGCTCCGTCCGAAGGAGCCTGAAGCCATAGGGATCAAAGTCCTGCCCGCAAAGCCCCGCCAGCGCCTCAAGGGCCGTGGACGGCTTCAGGTTCTGACTGCTGCCGGCCGCGCACGTAAGCAGGAGGTGCCGGCTCATCCCGGGAATGTGCTTTCCTTCCTGATCCGGATTCGGCGCCGAAACAGAGACGATGAGCGGCCGGATGTCGACAGTCTTTTCCGCCTTCTTGGTCACCTTCTTAAACGGAAGCGTCTCCTTCTCCATGATGAGGGATGTCATTTCCTCCGGACTTCTTTCGGAAAGAAAGGTGTCCGCAAGCGCGATGTCCCACGACGCGTACCGGACGATCGCCATCGCGTTGCTCTCGCGGAGCTGGCCGATGCGGGTGATGTCCGTAAATGTCACGCCCTCGCACGAGGCCTGATTCAGCATAGCCAGCATGTCCGCCGCAGGCGGCGCGTCCGGCAGCTCGTCATTTGTGAGGCCGTGGTCGCGCATCATGTAGATCTCATTCGGATCGAGCGGAAACGGATCGCGGTAGGCGACCTCCACGTCCGCGTAGTCCCCGACGGTCTCCTCGCCGACGCCGAGCGGCGCGGCGAAGCTCAGGATCATATGTGGATTAAAGCCCCCGGTATAGACGACATCGAGGCCGCTCTTCTTCAGGACGCGCTGCATAAAGCGCATGAAATCGAGGTGACCGACGAAGCGGACCGGTCCCTCCTTCGTAAATCGAATGCGAAGCTTCATGAATCCGCCTCCTTTTTCTGTGCAGGCGCCGCGCCGTTTTCGTAGACCGGGCGCCGTTTCGTCGGATCATAGCCCGCCGTCCGCTTCTCGTAGCACACGCCGGTGCCGTAGCAAAGAGAGCCGCAGCCGGAACAGGCCTCGCGGCAGTTCGGCGTCGTGACGCGCGGGTTCGTGACCTGGTCGATGACCACGCGCTCCTTCTCATATTCATTGGCGGGCGGGATCACGCGCTCGCGGAAAATGCCCTTCGCAGCCTCCGCTCCTGTCGCCTTCTCCCACTCCCTGACCATGAAGCGCTTCGAGACGCCGACGTCGATGAAGTCCCACGGCAGCGGCTCATCGGTCGAGCGCTTCCGCACCGTGTAGAAGTCCGTATCAATCCCGCAGGCCTTGAACGCGTCAAGCCAGATCTGGTAGTTGAAGTAATCGGTCCACGCGTCAAAGACGGCCCCGTGCTCGTACGCCCAGACGATCGCCGGCGCAATCCGCCTGTCTCCGCGCGCAAAGATACCCTCGAGCTCCGTTCCGTCCGCCTCGTGCCACTTGTAGTGGATCCGCTTCTGGTTCCGTTGCGAGCGGATCTCATTTCTCACGGTGTGCGCCATGTCGATGTACTCCTGCGGGTGGTGCATGCTTGTCCACTGGAGCGGCGTAAACGGCTTCGGCACGAAAAATGAGGTGCTCACGGTGATGTCGACGGACCCCATCCGCTTCTCCTTCGGGACGGCGTCGAAGTAGTCCTCCGTGATTGCCTCCGCGAGGTGCGCGATTCCCTTCCGGTCCTCGTCCGTCTCCGTCGGGAGGCCGAGCATGAAGTAGAGCTTCACCTTGTTCCAGCCGCCGCGGAATGCCTCGTCGGCGCCGCCGATGATCTCCTCCTCGGTGAGTCCCTTGTTGATGACGTCGCGCAGGCGCTGTGTGCCCGCCTCCGGCGCGAACGTGAGGCTCGACTTCCGCACGTCCTGCACCTTCTTCATGATGTCGAGCGAGAAGTTGTCGATGCGGAGGGACGGGAGCGAGATGTTGACATGCTCCTTGTCGCACGTTTGGATCAAGAAGTCCAGAAGCTCGGGAAGTCTGCGGTAGTCGCTCGAGGAGAGGGAGCTTAAGGAGATCTCCTCCTGCCCCGTCTCCTTCAGCATTTCCGCCGCGTACTTCTCGAGGACCTCAAGGCTCCGCTCGCGGAGCGGCCGGTAGATCATGCCCGCCTGGCAGAACCGGCAGCCGCGGATGCACCCGCGCTGGATCTCGAGAACGACGCGGTCCTGTGTCGGACGGATAAAGCCGACGAGCGGCTTCTCCGGATAGACCGCGTGGGTCATGTCCGTGCAGACCTGGCGGCTCACAGTCTTCGGGAGATCGTCATACAGGGGCTTCCGCTCCGTGATAAATCCGTCTTCATCATACGCGATCTCATAGAGGTTCGGCGCGTAGATGCCGGGGATAGTGACCGCTGCCCGATGGATGAACTCATTTCTCGTATACCCGTCCCTTTTCATGGCCTTATAGAGGTCCATAAGATCGTCCATGACCGTCTCCGACTCCCCGATATAGAAGAGGTCAAAGAACGGGGCGATCGGCTCCGGATTGTAGGTGCAGGGCCCGCCGCCCATGACAATGGGACAGCCGTCCTCCCTCTCTGCGGCAAGAAACGGGATGCCCGCGAGGTCGAGGACCTGGAGGACATTCGTGTAGCAGAGCTCGTACTGCAGCGTGATGCCGAGCCAGTCAAAATTCCGGACGGGCTCCTGCGACTCGAGCGCAAAGAGAGGGATGTGCTCCTTCTTCATGATGTCCGCGAGGTCCGGCCACGGCGAATAGACGCGCTCACACCAGGTGTCAGCGCGTCTGTTGAGCTGTTCATATATAATCTGGATTCCGAGATGCGACATGCCGATCTCGTAGACATCCGGGAAGCACATGGCAAACCGGATGTCGACCTTGTCCTTGTCCTTCTGAACGGAGTTCAGTTCATTTCCGATATAGCGGGCCGGCTTCTCGACACTGAGAAGGATGCGGTCGCTCAGGACGGGTTCTCTCATAAACTCTCCTTATGTATTTTCATTTATTATGCGCGGCTCTCCTCCCGGCGGGAGATCTCGTCCGCGATGTCCTCCCACGTGATGTCGCGCTTATCCATGATCTTCATGAGGGAAATCATGTAGTCCGCGATTTCCCGCTTCATGACGCTCACGTCCTTGTTCTTGGAGGCGAGCACCATGTCCGTGTGCTCGGCGCCGAGCTCCCGGATCAGCGCGTCCGTGGACGGCTTCTTTCCGGTCTGCGCGATTACGCTCATCGTCTTCTCGAAGACGCGGTACGGATTGCCCTCGATGTCGGTCTTCCGCGCGAGCGGCGTGAAGAAGCAGCTTCTGTGGCCCGTGTGGCAGGCGGCGCCGATCTGCGAGACCTTCGCGAGGATCGTATCCTTGTCGCAGTCGATATCAAGGGACCGCACATAGGAGATGTGCCCCGAGGTCAGGCCCTTCGTCCAGAGCTCCTGCCTCGAGCGGGACCAGTAGGTCATTTTCCCGGTCTCAAGCGTCTTTTTATAGCTCTCCTCGTTCATCCAGGCGACCATGAGCACCTCGTCGTTCCGGTAGTCCTGCACGACGCAGGTCACAAGGCCCCTGTCGTCCTTCTTGAACTCACTCCACGGAACCGCACTCTCGAGGACGTCCATGCGGACGCCGCGGCGCATGAGCTCCATCTTGAGGTCATCGAGCTCCGTCGTGAGGCCGTCCGGCCGCTTTGACCCGAACGTGATGTCCCCGGCGCTGTTGCGCGAAAAGCCGTTGATGTAGTCCTCCGGAAACCCGAGCGTGCTCACATACTCGCCCGAAACTCCCGTGACGAGACCACCGCGGAAGATCGCCTCGATGCCGTCCGCCCCGATGCTGTTGCTGTGGAGGAGAATCGGAAGCTCCGTCTTCCCCGCAAACGGCTGAATTTCGTCATCAAGAACCAGAAGCCCCGAGACGCAGCAGTCAATTTCCTCCGCATACGGGCTGTATTCGCTAAAGTCCGAGACGCACCCCATGAGCCGCCTCCTGCCGTACGCCTGCATGGCCGCGTCGAGAAGCCCGAGCTCCTGCTCATCCTGGCAGTTCAGGGCGACACAGTCGCAGCCGTTGTAAATGAGCTGCTCGATATCCTCCATGGTCCGGATATTGCCCGCTCCGATGACCGGCACCTGCGAGGAGCGGCAGATGCTCCGCATCGCCTCCATGGCCCGGTCGTGCTCATCCATTGTCCCCGAGAAGTCGAAGACGAGGAGTCTGTCCGCGCCCTTCACGCTGTAGTCATACGCGAGCTTCTCCGGATTTCCATCACCGAAAAGATTTTTCTGTCCGAATCCCGTGACTGCCCGGTCGCCGAGAAGATAAATGCACGGAATCAGATCATGAACGTTCTGCATAGACATGTAAGGCTCCTTTTCTTTACAGTGTTCCCTTCGTCGAGAGAACGTCTGTGATTCTCGGGTCAAAGGATGTCGCCATATCGAGGGCCTTCGCGAATGCCTTGAAGGACGCCTCCGCGATATGGTGGTTGTTTTCGCCTCTCATCTGCACAAAATGAAGATTCATGAAGGAGTTATTCGCGACAGCAAGGAAGAATTCCCGGACCATCTCCGTCTCAAACTGGCCGATCCTGTCGACCGTGAATGTGACGTCCGACGCGAAATAGGCGCGGCCGCACAGATCGAGGGCGCAGGCGATCAGCGTCTCGTCCATCGGCAGCAGGAAGCTCCCGTACCGGCGGATGCCCTTCTTGTCACCGACTGCCTGCCTGATCGCCTCGCCGAGGACGATACCGGTGTCCTCGATCGTGTGATGGCCGTCCACCTCAAGGTCGCCCTTCACATGGACGGAGAGATCAAAGAACCCGTGGCGCGCGAACGCGTCGAGCATGTGATCGAAAAATCCGATGCCTGTATCGATATCTGCCTTCCCGGACCCGTCAAGGTTCAGTGCAAGTGTTATGTCCGTCTCGCCTGTCCGGCGGCGGAGCTCAGCCTTTCTGTCCATCTTTCGTATCTTCTCCTCTCTCCCGTCTCATTTCCGGCCGCTTATGTTGGTCTTATTCCGGTCTCCTGTTGCCTTCCTCTTCGCCGAAGCGAACCTGGATCGCATTTGCATGGGCCGTGAGCTTCTCCGCCTTCGCGAAGCGGATGATGTCGCTGTGCATGTTCCGGAGCGCCTCCTCGGAGCTGTAGATAATCGAGGACTTCTTGACGAAATCGTCGACGGAGAGCGCGGAGAAGAACTTCGCCGTCCCGTTTGTCGGAAGGACGTGGTTCGGGCCCGCGAAATAGTCGCCGAGCGGCTCGGAGGAATTCGGGCCGATGAACATCGCGCCTGCATTTCTCACCTTCGTCATCACGAGGAACGGCTCGCGCGTCTCGATCTCGAGGTGCTCCGGGGCGATCTCGTTGACGGCCGCAACGCCCTCGTCAAGATCATCGACCAGAAGGATGTGGCCGAAGTTGTCGAGCGACTTCCGGATGATGTCGGCTCTTGAAAGGAAGGTTAAGTAGCCGTCGATCTCGCGGTTCACATCCTCCGCCAGCTTCTCGGAGGTCGTGACGAGAATCGCGCACGCGAGCTCGTCGTGCTCTGCCTGGCTTAAGAGATCGGCCGCGATGCAGTGTGCGTCCGCTGTGTCGTCCGCAAGGACTGTGACCTCGGACGGGCCCGCGACGGAATCGATCGAGACATGGCCGTAGACCGCGCGCTTTGCGAGCGCGACATAGATGTTGCCCGGACCCGTGATCTTGTCGACCTTGGCGATTGACTCGGTCCCGTAGGCCATCGCGGCGATTGCCTGTGCGCCGCCGACCTTGAAGATCGTGTCGACGCCCGCTTCCTTCGCGGCGACGAGTGTCGTCGGATAGACCTTGCCGTCAGCGCCCGGAGGCGTGCACATGACGATTTCATCGACGCCCGCGACCTTCGCCGGAATGACATTCATGAGGACAGAGGACGGATACGCCGCCTTGCCGCCCGGGACATAGACACCGGCCCTGTGGAGCGGCGTGACGCGCTGGCCAAGGACCATGCCGTCCTTCTCTGTCATGAACCAGCTCTCCTGTCTCTCGTGCTCATGGAAGGCGCGGATTCTCTTGATCGCCCGCTGGATGACGCCGACAAGCTCCGGATCGACGAGCTTGTACGCCTCTTCCTCTTCCTCCGGTGTCACGCGGATGTTGTCCGCCGTAAGCTCGCAGTGATCGAACTTTTTCTCGTACTCGAAGACGGCCTTGTCGCCGTTTTTCTTTACATTTTCAAGAATCTCCGCGACAGCCGCCTCCTGCTTCGGATAGCTGTTCGCGCTCCGCTTAAGGAGTGAGTCCTGAATGGACCCGAATGTCTCCTTTGTCAGTCTGTCAATCTTCATAATGATCCCTCCTCAATTGCCATGTCCGGTAAATATATGTGTCAGGCCTCACTCATTCAGTGCGTTCTTAAGCGACGTGATGAGCGCCGTGATCCGCTCATTCTCCATCTTCATGCTGACCTGGTTTACGACGACCCGCGCGGACAGCGGGCAGACCTCCTCGAGCACGGTGAGGCCGTTTTCTCGCAGCGTCGTTCCGGTCTCGACGATATCGCAGATGACCTCGGAGAGCCCGACGATCGGCGCGAGCTCGATCGAGCCGTTCAGCTTGATGATCTCGACGGTCTGATGCCTGCGGTTCAGGAAGTATTCCTTCGCGATGTTCGGATATTTCGTCGCGACGCGGATCTGCTCGCCGGAATTTAATTTTTCTCTCGCCGACTCGGGCCCGCAGATGCACATCCGGCATTTGCCGTAGCCGAGGTCGAGGACCTCATAGATCTGCCGTCCCTCCTCGAGGATCGTGTCTCTGCCGACGATGCCGATGTCAGCGGCCCCGTACGCGACGTAGGTCGGGACGTCCGGGCCCTTGGCCAGGAAGAAGCGGACGCCGAGCTCTTCATTTGTGAAAATGAGCTTTCTTGTGTCCTTGTCGTCCGCGCCGTCCGCCGCGATGCCGACCTTCCGGAAGAGGTCCAGCGTCTTCTTCGCGAGTCTTCCCTTCGTAAGTGCGATTGTGAGATATCTCATTTTGAATGCGTTCTCCTTCTTTAGTGCTGCCGCGGCATCAGTCGCGTCTTGTCGCCATCATCAGCTGATCGACGTAGAGACCGACACCGACAGCCGGCGCGTCCTCGCCGAAGTGCGCGAGCATCTTGTCGTAGCGGCCGCCCTTTGCGACCGGCTCTCCGGTCCCGTAGGTAAACGCGGAGAAAATGATGCCCGTGTAGTAGTGGTATTTGCTGAGCAGACCGAAGTCCCAGGAGATGTACCTTGCGTTGTCCGTGCCCTCGATGTAGCTCCAGATCTCGCGGAGACGCGCGATCGCCTCGCGTGACTTCTCTGTGACCGCAAATGTCTCGGCCTCGTCGAGCACCTCGGCGCCGCCGAACATCTTCGGGAGCTCCGCGAACGCGCGGCGGATCACCGGATTTATGTCCGCGGACCCGAGCCGCTCACTCACGCCGAAGAAGTTCTTATTCGAGATCATGCTGCGGACCTGCTCGATTGTCTCCTCGTCGAGGCCGGACTCGGCCGCGAGAGACTTGAAGAAGTCGACCTCACCGACGGACACCTGGAATTCCCGGATGCCGGCCTTCTTCAGAAGGTCGCATGTCAGCATGAGAATCTCCGCGTCCGCCTTCGCGCTCCCGTCTCCGATGAGCTCGACGCCGGCCTGCGTCGCCTGCTTTAAGTTCAGCTGATATTCCTGCGAGTTGACAAATGTACTGCCCTCGTACGAGAGCCGGTACGGCATGCCTTCCTTCGGGAAATGCATGGCCACGGCGCGGCAGACGGACGGCGTAAAGTCAGGCCGGAGGACCATCGTGTTGCCGTCGCGGTCGAAGAACTTGTAGAGCTCGTTTGAGGGCGTCGTCCCGACCTCATTGGAGAACACGTCGAAGTACTCGACGGTCGGCGTCTCGATCGGCTCGTAGCCGTAATGGTCGAAGACGTCCTCGAAGCCGCGCATGAGCGTCCGCTTGCGCTTCATTTCCTGTCCGTAGATATCACGGAAGCCCTCTGGTGTGTGGATGATCAGATTTTTCATGCTTCTCCTTTCCTGCCATGCAATGCCGGCTCATTCGTCCCGGCTGTCGAGGTCCTTCTGTATGCCCTCCAGAATCGGTATGGTGCCGTCTCTCCCCTCATCGAGGAAAAACTGCGGATCGAGCTCGCTGATGAGGAAGCTCTTCCGGCCGCCCCGCTCCATTCTCTCCCAGAACTCCATCATCTCCCAGTACGGCATGTAGTAGAACTCCTGCCGCGACGTAAAGCAGATGAGAAGAAATGAGATGCCCTTCTGCCGCTCGAAGTCCGTCATGAAGCGGACCTGGTGCGGATGGATGTTGGCGAGCGGGAAGGTGTCCTCCGCGCACTCCTTCGCATCGAAACAGACCGGGATGCCCTGCACGGCGCCGAGATAGTCGACCGTGCTCTTCTCCCCGAAGTAGGCGAGCGTGATGTGCCTCGTCGCCTTGTCGATTGTAATCGGCGTGATCGGTGTCGGCACCTTCTGGATCAGGGCCAGATGGTCGGTCCTGTAGCGGAGAATGGTCTGGTTGATGAGGTCCTCGAGCGTCGATCCGCGGAGTCCTCTTGAATTCCAGGTCGCCATGTCTCACCCCGCCTCCGCGGAGGATTCGGTGCTCGATGCATCCGACGTGCTGTCATAGTGGATGATCTCGTCGTCCGTCCCGTAGGTCTTGTCGTCGATCTTGCCGAACTTTGTGAGCGGCCAGTAGCGGATCTCGGCCTTGCCGAGGATCTCGTCCCTTGACACATACGGGTGGGTCCAGTACCGGGAATCATTGCTGTTGTTCCGGTTGTCGCCCATCACAAAATAGTGGCCCGCGGGGACCTTGTACGGCCCGAAATCACCGGTCGGCGTCTCCGGGCAGAAGCTGTCGTCGAGCGGCTTTGTCGAGGCGTCGATGTAGACCTTTCCGTCCTTGATCGTCACGGTCTCGCCCGGAAGCCCGATGATCCGCTTGATAAAGTACGTGCTCTCATCGTCCGGATACTTGAAAATGATGATATCGTATCGCTGCGGGTCCGCCTTCTTATACGCGAGCCTGCTGCCGAATACGCGGTCATTGACCATGATTGTATTTTCCATGGACGCGGACGGGATCCGCGCGTTGATGAGAAGGACCTGGTTCACGACCAGAACGATCGCGACAACCACACCGATCATAATGATGTAGCTTAAGATCTCCCGTCCGATGGACGTCTGTCCCTTCCTTAAACGCTCCTCTTCCTCCTCAAGTCTGAGGTCATCGTCCTCACGTCTTCTTCTTGCTTTTTCATTTTTATCCATATGTCTTTACCTCTGGTCCACACCGGGCAGGACACTCTCCGTCTCGATCTGATAAAACGAGAGGGCCCGCCGCATGTCATCCGGTACAGGCGCCTTAAAGGAACGGCCGCCAAGGTACCCGAACCGGCCTTTTATTTCCGGAAATGTAACCCGGTACGCGTGAAGCATTTGTCTCCGGATTCCGGTTTCCGCATCAAGGCGCCCGTTAAAATTCCGGTCGCCGTACTTACTGTCGCCCGCCACGGGGTGCTTCAGATAAGCCAGATGCGCGCGGATCTGGTGCGGCTTCCCGGTGATAAGATCCACAAGGACGAGGGTTGCCCCCTTGCCGAAGCCGACCGGCCTCACGGCCGTCTCCATCCGCCCGCGGCCCTCTGCCATCTCCGGATAGAGCTCGACGCGGTTCCGGACATCGTCCTTCGTGAAAAATATCTCGCCCCGGTACGGCTCGGAAAACCTTCCGCGCACAATCGCCAGGTACTCCTTCCGGATATCGCGCTTCCGGATCCGCTCAGATAGGAACTGAAGTCCCGCGAGCGACTTTCCACAGAGGAGCACGCCGCTCGTGTTGCGGTCCAGACGGTTTGCGGGCGACGGGCGGAACGCGCGGAGGTCCTCCGCAGTCAGCGCGCCCTCCTCCGTGAGATACTGAAGCAGGTACTCGGCCGCCGAATTTTCGCCTGTGTTTGCCTTCTGGGAGAGCATGCCCGCCGGCTTGGAGAACATCAGCAGGTCCTCATCCTCATAGATCAGGTTTTTCCGGATCAGGTCCGCGCCGCGGCGGAGCGCCTCCGTGTCAGCGGCTTTCTCCTCCGGCACACTCTCCCTGCAGAGCTTTTCAAGCGTTGCGTCCGAGAAGAAGAGCCTGACCTTGTCCCCGGCGGCGAGCCGTTCATTTCCCGAGGCCTTCCTGTCATTCAGAACGATATTTTTCTTCCGGAGCATCTTATAAATGAAGCCCGCATTGGCACCCGGAAGGTACTTCCGGAGAAATTTGTCGAATCTCTGGTCCGCCTCATTGGCAGCGATTGTCAGTTCCCGCATGTAAGCGCCTCCCTGCGCATGTTTACCAACTATCCCGCACCCCGCACTCGGAACGCTTCGCATTTCGTGGGGATGCTTTTATAAAGAGATCGTACACAGCGTATGAAGGATCATGTCCTCGCGTCCGAACCCCGGGTACCGCTCGTCTGGAGAGAACCGGAGTCCCTTCCTGAGGCTGTCCGCGTGCTCGTTCATTTCGTCCATGCGCTCGGTGAAATGCTTCAGATCCCCGAGAATATGGACGTTGCAGTGGAATTTGTCAATTTTCAGGTGCTTGATAATGTGTTCCTTCAGGAATTTCTGATCGGTCTTCGGATCCGTGACGAGGCAGACGACCTCGTTGCCGCAGATGCAGACGCAGTCCACGAGGGAGTTTTTCTTCTCGTCGGTCATATAGAGCTCGTAGCCGACCGTGAGGTTTCCCTCGTGCGGCGCGATCGCATCATGCTCCGACGCGGGGATTGACTTCCGCATGGCGAACATGATCGTGCTCACAAGCGACATCGCAAACGGAACAAGGCCGATCATGCCGATGACTGTGAAGATGTTTTTGTTTGTGCCGAAGTACGCCTGGCTCGAATAAATGATGAATACCGGGATGGCCAGGCAGATGACTGACGTCAGGAATTTGCTCTTCTTCTGCCCGTCAAAGTAGCCGTACTGTCCTTTTTTTACTTTACTCATTCGCATTCTCCTATAGACGCCAATTTTATCATATTACTACACAAAATGCATTACCTGATTACAGTGTTAAAAGTCTGAGCCCACGTCAGGCTTGCTTGCCGGTAGGAGCTGCGCAGCTGCGCGTAATCACTATTGACACCCAGATTATTATCCCTTGTTGCGCGGCAGGAGTTCCCGGAAGTCCCGGATATACCCGTCTGCAAGCTTCTTCTTCTCTTCATCCATGGGCCGCGAGTACGCGTCGTCGACGGCGATGACGGTCATGCCTGCGCTGCGTCCCGCCCGGATCCCGTTCGGAAGGTCCTCAAAGACGACGCAGTCCGCCGGCTTCTTCCCGAGCTTCTCCGCTGCCGCGAGGTAGCACGCGGGGTCCGGCTTTCCGGCCCCGGCCTCGTCGCACGAAACGATGGCGTCGAAATACCGGAGAATGTCATGCGCGCCAAGCGCCCCTTCAATCATCGCGCGACTGCTCGACGAGGCAACCCCGATGGACAGTCCGTTCTGCTTAAGATAAGCAAGGACCTCCCGGACGCCGGCCTTTAAGGGCACCTCGTGCTCATACTTCTCAAGCGCCATATCGAGCCACTCGCGCCCGATCTCCTCCGGCTCCTTTTTGATCCCGAGCACGTCCCGGAAATAGAGCTCGCACTCCTCCCAGGTCAGCGGATCGATGGCCTTCTGGAGATCGGGCGGCATCGGAATACCGTATTTCGCAAGATATTCCCGGTCGATGTCGCTCCACATCGACATCGAGTCGACAAGCGTCCCGTCCATGTCGAAGATGGCAGCGGAAAATGTACTGATATCTCGCATCAAAGCTTCCTCCATCCCGGCGCCAGCCCGTTCTTAAGGCGCGGCCCGTTTCTCTTTCCAAAGCCGAGCGGGAATCCGTCGACCGTAATCAGTGTTATATCCTGTTTTCCTTTGCCGGCTTTCTTCTCCGTCCGTCCCGCTCTTCCGGCAGCGCCTGCCTTCTTCTTTTTCTTTGCAGGTTCCCTCGCGGGGGCAGTCTTCATTTCCTCATCGGTGAGGAGCAGTGTCTCGCCGCGAAGGTACTTCATCGCGCGGACGTCGTCCGCGGAGAGGTCGATCACGTCCTTCCAGGAGGCGGCGCTTCTCGTCATGGCGTAGCTCTGCGACGGGATCAGCCCGCCCTCGCGCTCTGTTCCCTTGTGCACGCCTGTCAGGAGATAGTGAAGTCCAGGCGACGGCCTGTAGCCATCCGGCAGGAGATGGACCTCGCCGCCGCTTGTAAATTCATGGAAATCCGCGCACGGGTCGACAGACATCTCCGCATTCTCAGCAGTGGGCGGTTCCTCAGATATCTTCTGTCTCATTCTGTCATCCGAATTCTTCTGCAGATTTGAAGTCTGCCTGTCCGCCGGACTTTCAGTCAGCATTATGGCCCTTTCCGTATTCGGAGCTTCTGTCAGCTCCAGGGATTTTCCATCAGCCATACTGTCTGCCGTTTCCGAGCCCCCCAACAATTCTGTAGAGGTCCCTGCCAATGCATTGTTTTCGTCTTCATTTTTCTTCCGGATCAGCGCCGCGAACTGTCCCTCGCCGCGCACGCGGTGCGGGTACAGCCTGACATAGGGGAGTTCCTTCTCCATGGATCCGTATCTCTCTGTGAGGACCTCCTCCGTGAGGCCCCAGGCCCTCGCGCGGTCCTTTCCGAGGCAGGCCATGAGCTTTCCCGCGCTGATATGGGCAAAGCCGCTGTATTCCCGCATGGGCTCCGCCGCAAGGTCCGCGTGGCGCGAAAGCATCCGCTCGACCATGGCCTCGTCCTCGATGACGGAGTAGGTGCACGTCGAGTAGAGGATCTTGCCTCCCGGCGCGAGCATGCGGTAGGCCTCTTCAAGAATGGTCTCCTGAAGCTCTGCATAATACGCCGGCCCCTCTTCCTCCCAGTGCTTCATCATCGCCGGTTGTGTCCGGAACATTCCCTCCCCTGAGCACGGGGCGTCGATCAGAATCTTGTCAAAATATCCCGGAAAATGAACCGCCAGCCTCTCCGGCGTCTCCGCTGTGACGAACACGCGCGTCCCGCCCATGCGCTCGATATTTTTCCTGAGCGCCCGGGCACGGCTCGCGGAGACATCGTTCGCATAGAGGATGCCGCTCTTCCTGCCGCTCCCGCGCTCCGCCGTCTCGAGCCTTGCGAGGAGCTCCGTCGCCTTTCCTCCGGGGGCCGCGCACAGATCAAGAATCTTGTCTCCGGCCCGAACCGGCAGATTTTCGGCCGGCGTCATCGCAGACGGGTCCTGCAGGTAGTAGAGCCCGGCGTAATAAAACGGACTTCCCGCGGCGTCCTCTCCGTTCGGCACGTAGAACCCGTCATGGACCCACGGAATCCGCTCAAGGTCCGGCAGACCGTATTTTTTCCTGAGCGCAAGAAATCCCGCCACGGAGATCTTCATTTCATTGACGCGAAGACCGCGGGCGGGACTATGGAAGAGGCTATCCGCATACAGCGGATAGTCCCCATCAAGTAAAATTTTCATTTCTGCTTCAAATGCCGACGGAAGCTTCATTCATTTTCCTCTCTTGCGGCAGGTCCGGCCATCAGCTCCGGATCGAGGAGTCCACGGACTGAGCGCCCGCGCCTTCCGCCAGAATATCGAGCTGCTTGGCGAACCTGTCGAGTTCATCGATATTGTGCAGTGAATAGATGCGGTAGAATTCGTCCTGAATCTTCCTCACCTCGCGCTCACTCTCGACCCGGTAGAGGTTCTCGATGCTCGTCAGGATGCTCTGCACGAGCTCGACCTCCGTCTGCCGGAAGCGTTGCGCGTCCATAATCTCATCGCGCACGAGAGACATGCCCTCGTCGAGCGCGACAATCGCATCGGCGGACGCTGCGAGCCTCTCCGCGACATGCTCCGGGATCTGCCCCCTGTACTTATACTGCAGGGAGTGCTCCGTCGTCGCCCAGAAATTCATCGCCATCGTGCGAATCTGAATCTCAACCTGCAGGCGCTTCGGCCCCGAGACCGTCTGCACCGTGTACCACACGATCAGATGGAAGCTCCGGTAGCCGCTCGCCTTCTTATTTGTGAGATAGTCCTTCTTGCTGCGGACCTCCATGTCCGTCCGCTTGTAAATGAGATTCGCGACCGTCTCGATGTCTTCCACGAACTGACAGATGATCCGTACGCCGGCGATATCCTCCACTTCCTCCTCCATGTCCTCGAAGGAAATGTTCTTGCGCTGCATCTTATCGAGAATCGACGCGACGGACTTCACGCGGCCGCATACACTCTCAATCGGGGAGTACAGATTTTTCTTCCTGTGCTCCTCCTTCAGGTTCCGGAACTTGACCAAAAGCTCCGAGACCGCCTGCTCGTACGGATCGAGCAGCTCTTTCCACATCTGTATTTCCATCGTTTATTTCAGTGCTTCAAGCACAGCCTTCAGGAGATCAAAGGTGCGCGCGGTCGAGCTGATGGAAAGCTTCTCGTCGGACGTGTGAATGTCCTTCATGTCCGGTCCGATCGACACGGCATCAAGTCCGCGGATCCGGCTTGCAAAGAGACCGCATTCAAGTCCCGCGTGAATGATATCGATGACAGGCTCCTTGCCGCCGCTCACCTCTCTGTACTTTCTGACCATGAGGTCTCTCAAGCGTGACTCCTGACGGAACTCCCACGCCGGGTACTCGCCGGACACGTGGATACTGCCACCGAGCATCTCGCTCAGTGCGCGGATCTCATCTGTCAGCGCGCGTCTCGACGCTCCGACAGAGCTTCTCACGGACTCAGTCGCCGCAAACTCCTTTTCGCCGGTCCGGACGATGCCGAGATTCGAGGATGTCTCGATGAGGCCCTTCACCGTGCCGCTCATCATGCGGACGCCCTGCGGCGCGAACATGAGATAATGGATCACGCGGTCCTGGCTGTCCGGTGTCAGGACGTCCATGCGGTGGACGACGCCCCTCTCGACCGTGACTGTGATGCCGTCATCAATGCCGGCATACTCCGCACGTACATCCCGCTGGAACTTCTCGGCGTACTTCTCGATCAGGGAGTAGTCCTCCTCATCAGCGACGAGGTGTGCCTTGGCGCTGTACGGGATCGCGTTGTCCTTGTCTCCGCCCGACACACTCTCGAGAGAGTATGCCGCGATATCAAGAAGGCCATTCAGAAGACGGCCCATGAGCTTGTCTGCATTTGCGCGGCACTCACCGATCTTGCTTCCGGAATGTCCGCCCTTTAAGCCGGCGATCGTGATCAGAATCGGAAGGCCCTTCAGCTTGTTCTTCTCGATCGAAAGGATGGTGTCGACTCTCGCGCCGCCCGCGCAGCCGCAGGTGAACACGCCCTCCTCCTCGGAATCGAGGTTGATCATCGTGCGGCCCTTGAGGACGCTGCAGTCAAACTTCTCCGCGCCGATCAGGCCGATCTCCTCGTCCGTCGTGAAGACGCACTCGAGCGGCGGGTGCGGAATCGTGCTGTCATCGAGTACGGCGAGCATCATCGCGACAGCCGCGCCGTCGTCTCCGCCGAGAGAGGTTCCTTCCGCATAGAGCCAGTCCCCGTCGACCGTGAGATCGAGGCCGTCCTTCGTGAAGTCATGCTCGACGTCCGCCCGCTTTGCGCAGACCATATCCATGTGGCCCTGCAGAATGACCGGCGATGATTTCTCATAGCCCGGCGTCCCCTTGACGTAAATGACGATGTTGCCCGCATTGTCCGCCTTGCTCTCCAGCTTTCGCTCCTTCGCGAAATTCTTCAGATAGTCAAGCATGGCTGCTGTGTTGCCGGATCCTCTCGGAATATTGGAGATCTGTTCAAAAAAGTCAAATACCCGGGCCGGCTCAAGTCCTTCCAGTACTCCCATAGCTGTTCCTCCTTGTAGAAATTTGTGTAAACGCTGTCAGGCAGCTGTATCGCCTCTTATATCAGATTTGGTACCAAAAGTGATTACGCGCGGCTACGCTGCTGCGCAGCTCCCGCCGCGCTCCCCGCCATTCGCAATCCGTGGGGCCCCCGCCCCACTACTTGCTCATGTCGGGCGTGTCATAAAGTCTTTCACCCACTGACAAGCAAGCTTGCCGTGGGCTCAGACTTTTGACACTGTAATCCAGAAACGAAGAAAAGGGACGCCTGACAAGCATCCCTTTCCGAATCCACGTTATAAAAATCAGATATCGTCATCGTCGGCGTCATCTGCGTCAAAATCATCGTCGTAGTCATCATCGGAAATGGTATCTTCCTCAGGTGCCGTCTCTTTCTGATCGGCAGGCTCCGGTGCGGGGCTTCCCTGCTGTGCCTGCGGCGCCAGCTCCTGTCTGTTCTGCTTGACTGTGTTATATGCGTTCTGCAGGGACTGCATCATCGCATTGAATCTCGAGCCTGTATCGTCGATCGTCGAACCGAGAATATTTCCGAGATTTGCGAGCATATCGTCCGTGTACGTCAGCGCTGAGTAGCGGATGTTGTTCGCGTCCTGCGTTGCCGAATCCAGAATTCCCTGCGCCTGCTGATTTGCCTTGTTGACGGTGTCATTGGCCTGTGCGTAAGCCTGCTGCATGACCTCATGCTGGCTGACAAGCTCCTTGGCCTTTGCCTCCGCGTTCGCGATGATTCCATCCGCCTTGGCCTGTGCGTCCGCAAGGATCGCGTCCTTGTTGGAAATGATCTTCTGATACCGCTTGATCTCATCCGGAGTCTTCAGTCTGAGCTCTCGCAGCAGCTCCTCGAGTTCCTCTTTATTGACGACGATCTTTGTTGTCGACAGCGGCTGAAATTTGCAGCTGTCAACATATTCTTCTATTTCTTCGATAATCTGCTCGATTCTGCTGGCCATGATTCTCTCAATCTCCTCTTGCAAATGAATTTACTGCCTGGTTTTCCCGGCATACTTCTCGCGAAGCTTTTCGCCGACACAGGCAGGTACAAATCTTGAAACATCCTCACCGAATGTCGCCACTTCCTTCACGGTCGTGGAGCTTAAGTACGTGAATTTCAGGCCCGCGATCAGAAACATCGTATCGATGTCCGGCGCAAGAATCCGGTTTGTCTGAGCCATCTGAAGCTCATACTCAAAATCGGTGATTGCGCGCAGACCGCGGATAATAACCTGTGCATCGCACGCTCTGACGAAGTCGACAGACAGCCCGTCAAATGCCTGAATTCGGACATTCGGGATATCCTTAGTGACTTCTCTCAACATATTAACACGTTCGTCAGTAGAAAACAACGGAGTTTTTGCCGAATTGCGCAAAACGCCGACGACGACCTCATCGAACAGCTTCGACGCCCGCTTGATAATATCCAGATGTCCGTTTGTGACCGGGTCGAACGTGCCCGGGTATACCGCTCTCTTCACGACTTGCTCTCCATTTCTTCTTGCCGTTCAAGGAAGAGATGTGAGCTCTTCCCGTAAATTTTCTGCTTGATGACCCGGAAGCCGAGCTCCGGGACATATGAAAAATCGGTCCGCGGATCCGCCTCCACGATGACGATGCCTCCGTCCGCAAGAAGCGTGCTCCCCGAAAGGTATGTCAGCGTCTCCTTCTCGAGCTCGTGATTAAAGGGCGGGTCCATAAAGATCACGTCAAACTGCCGTCTGCCCTCGAGCCGCGGCAGGACCTGCTGGACATCGCCCTTCAGGATCTCCGCTTTGTCGATGAGCTTCGTGAACGTGAGGTTTTCCCTGACCAGCTCCTGGGACGCTCTCGCCTTCTCGACAAAGACGCACTCCCTTGCTCCCCGGCTCAGTGCCTCGATGCCGATCGATCCGGAGCCCGCATAGAGATCGAGGAACCGGCAGTCCGGTATCCGCATCTGGATGATATTGAACAGTGTTTCCTTCGTGCGGTCCGTCGTCGGACGCACGTCCATCCCCTTCACGGTGCGAAGCGGCATGGACCTCGCAATGCCTGCGATCACTCTCATAAATCAGTCTCTCCTCTCATCAGAGCGTGTCGCTCGTCCGCATGCCGATCCGCCAGTCGAGGTCGCCGCGTCCGAGTCCGAGGACCAGCATTTCTGCCGTCGCAATGTTTGTCGCGACCGGGATTGTATTTCTGTCGCAGGCCGTCACGATCGTCTTGAGATCGGGGTCCTTCGGATCAATCATGTTCGGATTGTAGAAGAAAATGACCATGTCCATAGCGCCCCGCTCGATCATCTCCGTAAACTGCTTGTCTCCTCCGAGAGAGGCAGGCAGGAATTTATGGACGTGAAGATTCGTGACCTCCTCAATTCTGCGCCCGGTCGTCCCCGTCGCATAGATGTCATGTCTCGAGAGGATGCCCTTGTAGGCGATGCAGAAATCTTCAATGAGTGTGCGTTTGCTGCTGTGAGCTATAATTCCGATATTCATGTATGCCTCGCTCTCCTTGTGTACAGGCGCGGAGCTCTGATTGTTCCCGGCTCCGCCGCCAGTTATTTTCAACTTCAGACTGCCCTTCCTGTGCGGTCAGCTTTATTGTATCATAATCAATCATCATATTACACAAAAATTTCGTTTCCGAACGCCCTGAAATTAGAGCTTTTTATATAATCAAGCAGCACCCCTCAGAGGATGATGTTCCGCTCATTTTCGGACATGTACAGATCGAGCTTATCCCGAAGCGGCCGGTCCTCCTCACGGATGAGCTCCGGGTCATCCGCCATAAGCGCCGCTGCCGTCTCTCCGGCCAGCTTCAGCACGCGGCGGTCCCGGCTTACGTCCGCAATTTTAAAGAGCGCGTCGCCGCTCTGCCTGATTCCCAAAAGATCGCCCGGCCCCCTCAGCTCAAAGTCCTTCTCCGCGATCTCAAACCCGTCGTCCGAGGACTTCAGGATGTCAAGCCGCTCCCTGATCTCATCCGTCTGCAT
>Ga0256406_1003171_pt1 | contig 21051 bp, 21 predicted proteins | sample RumenRJG_03DNA_FD_185986 | JGI IMG/M metagenome (GOLD analysis project Ga0256406, IMG submission 185986) | Bovine rumen microbial communities from Lethbridge, Alberta, Canada - RJG_03 | ecosystem: Host-associated > Mammals > Digestive system > Stomach > Rumen | place: Canada: Alberta | collected... | reverse complement strand
CCGCGCTGGCTCACAGAGAATAGAACCCCAGGCAAACTCGCAACAGACGTTGCTCAAACAGTGCCTGGGGTTTTTCTATTCTCTATGTTCGCGTCGCTGGTATCTGCGCCTGCTCCTGCGGAAACCGCACGTCGCCAGGCCGCGCCTTCAGATCTTAGCGCCGCCGGGCCGCATTGTCGCCGGGCCGAGGCGCCGTGCCGCAGGGTCACAGAATCGCAGCGGCACCGTGCCGCCGAGCCGAACCGAATCTTAGCGGCGTCGGGCCTCTCCGAATCTTAGCGGCGTCGGGTCGCATTGTCACCGGGGCCCGGCGGCGCCACGCCTCTCCGAATCTTAGCGGCGTAGACTATGTAAAATTTCGAATTCAAAGGGCTGTTTTCATAGAAAAGTGGCCGGCATGTGTGTAAAACCGGGGTTTTAGAGCGAATTTACATACAGACCGGGCGGCCGAGTATGTAAAACACGGTTCAAAAGAGCATTTTTACACAGACGACTATGAAAAACACGGCTTGAAATTGCATTCTTACATAGTGAGAGGGCCGGGGACTGCACAGCTGAGCCTGTCGTGCAAGTAGAAGGGCCGAGGCGCCGCACAGCGAGCCTCTCGTGCATGTAGCAGGCCCGAGGCGCCGTACCGCCGGGTCGTTCCGAATCTTATCGGCGCAGACTATGTAAAATTTCGAATTCAAAGGGCTGTTTTCATAGAAAAGTGGCCGGCATGTGTGTAAAACCAGGGTTTTGGTGCGATCTTACATACAGACCGGGCGGCCGAGTATGTAAAACACGGTTCAAAAGAGCATTTTTACACAGACGACTATGAAAAACATGGCTTGAAATTGCATTCTTACATAGTGAGAGGGCCGGGGACCGCACAGCTGAGCCTGTCGTGCAAGTAGAAGGGCCGGGGACCGTGCTGCAGGGTCACAGAATCGCAGCGGCGCCGTGCAGCCGGGCCGAGGCGAATCTTATCGGCGCAGACTATGTAAAATTTCGAATTCAAGGGGCTGTTTTCATAGAAAAGTGGCCGGCATGTGTGTAAAATCAGGGTTTTAGTGCGAATTTACATACAGACCGGGCGGCCGAGTATGTAAAACACGGTTCAAAAGAGCACTTTTACACAGTCGACTATGAAAAACACGGCTTGAAATTGCATTCTTACATAGTGAGAGGGCCGGGGACCGAACAGCTGAGCCTGTCGTGCAAGTAGAAGGGCCGGGGACCGCACAGCCGAGCCCGCCGTGCAAGTAGAAGAGCCGGGGGCCGCACAGCCGAGCCCGCCGTGCAAGTATAAGCGCCGGGGACCGCACAGCCGAGCCCGCCGTGCAAGAGGAAGGGCTGAATCGGCGGGGCGATAGTGGACTGTTCTCCGGCGACTAAAAAACTGGCAAAAAATGTCAAAAAACCCTTTGCGGTGGGTGCGGCGATGTGTTAGAATGAGTGCAGTGTCCGGTTAAGGGGCATCCATGGAATGGAGGACAGAAAACAGGATATGAAGGACAGATATATTGCGGATCTGAAGACAAATGAAGATATAACCACCTATCTGCTGGTCAAGAGCGTAGCCGTCAAGGTGGGCTCCAACAGGAAGGCCTATCTTGATCTTCTGCTTGCAGACAATACAGGCGAGATAAACGGCAAGAAGTGGGATATAGCAGATGAGGAAGTGGCGGGGCTCCAGAGGATCAAGGAGAACAATGTCATCAAGGTGCGCGCCCTGGTCACCGAGTGGAACGGCATGAAGCAGCTGAGGATATCCAGGATCAGGCTCACCGGTGCCGAGGACAACATCGACATGACCGACTTCATCAAGGCGGCTCCAGAGGATCCTGCGGACATGTTCAAATTCATATACGGCAAGACCGAAGCATTTGCTGACAGGGATCTGTCCTGCCTTTGTACGAGGATACTTGACGACAGAAAAGAAAAACTCATGTACTACCCGGCGGCTCAGAAGAACCATCACGCCGAGCAGGCGGGGCTCCTCTACCACGTCAAGAGGATGCTGATGATGGCGGAGAAGACCTGCGAGGTGTATACCAATCTGGACAGGGAACTTCTCATGGCCGGAGTCATACTCCACGACATGGAGAAGATCAACGAGATAGAAGCCAATGAGCTCGGGATATCTCCGGGTTACTCATTCGAGGGGAAGATGCTCGGACATCTGGTTTTGGGCGTCAGGGAAATCGAGAAGATAGCCGGGGAGCTGGGTATATCAAGGGAGAAGACAGTCATGATCGAACACATGATGCTGTCCCATCACTACGAGCCCGAGTTCGGAAGTCCCAAGAGACCGCTTTTTCCCGAGGCTGAGATGCTCCACTATCTGGACATGATCGATGCCAAGATGTTCGACATGGAGGAAGTGATCGAGAAGACGGAACCGGGTGAGTTCAGCGAGAGAGTCTGGACCTTGAACAACAGGACCATTTACAGGAGAGAAGAATGATAAAACTGCCCAAAGAGATAAGCAATATAGTCAACACCATCACCCAGGCCGGACACCAGGTATACTGCGCCGGTCAGTGCGTGACGGCGGGAGAACTTGGCATGGAACCGCAGGACTGGGACATCTACACGGACTGCCCTCAGGAGAAGATCCGTGAAATGTTCGACGACGGAGAGGCTCTGGGAAGCCAGACCACAAGATTCGACTATACGACTTTTGTGGAGTACGATGACCTGAACATAGCAGATGCCTACGAGGGAGTCGTTGCAGACGTGGTGACTCTGACCGGGTCCATGGAGGATCAGCTCAAGGCCTATGACTTCACGTGCGAAGCTATCGCAGAGAATCCTCAGAAGGAGCCTTTGGATCCCTACCACGGGCTGAATGATATCAAGCAGAGGATCATCAGACCCACCGGCGATATCGATGCGACCTTCAAGAAGGATCCCATCAGGATCATGCACGCCATGCGCTATGTTGGACTTTACGGATTCGATCTGACCAAGGATCTTTCCCAGATCATCATGGCCAATGCAGGGGAACTCAAGAAGGCAGACAAGGAAGAGATACTCTACGAGTTCTCTCAGGCGATCAACGGAAAATACGGAGGCAAGTTCCTCAAGATGTTAAAAGGCCTGGGCCTTCTTCCGGCAATCATCGGAGATGGAAACCAGACCAAGAACCCCAGGGAAAAGAAGGACTACGAGATCCTTTGCGATAACATCCATAAGACCAAGCAGATCCCCTTGAGGAGGATGGCTCTCTTCTACATATGCTTCGACAAGCATTACAAGGATGCGGTAAGCTACCTTCCTCACGAAGAACTGGACATGGAGTACCTTCTGGATGCCAGGAAGTTCCTGCCTAAGATGTACTTTTCGGCAAACGATACGGCGCTCAAGAAATTCATATACAAGTGCGGTTCATGGGACAAGTACAACTTCATGGATAAGCTGGCCAAGGCCCAGATCATCGTCTACGGATACAACAATCAGAGGGCCATCGGTAGGGACGCTGTGCTCAAGCAGGTCCTTATGGAAAGGCAGCCGATCTTCGCAGAGGATCTTCGTATAGATGCGGACGATATAATCGAAGCCGGGATCACGGACGATCCGGAAAGGGCCGACGAACTCTGGCGCATGCTGCCTGATGTGGTCCACGAGAATCCTTCCCTGAACGATCGGGAGAAGCTTCTCAAGTATGCGAAAAAGTTCCACAAGAGTAAGTTCAGCGCCACCTTCCGCGAGGTCAAGTGGCTCAGATAGTGGCAGGCAAAGGCAACGGATAAACTATGTTACAGGAATACACAGGCATCCTTCGGGAGATGATATTTCATAATGACGAAAACGGCTATACGGTAGCCGTTTTTGAAACTGAAGACGATGCATTCACCATAGTGGGCAACATACCAATGGCTTCCGTTGGCAGGACATACACCATCCGGGGAGAAGACGCCGAGCACCCCACCTACGGACAGCAGTTCAAGGTGGTACAGTTCGAGGAACAGATGCCCTCCACAGAGGAAGGCATACGGGAATTCCTGGCTTCGGGAGTTCTCAAAGGCATCGGCAAGAAGACGGCGGCAGCCCTTGTGGGAGCATTCGGAGATGACACCTTCAGGGTGATCGAGGAGGAGCCTGACAGGCTCACTCAGATCTCAGGCATCGGGCCAAAGACTGCCGAAAGGATATCCGTTGCCTTTGCAGAACAGAGAGAATTCGCACGGGTCAGCCTGAAGCTGCAGCAGTACGGGATCGGAGCCAACTACGCCCTGAGACTCTATCAGGTATATGGAGCCGATGCGGTGGAAATACTGGAGGAGAATCCATACAGACTGATCGACGATTTTTATGGGATCGGATTCGTGAAGGCGGATAGGATCGCGGGCAAGATCGGACTGGAGCAGGATGACCCCTTCAGGATACAGAGCGGCATAAGATACACCCTTACCCATTTTGCCGGGGAGGGGAATACCTATCTTCCTCAGGAGGAGATGTGCGAGGCGGCTTCTCAGCTGCTGTCCATATCCATGGATCAGATCAGGGAGAACCTGGACCTGATGGCTTTTTCGGGAGACGTGCACATCGAACTGATCGGTGGCCAGAGGGTGGTGTACCTGATGGCATACTACATGGCGGAGCAGAATATATGTAGAAAACTGAGGCTGCTAAAGGAGACCAGGCCCAGGCCTATCGAGGGAAGCGTCGATAAGCTGATCAAAAGGACCGAGGTTGCTACCGGGATACTGCTCAGCGCCAATCAGAAACATGCGGTGGAGACTTCTCTGAGTACCGGCGTGTCCGTGATCACGGGAGGTCCGGGAACGGGCAAGACGACCATCATCAATTCGATCATCGAGATACTGGAGGACAGCGGGCTTGAGACTGCCATCGCAGCGCCTACCGGCCGCGCCGCAAAGAGGATAACTGAGACCTCGGGCCATGCGGCATCGACTATACACCGGCTGCTGGAATACAGCTATTCCGAAGGCGAGGACATGATGCGTTTCGGGCGCACTGAGGACAATCCGCTGGACTTTGAAGCGGTGATCGTGGATGAGGCGTCCATGATAGATCTTCAACTGATGGATGCACTGGTGAGCGCCATAAGGCCGGGTACCAGATTCATCATCGTGGGTGATGATGACCAGTTGCCATCGGTGGGTGCAGGCAACGTGCTAAGGGACATCATCACAAGCGAGTACATCTACTGCAACAGGCTTACGGAGATATTCCGTCAGGCCAGAGAAAGCATGATCGTGGTAAATGCCCACAGGATAAACAGGGGCGAATACCCTGACTGCAACGCCAAAGGCAAGGACTTCTTCCTCCTTCGCCGCAACAGCGAGAACGAGATGCTGGAGGCCATCATGGAACTGTGCACCAAGCGGCTGCCGGCCTACTACGATGAGCTTTCGGCGGTCAGCGACATACAAATCCTGACGCCGGTCCGCAAAGGCAAGCTGGGCTGTATCAACCTCAACGAGCAGCTCCAGGCGATACTGAACCCACCGGATCCGGACAAGGAAGAGAAGACAGCTGCGGGCAAGCTCTTCCGCGAGGGAGACAAGGTCATGCAGATAAAAAACAACTACGAGATGAAGTGGCGTGACTCCGAGGAGTTCACCGAAGGTGAGGGGATCTTCAATGGTGACGTTGGATTCATCAGCAGCATCGACAAAGAAGACGGTCATATGACAGTGGTCTTCGACGGGACCAGATATGTGACCTATCCCTTTGGTCAGCTGGATGAACTGGAACTGGCCTATGCCATCACAGTCCACAAAAGTCAGGGAAGCGAATTTCCGGTGGTCATATTTCCCGTGAGTTGGTTCCCTCCGGTGCTGGCCACAAGGAACCTCCTCTACACGGCGGTGACCAGGGGAAAGACCGCCGTAGTGATGGTGGGTTCGGAAAACAAACTGCAGGGAATGGTGGACAACAACAGGATCAGTCAGAGATACTCGGGGCTCAGATACAGGCTCGCAGAACTGCTGAGACTCGAAAACGAAATGGGAGAATAGGGGCTCGATCGAAAGCGGGGTATTGGAGTGAGATTTTTTGATGGGATAAAGAGCTTCCTGCGACGGATGGACGAGGCGGTGTTTCCGCCCAGCCTATATTGCCTTTGCTGCGGAGCCATGATAGACAAGAGCCGCAGCTACAGCCTTTGTGATGAGTGCATCAGGAAGTTCCACTGGATAACCGGTACCACCTGTTACCTATGCGGCAAGGCCCTGCCGGAGCGGCTGGAAACTGCGGATACGGGCGGCGTTGGAACCGCGGGCGCAGGTGATGCGCGCCACCCGAGGCTCTGCTACGACTGCATGAACCAGAGCCCTCTGTTTGTGAGGGGCTTTTCCTGCGTGACCTACGGTCTTCACGAGCGGGAGATAATGATGGATCTGAAGTATGCCGGCAGAGGATACATCGCCCGCAAGTGTGGCGACATGATGTTCGATCGGATCGAAGTCGAGATCGACAGTGGGATCTTCTCCAGCAGACAAAGCCCCATAGACATTATCGTTCCTGTTCCTATCGATGAGGACAGGCTCAGGGAGAGAGGGTACAACCAATCCGCATTCATGGCGAGACAACTGGCATGGCGCTGGCGAGAGCACGGCAGGGCGCCGATCTTATATGAGGATCTGCTGTATCGAACCAGGAAGACCCGCAAACTCCGAAGCCTGACTCCGGCGGAGCGCGCACTGGAACTTGAGGGTGCTTTCGGTGTGAGAGGCAGGGACAAAGGCAAGATCGAGGGAGCAAGAGCGATGCTCATCGATGACATCCAGACCACGGGCGCCACAGCCAACGCCTGCACCAAAGCGCTACTGGATGCCGGCGCATCAGAAGTATTCTTCCTGAGCTGGGCATCCGGCGGCAACCGGAGGCCGATTTAATTACAGTGTTAGAGGATCGTATGTTAGAATGTACATGATCAATGACATTCAGAAGGGGGGGCGGTCACCATGTTTGAAAAAGATGAACTCGTCTATAGCCGCTTCCTTAAGGACGGAAGAGAGAGCGACCTACGGATACTACTGGAAAGGCATCGGGAAGGTCTGTTTCTTTTCCTGCTCGGTTATGTGGGAAATGAAGAAGACGCGGAGGAGTTGATGATGGATGCTTTCTCTGTGATTGCTTCCGGCACATCCCATTTTTCCGGGAAAAGCAGCTTCAAGACCTGGCTGTTCGGGATTGCCCGCAATCAGGCGAAGATGTTCCTGCGGAAGAAGAAGGGCTTCTTTTTCTCCATGGACGAAGTCCACGAGGAAAGGCAACTTCAGCCGGTGGGAGAAGCTGCTGTCCCGACCGTGCCGGAGCTGGATATCCTGAGACAGGAACAGAACAGAGAGCTGTATCGGGCGTTGGAAACCCTGCCTCCGGGCTACAGACAGGTGCTCTATCTCATATACTTTGAGGACATGGACGCCGACGAAGCAGCCCTCGTCATGGGCAAGAGCAGAAAGCAGGTCTACAACCTGACCCAGAGGGGCCGCAAGGCGCTCAAGGACACACTGGAAAGGATGGGCTTTGACTATGCGAAGTACTGACGATCAGCTTCGGGAGATCATGAAGCGGGCAGATCAGGTAAAGGCAACTAAGGCTTCGAAGAAAGCTGCTGTTTCCTACGCCCTTTCCGCCTGTGCCTGTATCGCTCTTTTAGTCGTGACATCTCTGCATATACCGGGGCTTTCCCAAGGGGAGACAGCCGAAACACAAGGCCACTACGGCAGCCTCATGCTGAACACTTCATTTATGAGTTATGTAGTCATCGGTACCCTCGCATTTTTGCTGGGCATCTGCCTGACCCTTCTCTGTATGCACATCGTCGAACAGCGAAAGAAGGAGCGTGGTCGGTGATGGTCCCCAATTCGGTAGAAGTTGCCGTTGAGATTCTGGCCATACTGCTCACCATCGTCATCGTCATCTGGACGCTCCCGCTGATCAGAAGAGGGAGCAAGCCCATTACGACGGCGCTCTTTGCTTTTGCCGCAATAAGCTTCATGCTTTCTCTGGCCTACTGGCTGGTGTACTCGCTGATCCGTCCGGAAGGGCGTATGCCCTTTGCTGCCAACGAGATCGGCGAGATCGCATGGTTCCTGCTCCTGGCCGCGTCCCTGGAATCGATATTTCACGACAGCCATGTGTCCGCAAAGAAAGAGATTGCCTTTGCGATACTGTTTACGGCGGCATCCGTTGCCCTTTGGATCGGATGGTCCGGGGAGTGGGTCCAGGACATCATCGTTGGCTTTGCCTTCGGATACTTACTGTGCGTCTGCGTCCGCGCTCTGAAGCAGTCGGGCGCCCTCAGGAAAAATGAGTGGATCCTGCTGGGGCTCTCATGCGGACTGATCATTCTGGCCCAAGCGGCGACCTTCCGCGTTTCTGAGGCGGTCAAACAGCCCCTTGATTATTTCTGCTACGCGCTTATGTTCGCCCTTCTGATCTGGCTCTTTGTGAAGCGGATCGCCATGACGAAGTTCACTGATACAAAGGCAACGCTGGCTATGTCATTCTCCATTTACGTATTCAGCGCCAGCACACTATACATGAGTTCAGGCTGGTTCTATATGGCGGCTCTCGTGCTAAGCCTTGCCACCCTGCCTCTAATGCTCATCGCCCTGAGAAGGGAGGTGTGCCCATGATCTTTGCGGAGAATATCCTGATCTGTATCGCCTTGCCCATACTCATTTCTCTTTTGTTCATCCATGGGAGCGCCAGGCGATTTGCGGCGTCGTTTCTTGTAGGCATGGGCGTTTGCCTGCTGGCTGCCTATATCAGTGGATTCATCAATGTGACCAGCGGAATGGGTGCAGAGGATACAGCGATCTTCATATCTCCTGTCGTAGAGGAGATGATGAAATTCCTGCCGATTATATTCTTCCTGTTCATGTTCGAGGCGAAGGACAAGACCCTTCTTATCGTAGCTGTTGGTATATGCGCGGGATTTGCGACTTTCGAGAACTGCTGTTACATACTCTCTTCGGGCGCGGAGAACCTGCCGTATATCCTGATTCGGGGCATGGCCGTAGGAGTTATGCACGTCGTCAGCGGTCTTGCTGTGACTTTCGGTCTGATGATGGCCAGGCGCTATAATATGCTGACCCTTGCAGGGATCACGGGAGCCCTTGGGCTTTCGACGATCTTCCACGCCCTTTATAATCTGCTGGTATCGGAACCAGGCGTGACATCAGTGGTGGGCTACGCCCTGCCCCTTGTTACGGCAGCGGTGCTCTATCTGCCTTATAGGAGATTGGTCGGGAGAGAAGAATAAAAAAAGAATGGTCCTACTCAAAAAGGTCAGAGTGAGTTCCGGTTCTGAAAAGATATAGAATCAACCTGTCCCCATCTATTTTGTACACAAGTAGCCAGTCAGGTTCGATGTGACATTCTCGTTTGCCTGCATACTCGCCTTTCAGTTCGTGGTCCCGGAACTTCTTGTCTAAAGGTTTTCCGTCTGCAAGAATTTCAATTACTTCTTTCAGTTTGGATAGATCCTGTCCCCTTTTCTGAGCGAGCTTGACATCTTTCTTGAACTGGGTTGTTCTTGCTATGCCATACTTCATATTCCAAGATCCTCCCAGAGATCCTCTGTTGATTCGAATACTTCATAATTGCCCGTTTCAAGAGCGCGATCTCCCTCTCTGAAGGCCGCCTTCGTTTCAGCGTTAGGCGTCAATGTCAGAGAAAAAGGAATCCCGTTTTCTCTTATCACCGCTTCAAGAAAAAGATTAACTGCCGTCGTCATATTGAGCCCAAGCTCTCTGAAAATAAGTTCTGACAGCTCTTTGGTTTGTTCATTGGTTCTTACATTTATCATGCTTTTGGACATTTACGCACCCTCCTTGTGCGGATAGTGTACTACAACATATATACAATGTCAATAAAAACGCAGCGCTGCAAAGTTGCCCCTTCGATACTCATTATTGTATCAGAGCTTCTAATAATTGGCAATATTTTCCAGAATTTTTTTTGCTGATTTAGTGAGTAATCCGATATGCAAAGTGCAACTAATAAGTGAAAGCGCAAAACAGAATCAAGGGCGAAGGAGGCAAAAACGTTGAAGTACACAGAGCAGGAACAACTTGATGAGATCCTGTTTAGAGGCGAGAAACTTCGACACAGGAGGGACAGGAATGTGATGAGAGGCCTGTCCACCAGTGTTGTGGCCCTGTTTCTTGCGCTGGCTGCCTGCATAGGAACCTTGGGAGGAAAAGGCGTACTGGAATCCAGGACAGACTACGGTTCCTTCCTTCTCTCGGAAGAGACCGGAGGCTACGTGCTCACAGCGGTCATTGCCTTTATAGCAGGAGTCGTAACCGCAGTGCTTATCCAAAGACACAGAAAAGCAAAACAGGGTGAGTAAAGGAGGATGAAGATGAAAACAAAAGTAAGGGGAAGGATACTGGCGATCCTGGTGTCCCTGGCAATGGTATTCACCATGATGCCGATGATAGGAGGCGCGGCGTACGCGGATGATACGGAAGTCTATACCGTAACATGCTACCCGGGAGACGGATCAGGCGATCCGGTCGTTTATAATAGTGAAGATCATATGTACGATAGCTGGATGAATGTACCTCCGGGGGTGTTCTTCCGTACATATGAAGGCGAGATGTGGTTTACTGCGCCAACAATGCCGAATTCATTTTCCCCGCCTCAAGAAGGCTATGGAGTAGTTTCCTGGAATGACGGGAACAATGATATTCCTGTTGGCGAGCGTTTTAAAATGGAAAGCCAAGACATTACTCTTACGGCAAAGTATGCACAATTTGCAAGTTATGGTCTTGCGCCATCTTCATATACTATAACCCAACCGGGTTATACGGATATCGAATGCAGTTTTACGTCTCTTGTTTTGGGACCTATTGAAAACAGCGGTGAAGATGCACGTTACATAGGCTTCTATCTTAACGGTGGAACATTAAGCGATGGCAAAGGAAACAGCATTCCTTTCAAAGTGGATAATATGTACCACTTTGGAGCTGAAGACAGAAAGTATCAAGGCAATGGTCACAGCGACCCGGAGGAAACGTTTATAGTTTCAGTCTATATCGATCCGAATGATTATCAGAACGCAAGTCAGGGCATCTATAAAGGGACATATAAAATTGACAGTCATTGGTTCGGGGATCATGAAAGGCCGGATGGTCCATCTCATAAAATTGAACTAACACTTATCGTTCACGATCCGGCTTTCATAGTGGAGGTGCCTGAAGGCAGGAATCTGACTTATAACGGCAAAGCGCAGACCGGTGTTGACGCTGGTGAGGGCTATATTCTTTCCGAAACAACATCAGCAACTAATGCGGGTTCATATCAGGCCACAGCCACGCTGAAAGAAGGATACGTATGGTCGGATAGAGACACCGATCCCAGGACCATCACCTGGAAGATCGACAAAGCTGCCAATCCTCTGACCATCAAGGCGAAGACAGCTACCGTCAAGTACAGTAAGGTGAAGAAAAAGGCACGGACACTGGCGGTCGGCAAGGTGATCGCCTTCACCAAGAAGGGACAGGGCAAGATGACCTACACCAAGGCTTCCGGCAACAAGAAGATCACCATCAACAAGACCACCGGCAAAGTCAAGGTGAAGAAGGGCCTCAAGAAAGGAACCTACAAGGTAAAGGTCAAGGTCCAGGCTGCAGGCAATGCCAACTACAATGCATCCCCGGTCAAGACAGTGACCTTCAAGGTAAAGGTGAAGTAGACGGAAGTGACAGATACACCTTGCCATATCGGCAGGGTGTATTTTTTTGGGAAAGCGGGCCCCCGGACGGAAAAAAGACAGGACCCGGAACAAAAGTCCGTGTTTTGAGTAGATACATATCCGGGAAAATGGTACAATTAAATCGGAACAGTACCATACATCCGTACTGATAATAGACTATAAAGGAGGCCTGTAATGAAAGTAATAATCACAGGAAAGAACTATACCCCAAGCGATAAGCTGAAGGAAACTATCGAGAAGAAATTCGAGAAACTGGACAAGTATTTCTCCAATGAAATCACCGGCAATGTGATGGTCATTCGAGAGAAGTCGGGATATAAGGTAGAGTCCACGATCAATGCCAACGGCACTATTTTCAGAGCTGAGACCAAGGCCGATGATCCATATGACTGCGTGGACAGATGCATCGAGAAGCTCTCGAGCCAGATGTCCAGGTTCAAGACCAAGCTTCAGAAGAAGCACAAGGGACAGAAGGCCATCGATTTCGAGGAGCTTCCTGTCTACGATGAACCTGAAGAAGAGATCCAGGTGGTGAAGAGAAAGAAGTTTGAACTGGAGCCCATGACCGTTGATGAGGCTATCGTCCAGATGGAACTGGTGGAGCACGACTTCTTCGTATTCCTGAACATGGAGACCGACTCGGTCAACGTAGTTTATAAGAGAGACGACGAGGACTACGGTCTGCTGGAGACCACATACTGAAGTCGAGAAGAATAATTCCAAAAACAGGAAAAAACATGGCCGCTGTGTATTGTCACACAGCGGTTTTTTTTGTAGAATAAAATGTGGAGGAAACTATGTTCACATCAGGCGTAATCAGCGTACAGGACATATTTGCCAACGCATTTACAGGGTTTGGACTCACTGATGCCATCGACATAATAATCGTCGCATTCGTGGTCTACAAGATCCTGGGTTTTATCGTGCAGACGAGGGCGGAGCAGATCCTCAAGGGGGTCATCGTTCTGGTGATCGCTCTCATAGTTTCCGATATCCTGAACCTCTACACGCTGAACTGGATGTGCAAGGGTGCGGTAGCCCTGGGTGCCGTGGCTGTGCTTATCGTGTTCCAGCCGGAACTGCGCCGTGCTTTGGAATACATGGGCCGCGGCAGTTTCATGCGCGCATCATTAAGGCCTGAGGACAAGGAAAAGATAAAGAAGAGTATCAACGAGATCTCCTCTGCCATAGAAAACTTTTCTGCAGATCGTACCGGGGCCCTCATTGTCTTTGAGGGACAGACCATCATGGAGGAGATCGCAGAGACGGGGACCGTACTTGACGCGGAGGTCTCAGAGGAACTTCTGGGCAATATCTTCTATGAGGGATCGCCACTCCATGACGGTGCGGTCATCATAAGGAACGATAAGGTACATGCTGCCGGATGCGTATTGCCTTTGACCGGCAAGGCTGATATAGACAGTAAACTGGGCACCAGACACAGGGCGGGTATAGGGATAACCGAGCACAGCGACGCCCTGGTCGCCATCGTTTCGGAGGAGAGCGGGATCATCTCCATGGCCAAGGACGGTCAGCTGGAGAGGTTCGTCGATGCCCGTACGGTGGAGAAGACCCTTTTGGAGTTTTACCTCAAGAGCAGCGACTTTTCGGACAGGATCGACAAGATCCCGTGGGCCAAGGGAGTCTTCTCGAGAGTCAGGAACCAGAGCGGAGACAGGAACATGGATCAGACCATGGATCTGACGGAAGAGATGAGAAGTGAGGGGGAAAGCCATGCTGAGAAATAAGAAATTCCAGCTCATAATATCCCTTCTCATAGCCATAGCGTGCTGGCTCTATGTGGTCGGAGATATCAACCCGACCATCACGGCGGAGGTCCACAACATTCCGGTCGAGATGACCGGAGAGGATACCCTTGAAGACCTTGGCATGGAAGCGACGCTGGATGAACCCAGGGTAGTCGATGTCACAATCAGCGGACCGCGTTCCGATGTCAATGAGGCCAAGGGCAGCGAGATCAAAGCCGTCGTGGACGTATCTAACTGCGAATACGGAGAGAACGAAGAGAGCATCAAGATCGTATTTCCCGATGAGATCAAAGGCGTCAGCGTGGACGGCATGTATCCGAATCAGGCGAAATTCACGGTAGAGTAGCAAAGGAGATTTGCCTTAGAGCAAGTGGGAAGGACATAGATAAATGGGTAGATTATTCGGCACCGATGGTGTGCGTGGCATAGCGAATTCCGAACTGACACCTGAACTTGCATTCAAACTGGGCAAGGCGGGAGCTCACGTGCTGAGCAAGAGCAAGAATGGCCCGATCTTTCTCATAGGCAAGGACACCAGGTTGTCCGGCGACATGCTTGAGGATGCCCTCAGCGCGGGCATCACCGCAGTAGGTGGCAATGTGATCAAGGTAGGAGTTCTGCCGACGCCGGCCATCGCATACCTTGTGAGAGAATACAATGCTGATGCGGGAGTTGTGATCAGTGCATCTCACAACCCCTTCGAATACAACGGGATCAAGTTTTTCAACGGAGAAGGTTTCAAACTGGATGACGATATCGAGAACGACATCGAGGACATCCTCCTCCGCGACATAGACGTGAACAGCCACATCACAGGAAGCAGCATCGGCAGATGCCTGGATGCAGACGAGGACGCAGGCACCAGATACGCACACTTCCTGGAGTCTACGGTGGATGTGGATATCAAAGGGGTCAAGATCATTCTGGACTGTGCCAACGGAGCGGCCTACAGGGTAGCCGAGAAGGTCTACAGGGATCTTGGCGCCGACATCAGAGTAATAGGCAATCAGCCAAACGGCATGAACATAAACTCCAAGTGTGGATCCACACATCCGGAACTGCTGCAGAGGACAGTTGTGGATGAGGGGGCCCTCCTGGGCATGGCCTACGACGGCGATGCCGACAGGCTCATCGCTGTAGACGAAAAGGGCAGGATCATCGACGGAGATCAGCTGATCTGCATCTGTGCGGATATGATGAAGAGAAGAGGTCAGCTGGCTCAGGATCTGGTGACGGCCACGGTCATGAGCAATATCGGTTTCCACAAGAAGATGGAAGCCATGGGATGCAGAGTGGACGTGACCCCCGTAGGAGACCGCTACGTGCTTGAGAGCATGCTCAAGACCGGCGGTATGATCGGCGGAGAACAGTCAGGGCACATTATATTCCTTAATCATACGACAACGGGTGACGGGATCCTTTCGTCGCTCCAGCTCCTTCAGGCGGTACTGGAGTCGGGCAGGAAACCCAGCGAGCTGGCCGATGAGATCGAGATCTATCCCCAGGTCCTCAAGAACGCCAGGGTCAAGAACGAGAACAAGAACAAGTTCATGCAGGATCCTCAGGTCAAGGAGGCGATAGGCAGGATCGAGGCCGAAGTCGAGGGCCAGGGTCGTGTGCTTATCAGACCGTCGGGCACAGAGCCCGTGGCCAGGGTAATGATAGAGGGACAGGATGTAGAACATATAACCAGACTGGCAGAAGAACTGGCGATCCAGATAACGAGACAGTTCGGTTAGGTACAAAGGCAACGACAAAGGAGATAACATATATGTGCGGTATAGTAGGATTCGTTGGACAGGATCATGCAAAGGAAAAAATAATAGACGGCCTCAAGAGGCTTGAGTATCGCGGCTACGATTCAGCCGGTATAGCTCTGCCCATTGACGGCAGGATCGAGATCCGCAAGCATATCGGCGAGATCAAGAACCTGGAGAAGATCATCGACGATGATTCTTTTGACGGCTCCATGGGCATAGGTCATACACGCTGGGCCACCCACGGTGCGCCTTCTGATGTGAATGCCCATCCCCACGCCAACCAGGACAACTCCATAGCCATAGTCCACAACGGTATCATAGAGAATTATCAGGAGATAAGAGAGTGGCTGGCAGGCGAGTATGGAGTACAGTTCAGATCCGAGACCGACTCGGAAGTCATCGCACACCTCATCGGCATCTACTATGACGGAGATCTGCTCAAGGCGGTCAACAAAGCGGTAGCCGACATGAGGGGAGCATATGCGGTATGTGCTATCGCAGCCAATGAGCCCGACAGGATCGTCGCGGTCCGAAAGGATGCTCCGCTGGTTGCCGGCATCGGCGAAGGCTGCAACTTCATAGCATCCGATATCCCGGCCCTGCTCAAATACGTCCGCGAGGTCTATCTCATAGAGAACAACGAAACCGTCGTCCTGACCAGGGATGACATAACCATATTCGACGAGAAGGGCAATAAGGTCAAGAGAGACGTCTTCCACGTGACCTGGGATGCAGACGCTGCCGAGAAGGAAGGCTACGAGCACTTCATGCTCAAGGAGATCCACGAGCAGCCGGCAGGTATCAGAGAGACCCTGATGCGCAGAGTCGACGAGGATGGAAACATAAATCTCGACGGTATCACCATGACGAAGGAGGATATCGAGAACTTCGACAAGGTCTACATCGTCGCCTGCGGTACGGCCTATCATGCGGGCCTTGTGGGCAAGAGCGTAATAGAGAAGCTGGCTGACATCCCCGTAGAGGTGGACATCGCATCAGAGTTCAGATACAGGGATCCCTTCGTAAACGACAGGACCCTCTTCATCGCCATCAGTCAGTCCGGCGAGACGCTGGATACTCTGGAAGCCCTCAGGGAAGCAAAGGCAAGAGGGGCCAGGATCCTATCCGTGGTCAATGTGGTCGGAAGCTCAGTGGCAAGGGAATCGGACGATGTGTTCTACACATGGGCGGGACCCGAGATCGCGGTGGCATCGACCAAGGCCTATACGACCCAGCTGATATGTATGTATATCATTGCCCTTTACATGGGGATCACCAAGGGAAGCCTGGATCGTGGAGAGTACGACCGCATGATGGGAGAGCTCAAAGCCCTTCCGGACAAGGTCGAGCAGATACTTCAGAACGAAGGACAGATCGCCTTTGTTGCGAAAAAATATCACCGCAGAGAGCACGTCTTCTTCATAGGAAGAGGACTGGATTCCGGGGTCAGTTACGAAGGCTCGCTGAAACTGAAGGAGATATCCTACATCCACTCCTTCGCCATAGCCGCCGGAGAACTGAAGCACGGAACCATAGCCCTGATGGATCCTGAGACACTGGTCATCGCACTGGCCACTCAGGATGCACTCTACGAGAAGATGGTCTCGAACATAGTCGAGGTCACAGCCAGGGGAGCCCGTGTCATCGGCATGGCCAAGGAGGGCAGAAACGAGATAGAGAATGTCTCCGACGAGGTCATCTATATCCCGGACTGCTGCGATGAGGTAGCTCCGGTGCTTACGGTAGTGCCTCTTCAGATCTTCGCATATTACATCGCCAAGGAGAGGGGATGCAATATAGATAAACCAAAGAATCTTGCAAAATCCGTTACAGTGGAGTAACCAAAGGAGAATAATATGATAACTTTTCTGATCATCATTCTGATCATCCTCGCCATAATCGTCATATGGCCTATAGCCACATACAACGGTTTTATAAGAGGAAGAAACAACATCGATGAAGCCTTTTCGACTATGGATGTCTATCTCAAGAAGCGCTTCGACCTGATCCCGAATCTTGTTGAAACGGTAAAGGGATATGCGGCCCATGAGAAGGATACCCTCCAGGCGGTCGTATCTGCGAGGAGCCAGATCCAGTCTGCAGGATCCGATGCTGAGAGGCTGCAGGCGGAAGGTGAACTGACGGGTACCCTTCGCTCACTGTTTGCCGTAGCAGAAGCCTATCCGGATCTCAAGGCGAACCAGGGATTCCTGGATCTTCAGGGACAGCTCAAGGCAGTGGAAGAGGATATAGCCAATTCCAGAAAGTACTACAACGGCTGTGTCAAGCACTTCAACAATAAGTGCCAGACCTTCCCCTCCAGCATCATAGCCGGAATGTTCCACTTCGAGCCTCGCACAATGTTCGAGGTCTCCAGCGAAGAGGAGAGAGAAAATGTCAAGGTCGAGTTTTAGGACCGGGGCAGAAATGAATATGAAGAAAAAAGGTCAGCGCGCGGCGGGGATCCTCGCCGTGCTGCTGGCCTTTGTTTTCGTGCTGGGAGCTATGCCGGTCCCTGTGTGGGCCGACGAGGGCGGATTCACCACCGATTCTTTCAATGTGACAGTGGAGACGGAACAGAACCATGTGTTCCATGTGTCCGAAGAGATAACGGTGGACTTCAGCGCCCCAAGGCACGGGCTGTACAGGTATATCCCCGACGGAGACAGATACTACAGTGTCGAGAATATCCGCGTAGCGGGATACGAGTACGATGTCTACAGCGAAAGTGGCAATAAGGTGGTGCAGATAGGAAGTGCAGATCGTTATGTCAATGGCGTCCAGACCTACAGGATAACCTACGACATAGTTGGTTTTCTCGATGATGATGAGACCAGGGATATGCTGTCCATCGATCTGCTTCCCACCGGATGGTCGACGCCTATCCAGTCGGCGGATCTTACCCTGACCCTGCCGAGAGAAGTCAAGGATCTGACCTTCTACGCCGGTGGTTACGGCAGCACTGAGTCGACCGGCGACTACTTCGATACCGATGTCAGCGGGACTACGATCCACGCCCAGTCCAGACAGGTACTGCCAAAGGGAGTGGGGCTCACGGTGAGTGCGGACCTTCCCCAGGGCTACTGGGTGGATCCTGCAAGCAGAGATGACGACCTGCCGGCCATGTACGGCGGGGTCGGAGTCATGGGCATGCTCATGCTCCTGCTCTGGCTCTTCGTAGGCCGCGATGATCCGGTCATCAAGACGGTAGAATTCTATCCGCCGGAGGATATGGATCCCCTGGAGGTGGCATATATAGCCAACGACAACGTGGCGACCAAGGATCTGTCGGCACTGTTCATGTACTTTGCAAACAGGGGCTACGTGAAAATAAGCTCCGACGACCAGAAGCATTTCAGCATAACCAGGATCAAAGACATCGACCTGGCAGAGCCGATCCACGCCAGGCAGGTGTTCAACGGCCTCTTCGCCGAGACGGACACAGTCTCGCTGGACGATCTTCCTTCGTCATTCGGTGGAGTAGCCGCATCCATCAAAAGAGAGGTGGTCGGTTCTCTGGATCAGAGAAAGATAAACTTCTCTCCGGTATCCAGGATGGGAAGGCTCCTGGGCCTCATGTTCTGCTTCTTCATTCCTGTGGCAGCAGGCCTGTGTCATTCCTTCCTGAGCTATGATCCTGTAACTGCGTTCATAGGGCTGATCAGCGGCATATTCATTCTTATACTCATGACCGCACTGGTCGCCAGGACCGATGCATTCAGGACCAGGAAGAGGCCTGTAGGGATCATCATTGCCCTGTTGCTGATCATTGCCTGCATTGGCTTTGAAACATCACAGATCATGGTCGACTACCCGGTCCTGGCTTTGATATTCGCAGTCTCCACAGCAGCGGCAGTGGTCGCGACCATTTTCGTGAGAAGGAGGATGAACAACGAGCTGTACGGCAGGGTGCTGGGCTTCAGGGATTTCATCAAAACTGCGGAGTACGACAGGCTGAAGATGCTCTCCGATGAAGATCCGGAGTACTACTTCAATATCCTGCCCTACGCATACATATTCGGCATGTCCACCAAGTGGGCGGACAAGTTTGCCGACTTCAAGATACCTCAGCCCTCATGGTATGATGGAGCCTATCCATATGATCCGCTGTTCGGACATCGTATATTCGTCTTCAGCGGCAACGGTCTGAACAGCGCGGTGAGCAGCTATCACCAACAGATCGGTTCCGACCTGCTGTCAGGTGCTCTCGACAGCGGTACCGGCGGAGGTGGAGGCTTCGGCGGAGGCGGCTTCTCCGGCGGCGGCTTCGGCGGAGGCGGCGGAGGCTCCTGGTAACGCAAAGGCAATAGGAAGTTTGAGAAAGGATCGATATGAAGAACAGAGTAGGAATAATAGGTGCAATGAAATCGGAGATGGACGCAATCAAATCGCACATGACTGATCCGAAGGTCCGGACCATCAGCGGCGTCGACTTCATAGAAGGAGAACTCTGCGGACATCCGGTGGTCGTGGCCACCAGCGGTATCGGTAAGGTTTTCGCAGCCATCTGTGCGCAGACTATGATACTGGAATACAGACCTGATCTGATGATCAATATCGGAGTTGCGGGATCCCTCACGCCCGATCTGAACATCGGCGATATCGCTGTGGCAAAAGCAGTAGTTCAGCACGACATGGACACCTGTGGACTCGGCGATCCCGTTGGAATGATCTCGGGGCTGAACATGGTCGAGATCCCCTCAGATCCGGAAGCGGCAGAGGGACTGATAAAGAGCGCCGAAGAACTGGGGTTCCACCATGTATACGGCATCATCGGTTCAGGCGATATATTCGTACAGGAAGAGGACAGGAAAAAGTATATATCCGAGACCTTCGGTGCCATTGCCTGTGAGATGGAAGGGGGCAGCATAGGTCATGTATGCTATGTGAACGAAGTTCCCTTCTGTATCCTTCGGGCCATATCGGACAACGGAGACAAAAACGCCACCTCCGACTACGACATGTCGCTGGAGATGGCGGCTGATAGAGCAACTCAGGTAATGGAGAATTTCCTGGCACGTTAGCCGGGAAATTTTTTTGCTTATAGTTTTTGTATGGACTCTACTGCTTTGACGAAGAGAGTGCCGTGATCCAGGATGGAATCGGTGATCATCTCTTGGTAGGCGTCTTCGTTTTCCAGATAGGCCCGGCCGTAGACCTTGGCCATGACTTCGGCTTTTGGGCTCTTCTCGAAGCCTACGCCCAGAGTCATTTCAGTCGTGTCATAAGGCCCGTCGTCATCGTCATTTTCGCCCATGATAAGCACGGGGAAGGCGTAGAGCAGGACGGATCCATCCTCATCCTGTTCGTCTGAGGCCAGGATCTCTTTTTCTTCATCGGTCAGTTCCACGTCCAGGGCGGGAAGTTCCGGCACTGCATTCATAAGGATCTCAGTGTCCATGCCGATGTGTTCCGTCACGAGCTCGGCAAAAGTGTGAGCCAGATATCCGTACTGCTCTCCGAATTCAGGCTCATCATCTATGGACAGCTCCATGATGTTGACTCCGATCTCTATACCCTGATCCTCTGTTATCAATACATTGAATCTGAATATCTCTTCAACGTTCCCTTCGAATTCTTCGGCGTTTTCATCGCTGAGACCGGGTACCATTACTCCCAGATCGTCAAATACTCCCATGTGTGATATACCTCCTTTTGTCTTATTGCACATGGACATTATATCACGAAGGGAACAGGGTAGAACCATATATGTGATATAATCCTGATCAGGAGACCAACTATGAAAAGTCAAGAGAATAATCGGAAGATAATCGAATAATCGTTTTTTGGAGAAATGCGCAACCTAAAAAGACCTCCGGAGGAAGCCTCAAAA
>Ga0256406_1003170_pt1 | contig 21058 bp, 27 predicted proteins | sample RumenRJG_03DNA_FD_185986 | JGI IMG/M metagenome (GOLD analysis project Ga0256406, IMG submission 185986) | Bovine rumen microbial communities from Lethbridge, Alberta, Canada - RJG_03 | ecosystem: Host-associated > Mammals > Digestive system > Stomach > Rumen | place: Canada: Alberta | collected... | reverse complement strand
AGGTTGACAGCATCTCTAATGATATTCGTAACGGAAATATAGGTGGAGGCGTAAACCCGTCTACTGTTGAGAATATAACTACTGCTGTAGGCGACACCCGGTATCTTCGCAAAGATCAGGACGACGAGACGACCCATAAGCTCACGATGGGCGAGGCAGCGGTAAAGGGCAATCTGACATTAGGCCCAAATGGCACCTACTCCATCAGTAAGGAGGGCATCGCTAAGCTGGCTGGGGTAGTTGCGGAATACCTAAAAAGCTCGAACTTCCATCCGGGTACTGCTATGGGCTTCGATGGTCAAGGGTATGGTATCACCAAGGGCACGGATGGGAAGTACATCTTGGAGATAGACATCCTTATCGCAAGGATGAAGATGATCGTAGCCGAACTGGAGGTGCACGAGATGAGCTTCATCGGGGGCACGGTGGTGATGAGCGCGTGCGGCAACCGGGTTGATAGAGTGGAAGCACTCGACGCTGATGGCAATCCCATTGCAACCGCTGACAGCAACAACCCCACGCTGACGATTCCAAGCGGCAAGACGGCAGATAAATTCCGTTGCTATTTCCTCGCATCCGACGGTGACAGACAGATTAAGAACGAGTGGACGGTTGGGCAGTTGGCACGTGCCAAGACCAACAACATCGCTGCCCCCGGCAACTACACGGACTATCAGAATCGTGACTATTGGCGGTTGGTAGTGGGCGTGAGTGCTGCTCCCGTGGTCAAAGAGGGTAAGCAATATCACTATATCGACCTGAGCAACTCCACGAGCAAGGACATCGTGCTGACGGACGCAGCGGGAACGACCAGCCACGTCACACTGGGTGGCGTGTCTAAGACGCTGAACTCCCTGCCATTTGCCGGGGATAACATCATCGGAATGGGGCATTGCTTGGACGATTCGCGAAAAAATTTGGCCATCCTTTCGGTATTACAAGGTGGTTGGGTTATCTATCAAGGCATCGACAACTACGACCTTCCACATGATAATATCGTTAATAAGTTTGGCATCGACGAGGCGATTATTACCACCGACCACCTTATCCTTCGTCCTTATGCCGCTCCCAAGGAGACGCAGACGGTAGCAGTAGTACGTGGTGCTTATAGCGATACGGCCACATACGGACATAATGACCTCGTTACCTATGAAGGCCAGACATGGATAGCATCGGGAGTGGCTATCGGTAAGACCATCACGGGCGAAAAGCCGTCGGCTACGTCGCCCTACTGGAGCCTCGCAGCGGCAAAGGGAATACAAGGTGAGAAGGGAGATAAAGGTGATAAGGGAGACAAAGGAGACCAAGGTATTCAAGGCGACAAGGGCGACAGCTACTCTGTTGTCTTCCTTCTCAACGGTGCCCGTGTCGACGTGCTCAACTTCGACGACGTGCGCACGCTGACAGATGCAACCTTCGAGGCTGACTTCTATAATCAGGGCACGGCTGTAAATATTCCAAAGGCTACGCTGACCTGCTATGACAAGGATGGCAACGTGCTCGGTTCTCCCATTGAGATAGAGAACGCAAACAATATCGTGGCGGATGGAGGAAATCTCTACCTTAGTAAGGACTGTAAGACCATTACGGCCGTGGGCAAGGATGGCGAGAAAGTGCTCTTTAGCAGTTCTGTGGCTGTGATTAGGAGCACCATCACCTACCGCCTCATTCCGATGTCGGACTGCTCGGCCACTGTCAAGGCTTCCGGCACCTCCACCAGTGCGCAATTCCGTCTCTCCTATAACTTGCACTATAAGGCCGCAAAGCTCGTTGGAGACAGAGCAGAGGACGCTACGATTGCTACCATCGCAGCCACCATCGAAGGTAAGGAGATCACAACGCCGGTAAACAACACCGAGGGCACACTGAAAGAGGACGGTGCCCTGAACTACACCAGTGACAAACGCCCAGCAGACAGCATCCCCGTGACGGTGACACTCAGCGACGGCACCGTGCTCAACGACACGGTAAAGATTACAATGGAGGCGGGCGTGGCGGTAGACATCAATCAAAACCTCGCCACGGTAACACAGACGGCGGCTGACAACAAAGGGAACATCTCTACCTTGCAACAACGTGCTGACAACATAAGTATGAAGGTGTCCGATATGAATGACTCTCTCCTTGCTACCGGCATCGACATCGACAAAAAAACGGTGACGATGACAGGCCAGGAATTCCTTTGGAAGAACAAAAGCGGCGTGAAGGTTGCCTACATGGATGACAACGGCAACGCTGTTTTTACCGGTACCGTCTATGCGTCGAATGGTAGCTTCACGGGTACAATTACGGGCTCGACTATAAAAGGCGGAGAGATCAACGGCTCTACCATCAACTCGACAAACGGCACCAGTACGACGAAGATAGAAGGAGGAAAGCTGACGACAAATGATTTGGAAGCTACGAATGGAACGTTCACTGGAGTGCTGAAAGGCGTGAGCGGCACATTTACAGAACTGCGCTCTGACTCAGGCAATTTGGACTCTGTGAGAATCCTTATGGAAGGTGATGCTACCATTGGGGGGCGGCTTAGCTTTGTTGGTAATATCGGCAACATGGGTCACACATTCTATGGAGGAAATGTTTATTCCACAGGAGCTGAATTCGGACATCGCGGGCGCACTATATTACTTATCAGCAACAACACGTTCACGTTGGTTTGGACAGGATACCCGACCGATCCTCCTTATGTTCCTACGTTGCATTTAAGTATGCTAAATGATAATGGTACTAACTGCTATAAGGTTCCGTTGTTTAATCTTGACAATTTTATTAGCATGGCTAATAAGCCCGTTGACGTAATTGTATTTAATAATTCTGGGGGAGGCTTGCATTATTCGCTACTCAGCGATTGTATAGGGAAAGGCGTGGATATAATAAATGCAAACAATGATCATGAGCTTTATATTGCTTCTAATGCCGGATATTTCAGGTTGAGCGGTGGTGCATGTATGAGAGGAGTGTATGTTGGCACTCGAAATTTATATCCTCCCGTATCATATCTCGGAGCAGGATGGTTCTTCTTTGGCTATAACGATATGAATTGGTAATAGAAAACGGATATTATAACTTTTTTAAAATATACAAATTATGGGTAAAATTACAATTCTGAGCAAGAGTTCTAACAACAGTTACAGCTACACCGACAGCGAGGACATCAACCTCACGGCCAACGGCAACTTCGAGATGGACGAGCAGGAGAAGCGGGTGCTGAGTGCGAACGGTAACATCTTTTACAATGGCATGAGCATCGCCAACTTCTCGACGAGTATGTATAACGGCATACTCCAGTACCAGCTCTACGGCACCACGGCCGACAACACCGAGAAGGCATTCAAGGCACTCAGCGGCGTACAAGAACAGTTGAAGGCGCAGGTGGAGGGAACAACGACCACTCCTACGCCGTCAGGCAACGGGACGAGCGCTGTAGCGACCGGTAGCGAAGGCGTGGCTGATAGCGGAGCAACAGCCGAGACAGCATCCAAGAATGCCGACTCGGAAAGCGAGTCAAAGTCTTCATCAAGTGAATCCGACGCTACCGATGGCAGCGACCGGGGTGAGCTCAGAGCGACCGACGACACTGCTACGACAGGCGGTGGTGAATCCGCAGCAACAGACAAGAGTACAAAGAACAAGTAAAGACGCAGCAACATGAAAGGTATCAAATTCAGTCTCAACACCGCAACTCCCGTCTGGATCGACAACGGGACGAACAACGTAAGGTTTACGAGCGACGGTCGGTTGCTCATTGTAGAATAGTATAAAAACATAAAGATATGACAGCAGAAGAAGAGGCACAGGTAAGAGAACTCCTTGCCGCCTATAAGAATGGTAAGAAGATGAGCGAACTCCCTCCTTTGGAGAGTGGAGCCGACCCTACAAAGATGACCGCAGAGGTGCTCTACAACGGAGCGAGCCGCCGGGCTCCGCTATCCGTACTGGCACCCTATGAATCCGCAGCAAAGGCAGCCGCAGACAATGCTAATGCCGCAGCGCAGAACGCCAACAACAAGGTTTCGCAGCTTTCGGGTTTCAGTATTGATTGTGCCACCGACAACGTCTTTATTATGATGCACCGCAAAAGTGACGACTGGCCATTAGCTATCAAACCGCAGTACTGGGGTGGTTATCAAAACAGCGGCGAGGTAGCTGAAGGTGTGCTTGTCATTGAGGGCGGACATCACCTTGTTGTTGCTCCTACGGAGTCAGAGAGTAATCTACTCTGGTCGAGCGCCGATGTCAACGGTAACACCGTTTTCGGCTATTACGGCGACCGTGTAAAAGCGTTCTCTGATTTTAACGGAATGCAAAATACGGCAAACATCATCAAGGCATCGTCCAGTTCCGCCGTCACGAACACAGCGAGCTATGCCGCCGGGTTCTGCAATCTCTACAGCCGCACCAATGCCAACGGAAAAGGCCTCACGGCTGGTCGGTGGTGGCTCCCATCTATTGGCGAGCTGCTGATGATCTACGCGAACATGTCTAAGATTAACTACTGTCTCTCGCTGATCAGCGGGGCAACGCCACTAAAACGCGATTGGTATTGGAGCTCTTCGGAGAGCTATGCCGCGAATGCGTGGTTCCTGACCCTGTACGACGGCAGCCTTAACCCGTGGAGCGGTAAGTCGCAGTACAGGTATCATGTGCGCGCTGTCTCAGCATTCCTTCAATAACTTAATACTTAAACTTTAATACTTCCAACTTCCGCCCGCCCCCTTAAAAGGGCGGGCGACAAAAAAATCATCGAGAAAATGTCGAAATTATTAGAAGGCACGAGAATATATAGAGACGTCACGCAGATGCTGACGCAGACGTTAGATTTTACCAAGGATTTCCCGAAAGCGTACAGATATAGCGTCGGCGAGCAGATGCAGAATATAGCCATGCGAATGGTGTAATTATAAGAGCCCGCCCTGGCACCACCTATATCAGGAACATCAAGCTGGAGAAAAGCCATTACCCTACGGACTACGAGGAATGATGGCGAAGATGGCCGCTGCGTAACAGCGACCTACTCAACGGAAAAGAACAAAACAATTAAAAAATACAAAGCAATGATAACAAAAATCAGTGACAAGGGAATTACATTCATCAAGAGCTTTGAGGGCGTAAGACTCAAGGCTTATAGAGACGTGAAGGGAATCCTGACAATCGGTATCGGACACACAAAGGGTGTAAAGTCAGGGCAGACTTGCACAATAGCAGAGGCCTATCAGTGGATGAGAGAGGATCTTGCACCGATAGAGCGATATGTGGCGAAGATGATGCCGAACGTGAGGCAATGGCAGATGGACGCGCTATGTTCGTTTGCCTATAATGTCGGGCTGGGCAACCTGCAAAAAAGCACGCTGCTGCGGCTCTGTCTTCACAATGCCCCATCCGCGCAAATAGAGAAAGAATTTTTGAAGTGGAACCATGCGGGCGGCAAGGTCGTGGACGGTCTTACCAGACGGCGGAAGGCAGAGGGAAAACTGTATACCAAGGGGCTATACGCATAATCAGAGGGGAGGCTAATTTCTTTTTAATAACGGATTATAGACAAAAAATAAGTGATGGCAGGGATGACGATGTTTATCAGCTTTATGCTTGATGGAGATAATCACAAAGTTGGGATATGGCTACTGGCTGTAGCGATCATGGCAATATTGATTGTTATTGCGTCGCTGATAGACCTCAACTGGGGAATACGCGCGAGCAAGAAAATCGGGCAATTTAAGACAACGAGCTTTGGACTGAGAAAGACGGTGAGCAAGGACAAGTGCTATCTCACGCTGTACTTCTTCGCTGTAATGGTCGACGCATGTCTGAGTTTTTTTGTACCTTTCCCTCTTACCAGTATACTGATGTGTATCGGGGAAATCATCATCGAGGGAGTGTCTGTACGTGAGAAGATGCAGCAGTTGAAGAGCCTCGACGTGGACCCACTGGTGGTAGCGAAGGCGATAGCGAATACCTACGGGGTGAAAGATGCGGAGAAGATTCACGGAATCATAGAGGCGGTCTCGGAAGAGATGAAGAAGAAAAAGCAGGGGCAGTAGAGGCCGCTGCGCAACAGCGACTTATATAACGGAATGTCTCAGAATGTCTGAGAGTGGCCGGCAGTGTCCGAGAATGTCCCAAAATGTCCAAGAATGGCCGTGAGAGTCCAAGATAGTCCGAAAGAGTCCAAAGTAAAACATTGTAAAAAGATAGAAAATGAAAGATAATAATTTTGGAAATACTGTTAGAGATTGGTTTGCAATCCTTGCTTTCTTTTTGATGCTGTGGCTGATGGGTAGCTGCAAGTCGTCGAAGGTGGTAAGCGATCGGGAAACAAAGGATAGCGTGGTCTACACGTACAAGACCCTTTATAGGGACAGCCTGCGAGTGAAGGACAGCACGGTGTTCATCTATGAGACGGTGCAGCGTGACAGCGTGGTGGTGAAGGTGGACAAAGAGACCGGGGAGGTGCTTTCGACCGATTCTTGGCACTGGAAAGATACGAACAAGGACAGAGACCACGTGAGCGAAACGAGAAATAAGTCAGAAAAAAGCGATTCTGCGGGCTCTGTGACGGTAAAAAGCGACAAGCGGACAGTTGTCACAAAAGATAGCCCAAAGCCGTTGGACGTAAAGAAAACGCACTATTGGAAAACGTACTGGTTAGGAATGTTGACCGGGGTGATTGTAATGTTGTTGTGGAGATATAGGAAAACACTTATCAAGCTACTGAATAATGCAATTAGGTTAATTTAGAGGAACTTCGCAAGAAACCCCACAAATCTTCAGTTTGTGGGATGAATTGCGTTTTTTTAGAATTTTGTTTGTTTATTTCTAAATTATTTGTTATCTTTGTGGTATGAAATATAGAGCATACAAATATAGGTTGTACCCTAACAAGCAACAGGAAGTGCTTTTGGCTAAGCACTTCGGATGTTGCCGGTTCATCTATAACTATGCTCTCGACAAGAAAATCAAGGCTTATCAGAAAGACAAGACTAATCTTTCCCGTTTCGACATTCAGGCAGATTTGCCCAAGATGAAGAAGTCTGAGGAATATCATTGGCTTTCCGAGGTCAACTCTCTTTCTTTGCAAGCCGCACTCGCTAATTTGGATTCCGCTTTCGTCAAGTTCTTCCGTGAGAAGAAAGGCTTCCCGAATTTCAAATCCAAAAAGGCAAGCAAACAAAGTTTTTCCATACCGCAAAACACGAGGGTGAAATTCGATGAAGGCAGGGTCTATATTCCCAAGTTCAGAGAGGGGATCAAGGCTCGCTTCCATAGGAAGTTTGAGGGAAAGATTAAGACATCCGTTATCACACGGACACCTACATATAAATATTATATTTCCATACTCGTTGAAGTGAACGAGGAAGATGCAAAGGCAAAACCTATCAGCGAAAGCAAAGCTGTCGGGATTGACCTGGGCATCAAGACGTTTGCCGTTCTTTCTGACGGTACGGAAATACCAAATCATAAATACCTGAAACGTTCTATCAAGAAAGTCAAGCGCTTGCAACGTTCCCTTTCCCATAAAGCCAAAGGTTCGAATAATAGGGAACGTGCAAGGCTCAAACTCGCAAGGGCGCATGAGAGAGTTTCCAATCAGAGGAATGATTTTCTCCATCAAGTCACCCATAGACTGGTCGCTAACTACGACACTATCTGTCTTGAAACGCTTTCCGCAAGTAACATGGTTAAGAACCACCGTCTTGCACAAGCATTGGAGGACATTGCCATCAACCGCTTCAACACCTTGTTGGAATACAAGGCAAAAGAGCATGGTGTCAATATTCTTAGGATAGGCCGTTTTGAACCGTCCTCCAAGATGTGTACTTGTGGTTATATCAATCATAATCTGACTCTTTCTATGCGTCGCTGGAAGTGCCCTATTTGCGGTGCCGTCCACGATAGGGACTTACTCGCTGCGAACAACATCAAGCGTTTCGCGTTCAACAAATTAAATACCGCTGGAACGGCGGAAATTCAAGCGTGTGGAGATATGGCTGGAGGTTACTCTGGCCAGCCCACGAAGCCCCGAAATCTTTAGTTTCGGGGTAGTTCACCAAGTTGATTAGTTTTTACGAAAAAAGCCCCCGCCAGTCGTGATGACCAACGGGGGCTCGCTGTGTCATGCCTATACTCACGCACGGGAATGACGAAAAAACACATTCACATTACTACTACTTAAACACAAAAAAAAGACAAAAGTGCGGCGCATAGGAATCAGACCTATCTCGGTGCGCTCCCTCAACGATGATTATTCCACATCAGCACGCCCGGCAATCAGCTCGTCCGCCACGGATGTCTGCTATATTCTCGCGAACACGGCAGACGCTGAATGTCTCCCTATGTCTCACACACCGGGAAGACAACTAAAATTTTAAGATATGTTCAATCGAAATTTACCGTATGTGTCTTCCGCTGAAGACTAAAAACACATTAACCAAAAACTAAAAACTATAAGCGAAAAATATCTTAAACTAATTTCTCTAATCCATATCGGACTTTTAGCTCATCGTACAGCATTTTCTGCTGCTGTCTGTCTGTTTCATGCACTTCTGCATATATCTTGCACAGATGCCTTGCCCGACGATAACAATGCAATTTTAAAGCTGTCTCAATGTCTTTGAAAGTGCTTTCTTTACTTATTCTTGTGTATTCCATTCTTCGTTGACCTTTTTTAGTGAGTTACCTATCAAATCTTCCTCGAAAGCGTGATGATACATATTACCCACAGCATCGTGAGCCTCCTTGCATTTGTCGAGGTCACAATAAACACCGGCTCTGTTCATCTTCGCAAACTCATCAGCGAGCGCATCCCACTCACGCAGCACGCCCGATGCACGGAAGCGTCCGAAAATCTGACTCATGTCATTACCACTTATGCCACGCATAATCTCGCATACCCTATCGTAGCACTTTACCTCGAATTGAAGCAAAGCTGATACGGTTTCCATCCGTGCTATGATAGAGGCACACGGATAATTTCTTTGTTGCATATACTTGCTGATAGAGTTTCGTATGTCGTTCACGTCATTGTATATTCCGCTCTCGAAGTATGCCGCAAAATCTCGCATCTTCGCAACATCCGTATCTATAAGACAGTCGGCAACAGCATTATGGAGCGATGCGCTGGCTTGTCTGGCAAGACGTTTTACGTTGTGCTTGTAGAGCTTAGACTTCTGTAGTTTCTCCATCATGTCAGCACGCTCAACATCCGCCATGTCGAGGATCGGGTAACATATCTGACAGAGTGAAGTCTTTAGCTGTGCGCACCACTCGTCGGCCTTTGCGGCGGACTCTGTGTACATAGGGACACGTGCTGCCCCTATATTTACCGTATAAACGTTCATGCTCTGACCTCTATTCTGTCATCTTTGTGTGTTGCGACCCAGTTCTCCCGAAGCTCCTTGATAAAGAGCTCCACTTGGTCAATGGCGATCGTGCGGCTGTTAAGGTCGCTGTCGTTGGTCACTCTAAATGTAGGCAGAGAATCTATCGTGATCCAAATGCCGTTGTTGACATACGTTACGTTGATAGCTTTCTCGGCCATTTTTGTAAGGGTTGCAAGACGCTTGTTGTCTTGACGATACTCTCTTCTGTCTCGCTCTTCTTGCGAAAAATACTTTAAAATATTCATAGTTGTTTATTTGTTTTATTGTTCTGTTTTGTCGTTTCGCTTCTCTTCTGCCATTAGTCCGGCCACGAAGAAGCCGAAACAGAAAGACAGAAATATCAATATTGCAATAATCATATTTTCTAATTTTAAGTTATCAGTCATCGTCGCCAAAGAACAGGCAAACCGTTATCAGCCATGCCGTCAGACCGATTATAAGACACATAATCAACAAGATTCCGTCGTCAATCATCTTTCTTTCTCCACTCGTTCAATCTCGAAATCATCGTGCGAGTAAAGCGAACAAGCCTAAATGTCCAGTCCAACATGTAAGCAAGCAGGATTGGAAGCCAACAGAGCATCTTTATAAGAGCTTCGTTATTGTCATCATCGAAAACTGACTCATTTCGCCATATCGAGCAAAACAATCCGTACCCACCGATTAACCAACCGATAAGCAGATAAATCCCCAATATCTTCAAAATCATAATGAAACCTCCTTTTTAAAAGTCATTCTGAATTCTATAAGCCGCAGCCTTTCTCATAATCGTTTATGAATTTAACAGCTTGCGGCTGTTTCAAAGCCGCAAGCATTAAGGGAGAAGATTAAAGTCCAAACGCCGTGCAAGGACGAACGTAGTGGTCGTAGGACTTGCCGTTCCAGTAGGCGACGCCGCCCGACACGAAGTAGGCGAGCCAACTGAGCCACGCATTGTACTCGCTTGATGACCAGTATATTTCCTCTTTCATCGGAGTTCCACCTACCAGTTCAAGAGCCTTGTTCAGCTCTGCACGAAAGAGATACATGGCTGCGAGCTGCCCGGCAGTAGGAATGTACAAGTCCGCATCCAACTCGAATGCAATACCAGCCTTCCGAAGATGCTCTGTACAAGACTTCATGTCGAAGTCATTAAGAGCCTCGATTTCGCACTTGTAGAATGAGGAGGTATCTTCTGGATGCGAACCATCTGAAAACAGAGGTAATTCTTCACCCTTCAAATCTTCTTTAGCAACAATCCACTTGTGGCCATGGTAGCTTACCATGACATCGCAGAGCTTTGGCGATGGAACACTTTTTGCACCGTTGAAACGAACTGGCATGAATCCATCTTCAACAAGATACACGCCATCTTCGATAATGGGCTCAATGTATTCATGCTTGCGCCCCTCTTCGTCATCTGACGGAGTACGTGTTGTGAACGGCTCTTTGAATCCAAAGATGAATGAAGCGTAAGCCTTTGCTTCGTCAAAGTTGCTTGCGTTGTCAACAGACAATCGCAATAAATTTAATTTCTGTTTCTCTTCCATAATTTACTTCCAATATTCTATGTTTCTTTCAGCAGGTTTGTCGACGGGCATTGTGGCATATTTAGCCCACATACTTGTCGTTTTGTAGCCGTAGAAGTAATCCTCGCTTGTGATACAAAGGTGCTTTCTTGCACGACGTATGGCGTCACATGGGGTTCTTCCATAGATGATGTCTCCACGAGTACATATATCATCCTTACTGGTGTATATACCGAACAGTCCTACACATGAGCGGACATAGTAATGCTTTATACTCATCCGAATCTTTTTGATATGCTTCGCTTTCATCTGTTTGTTCCCATATTATGTTATTTAATATATCCGCGTCTCTTAAATTCCTCATAGAGTGGCTTAGCTACCTTAATCATATCGGGGTGAGCCTTTCCAGTCTTGTTCAATGCTCTCAAATCGAAGAAGTGCATCCAGTCCGATACGAAGGCTGTGTGTACAAGCTCTGTGTTAGTGTCAAGTGGAAGAACAACACGAGCCTGCTCGGGTTTCCATCCGAGTTGAAGCAGTCGCATATAGCACGCTTCTGCATAAGCGTTAGCGCACCACCACACTTCGACTGGGTCTAACATAATCATCGGATCGTAGCTTAGCGAATGAACAAAATTGTCTGCCACTATCCAAGACGGTTTGTTGATAGCAATCTCACTACCGAATTTGTCTTTGGAGTAATTACAAAAACGTGTAGACTGCTCAGCAACGGAATCCACACGATGTCTGTTGGCTTCTCTACTGACTGCTATCTGTGTGGTGAAGTGTACAGTAACACGTCTGTCGCCATAGAAAAATCTTTTATCGAAATCACATACGTAGGGTTTACAAATATCCCACATATCTTTTTCGACAAGGACACGAAGATTTGTCGAGAAATTGATACAGTGTGCACCAAACGGTTTACACCAATGTGTAAATTTGCTGCGGAATAATTCTTGTGTCAAATCTTCATTTTTAAGAGTTGGAATAGATAGATATACTGTCCCATGTTCAAGCATAGCATAGTGTTCGCTTTTAATCATTCGCTCAACGAACGGCTTAGCACTGTCCTCTGTGATATGGTTCTCGCTCTTGTAGCAGACACGCCCTGCACGCTCTATCTGCTTGTAGATACCATTGATACCGGGCTCCTGTTCCCAAATCTCTACTTTTGGTTCTATTATCTTCATAGTTAATACTTGATATAGTGTGGAATTACTTAAATCCCCATTCTTTCATATAATCAAATCTTTCTATGTCTTTGAACTCGTCAAGTTCAGTCGGACTGAGAAGAATCTTTTTAGGATGGCTTTCATGGTCCCAATGTTCAATTATGCCCTTTGAATATGTTTCAAAGTCTGTTGGGTAAACGCTAAAATAAGTTTGGAATCTCCATCCCTGTACACTTTCTCCTAAATATCCGAATTTCTTTATACAATAGTTATTCACTATTTCCTTATGCAATCCATATTCTGAATACACAGCTACAAGCAATTCCCCTGTAAAAAGTCCTGTTTCATTTAAATCAGGAGAATGACTTACTTTAAAGAATTTAAGGTTATCCAAAAACTCTTTTCTCTGCTTTTCATATTCCTTGCACTCGGCTTCTGACGTAAAAATCTTTCCGTCAAATGCCTTGAAAATCGTTGCTGATGTTATCTTTTCCATAACTCAAACTTTCTTTATTTTAATGTTCTTTTCGTCCCCTATGGGGCTTGTATGCTCGAAAGCATCATTTGTCCAGTTAGACCGCTTATCGGGGTCTTTCTCAAGCCATAGAGCGTGTTCGATGACCTTTTGCATGTCGAAGAGAGTGTCGGCAGTCTCATCATAGTAGATGCCGTGGTTCTCGCCATACTCCACTCCCCAACATAGCTTACGAAGTCTACGAATCGCTTCTTCAACCTCGAACCTCATAGCGTGCCACTCGTCGCCGCCAATCTTCCCTTTTCCGTCGTTCTTGTGGAGCTTCTCAAATGCCGACTCGCAACACTCTTGAAGAGAAAAATCCAGCTGACCGATAATTAGACGGTCTGTAACCCGGCAAGCGTAGGCAAGGAGACGCAGCTGACGCTCACTGAGGGTGATGGTGAATTGCTTGCTTTCTTCTTTCTTTGCTTTATTATTCATTATCGGTATTTTCTAATGATTTTAGATACTCTTCTTCGTCATAAGGCTTCACGTGATTGAAGCCATTTCTTGCACAAAAATACGTGTTAGAAACTTTGTAAAGGAATATATCTGGACGAACTTCGTTCTCGTTATTATCCCATGCCAGCACCTTGTCGAAAGGCTTGGGTTCATAATGCTTCTCCCACGGCTTTACTTCGTGCCAATTGGGATTTGTAGTTATAGCGTTATAGAGAATCTCATCGGTATAAAAAGTGAACGCTCCGACCTTGTTCCTTACAAAGATAGCTGTATCGTCCCCACATATACTGGGATCGATGTTTGCTACAGGTTCAACCCCATATACGTATTTGAATACATCTTTCCAATGCTTGCTATTGCCTCTAACGTATTCTCTTTTCATAGTCTTCATCTATTATGCTTCTACGGCTTTCCCGTCCACTAACTTATAGAACGTGTCTGCCTTTATTTTTTCTCCGTCAACCTTGAAAGCCTTCACTTCCTTGATTGGATAAGTATCTCCGTTCCACTCTCCTCTTTCAGTAAGGACTATCCAGTCGCCAAGAGCTCCCGCCGCCTTACTATCTTTACCCGTTACGATTGCAATGCTCTCTTTACCGCTAACTTTGGCTGCTGAGTAGTTGCCCGTGTTCGTGGCTGCTGAGTAGTAGCCCGTGTTCGTGGCTGCTGAGTAGTCGCCCGTGTTCGTGGCTGCTGAGTAGTTGCCCGTGTTCGTGGCTGCTGAGTAGTAGCCCGTGTTCGTGGCTGCTGAGTAGTTGCCCGTGTTCGTGGCTGCTGATTGGTTGCCCGTGTTCGTGGCTGCTGATTGGTTGCCCGTGTTCGTGGCTGCTGATTGGTAGCCCGTGTTCGTGGCTGCTGATTGGTAGCCCGTGTTCGTGGCTGCTGATTGGTAGCCCGTGTTCGTGGCTGCTGAGTGGTTGCCCGTGTTCGTGGCTGCTGAGCGGTAGCCCGTGTTCGTGGCTGCTGATTGGTAGCCCGTGTTCGTGGCTGCTGATTGGTAGCCCGTGTTCGTGGCTGCTGATTGGTAGCCCGTGTTCGTGGCTGCTGAGTAGTTGCCCGTGTTCGTGGCTGCTGAGCGGTAGCCCGTGTTCGTGGCTGCTGATTGGTAGCCCGTGTTCGTGGCTGCTGAGTAGTTGCCCGTGTTCGATTCTTTTTTGTCTTTCCAATTTACCTTGTCGAGTATAAACTTAACACCCGCCTTGATGATACCGTCTAATCCAATTTCTGTCTCAATGTGTATCTTGCTGCTTGCGACCTTAGAATCACCTCCCTTTTTGTCCGTTACCCCAGATTGAGTAACTGTGCAGTAACGGCTATTTCCTCCGGGTGTATAGTAGTTGAAGACACCCAACGGAAACTCACAAGCGTGAAATCCGTTGTTGCAGCACTTTATCTTGCCATCTTGTTTGTATTCTTTGCCTACCTCGTATTGGAAGCCCCGGCATTTCAAATCTTTGTCGAAGCCCTTGTAGGCATGTATGACTTTTTCGTTGTCCATATTGTTTTACATTAGTTGTTTATTGTTTTCACTTCACACTCCAAACTCAAATTCCGCCATAGTTGGCCATCGCTTTTTGCGTTTCTTTGGTTTGTCATGCCCCCACTTGCGTTGTGAGAGGAAACACTGGCATCCTTCCCAAGGAATATGGTCTAAATCCATTCCGAGAAACACACTCTTCTGGCAATGGCATTCACTACGGTAGCCATCTACGCAAACATTGCATTTTGGTTCAGCTGTATGTTACCCACATTCCCGATGTACACACACTATCGCCTATGTAACTATCACATTTCCAATACTGTAGGCAACTTGCCGAGTGGTTGTAAAACCCTCCGCTTAAGGCGAAACAGCTCGCCCGAATATCATTTTACCGTTTTGTTTGATTGAGGAAGCAATCGCACTCGTATTTAAGCGCCGACAGCAACAGCTTCCTAACGTCTTTATCAGTGAAAACCTTCTTGTCACCGACGCTCTTGTCTATGAACGACTGCCAGCTCATAGTTACTTGTTTTCCTTCTCGAACACGTCCAAAATTTTTGTCTCAGTAACGGAAACAAACTCATAGTCAATCATTGTTCCGTTCATAACTTCCTCCGTATTCTTTCGCGCCTGTTCGAGAGAGTTTGCCTGTACGAGGTACGTGACCTTAGACTTCTTCTCCTTCTCCGTCTTCTCGTCGATCGTGATGAAAGCGAGCTTCACTCTGTAATACTTGTCGTCGGTATCTTTGTCAGAAAAGAATACTTCGGAATAAGGAGCCGGAGTAATGTTCTTGACGTCGAAATCACCAAATATATACTTTGAAAGTATCCCCGCGATACTTTCCTCAGCCTCACCGAAAGTGATAGCGTCTACGACATACACCTCGTTTACTTTCTTTACTTCTCCGTCCTCCATCACTTTGTCGTAGCGGACAATTGTTTCAAACCATCTCTTGTTTACGTCTCTCATAATTAAAAATCTTTAAGTGCTCTATAAAATGTATCTCTGTCAACTCTGTTATACTCAAGGAAGAACTTGAATATTACGTTCAATACTGCCTCATACAGCTTGTCAAACTCCGCCTCGCTCATCTTGTCGAAGGCGATGCTCTTGGGCTTCTGTATCCATTCCTTGCGTGTCACGGAGTAAAACTCATCATAGTACCCGGCAGCGACTTCCAGTGTGTATCTGAACCCGTCCACGGAGTCGTGGAAGAAGTCACGCTGCTTCTCTGTCAGGAAGCCGTAGGCAGTATTAATCATCGAGAAGAACTTCTTGTGGAACTTGTAATTCCTCAGAACCTTTACGCTTACCTCTACAGCCTCACCTTTCTTTATTTTCAGTGCTTTCTCCATATCCTCATCAGTTGCAGGGATAAAGGAGAAGTCAGCACGACGGATTAAGTTGAGCTTCATTATTTAACTATTTCAAAGCCGTGAGCAATAAGCTCGCTCACGGCTCGTTGTGTTCTCCAACTAAAAGGGCAGGTTGTCAGAACCGCCCGCTGCGTTTTGCTGAGGGGCGGGCTGTGCCGCCTGTTGCTGCTGCGGTTGCTGTGCGGCATTCTGCCCAATGCGGTCAACACAAAAGGCAGTGACACTGTTGAACCAACGCCCGTTGTATTCATGGGCATCAATATCGAAATGTGCCTCAACGATTTCGCCGACTTGAAGATTGATATTCTTGATGCGGTCGGGGCCACTGATTGAGAATACCATCTTCTTCGGGTACTGTCCCTCGGTTTCCTCTATGACATATTCAGCAATCTCCCAAGGATTGCCTGTGCTCTTTGAAACCCCCGACTTGTGCGGAAGTGCGTTAATAATTTTACCTTTGAAAACTAAATCCATACGTATGTGTTATTTAATAGTTAATCTTATCGAGGGCTTAACCTCGGTCGTTTTAGTATATTGCTCAAACAAGTCTGCGTGCTCCTCTTTGAATCTCTTCTGATCAAACGATATTCTCGGCTTTGGTGTTACCCTTGTCAGTTGGATGTGCGCCGAAGAGTACTGTTTTATATTGTACTTATTCATTAGCTCGCAAAGACCTGCCTTGATGTTATCCATCTCCTCGGTTTTCTCTTTGATGAGCTTTTCAAGGGTTACGATATAGCCCTCCACGTCTGCTACTTTTGCGGGCAAATCACCGTAATACTTAGCAATGTCGAACTTCTTGTCGTTTGTATCACAGTCTATAAGGTCGTCTATAAATGCGTCGTCTACCGTGTCGAGCTCAAAGATACCATTGTCGAGCACCTCATGGTCGTCATTGGTATGTATCCAAAGCACATACTGATGCTTGGCTTTCAGCTTCGGGTTTACAACAGAGAACCATCTCTTGTAGATAGATGTCTGTAGTGTAACCTCCGGGTAGTGAAGCTTTGCAGTGAATTTCATATCCACGATGCAAATCTCATCTTTGGCGTTCACACAAACGATGTCTATAGGAGAGGCGTAGTTTTTGTAATCCGTTACGACGTATTCAAAACGTATTGGAGTGAGTTCCTTGCTTTTAAGAAGCTCAACGGCCTTGTCCACGATACCTTCATACCCAGTAGATGATATACCGACATCGTAGTAGTTCCCTACCGCCTGATGACATGCGCTTCCACGCTCGGCAGCATGATTCAAGACTTCTTCTGGTATGTCCTTATATGTCTTGCTCTTCGGATAAGCGAGATTTATAAGTGTACCCGTAATGCCTTTAAGCTCCTTGCCTTGGTAGTGGTAGGTATGGTTGCTAACGTCATATATAACACCACTACCTTTTAAAATTATTTTTCTTTCCATAAATTAAACATAAATCCATTTATATCCATCGCAATAATGGGTACGTCCTTGTGAACTACCCACAAACTGAAGATTTGTGGGCTTCTGACTTCATAGCTGATTGCCCTTGAACGGGTCTTACATCTGCTCCATCAGTGTAATCGACAGTTCCTGCCGATATTTTTTAAGGCAATTCATCCCACCCACTAAAGATGAGTGGGTTTTCTTGCTTTATTGTATATAAAAGCCTCTGCAACAAGTCTGTGAACTTGTATGTGACGACGGAAATTTCTTGAAGCATCGTTTATCTCGACATACAGATAGCCATTACGAGATTTGTAAGGCGAAAGCATCTTCCCATATTTGACTTGCTTGCATGGTATTCCATCTGGAGTAACGGCATTAACTTCTCTTGTCAAAGACTTAACTCTACCCATATTTGAAACCATAAAGTAAGGCGATTCTTTAATAGTGCGCCACTCTTCTTTAACTTGGTCGTAGATGACGCCACTGTCCGCAAGGATGATTTCTTTTACCATTATTTTGCTGTTTTAGGGAATTTACGACCAAGCTCCTGTGCAATTGCAAGGAACTCTTGGTTCTGCTGTAGTGTTGGATATTTGTTCCACCAAGCACCGAATCCGTTTCTGTCAGTAATCTTTGCAGACTCACCTTTGGCAGCAAGGAGCAAGCTCTGTGTGTTTGGCTGCGGTGCAGATTGCTGCTGTTTATTCTGTTGTTGGGCTGTTGTCTGCGGAGGAGTTGTTTGCATGGAATATTTAGTTCCATAGTCAGAGTCCTTCGAGAAGTAGATGTTTGCACCTACGCCAAGCGACTTCATAGCCACTGACAAGGCGTCTGTGAGAGCCATCTTGTAGGCTTCGTCATTAACGTAAGCTCCGCTACGCTCCATTGCCACCATTGCACTTCCACCAGTACCTTGTATAGGCTCAGACCAAGACCCATCGACTTTGATGTAAAGCGATACATTGCAGAAGCACTTCACCTCATTCCCATATTGCTCTGTCCATTGCTTGTCAATTGTGTATCTCCACCCGATGCCACAAGGCCCGAAAGCTTGTGTCATTGCCTTTATGCGCCACATTGGATTAATATCCGACATGCCACGTAAACGGCCTGCGCCGATACTCTTTAACGCTTCTTGAGGCACCTTGTCAACTTGTACGTAGACAAACATATTGTCACGTTCCTTTTTACTTTCTGTTGTCATACTATATTTTAATTAGCTGTATATTTCCTACTTTTTGGTGTTCATACCACAAACTCCATACATATAGGCTGTATGTTGCCCACATTTTGCGTGTACATACACACCTCGCTGTCACGCTGTATGTTACCCACATTACCGATATACATACACCATCCGTTCGCCCGCCTCGACATTAAACAACGCTGTATGTTACCCACATTACCGATATACATACACCATCAGATGGAACACAATAAAAGGGGTGTGATGCTGTATGTTACCCACATTCCCGATGTACACACACCTTGTAAGGGCAAAAACAGCCATTTTTCTGTGCTGTATGTTACCCACATTCCCGATGTACACACACCCAATGGTAAGGAAGGAGAAAGATGGAGAAGCTGTATGTTACCCACATTCCCGATGTACATACACCCAACATGTGCGTGTGGTGTACGCTCCACAGGCTGTATGTTACCCACATTCCCGATGTACATACACCATTTCCTATGTAACTATCACATTTTCAATACTGTAGGCACTTGCCGAGTGATTAAAAATCCTCCGCTTAAGGCGGTACAGCCCACCCGAATATCATTTTTGTGATTCTATTTTTCTACTTCAACCTTGATTCCGCACATCTTGGCCTTATAATCAATCTTCGTCTTTAATGAGTGATAAGACCAGTTGCGAAGCACAAACTTGTCATCCTTGGCTTCCTCCTCCCTGTGGAGTTGGTTCATCAGAGCTATCTTTCCGCACTTGTGCTTGACTGCGAGGTCAATGAGCATCTTGCTGTAGGTATGTAGCTTGGTGTCCACATAATTACTCTCTACTCTTCTCCATCGCTCAATTGCTTTGGTCTTCGAGAATCTGCCGTGTCCTCCACGAGAATAGCGGTTGTTTACTTGACATCGCTTGACTGCCTCTTGTATCTGCCTGCGTCGATAATTGAACTCAGCCTCCGTGCCAATCTCCCAAAGCTTCCAGTCTGTATCAATGTCTCCTTTCTGCTTGATGTCAGTCGTGCAAACTATCGGGTTCATAACGCCGAGGAAAGCGTACAATGTCTTGCTCTCATCGAGTTTGACAGTCTTCTTTGGAATGTCGACGCAAAGAAGAAGGAATATCTTTTTCCCGTCTATCTGTAGGCTCGATGTACACATCTTATATTTGCCCTCGACAACAGCCTGCATGATGATTCTGTTCCCGCTTCTGTCCTTTCCGAACTTGCACTGGAAAGGTATGCCCATCAATGTGAAGAAACATCCGTTATGCGGCTTGTCTTCCTTGTCGTTGTAGTCTGCAAACCGAAGATTTCTATAGCAAGAAGCCTTGAATGGAATAGGCATATTAGCTTTGTAGGATCGTAAGCTCTTGCTCCACATGCCGCCTTTCTTCTTGTCGTCTTGATACATCTTGCCGACGTTCTGTAATACAGATGATAACATGCTCATATCAGCTTGTCCCTTGAACTTCTCACTGGCCGCTACATACGGAGCGTTCTGCTTAGTTGCTTTCTTGCCTGAACAACCAAGGAAGGTGAGCTTCTCTCGGTCATCGTCTGACAGGTATGGCGTCGTATTATCTAACATGAATAGATGTGAAACACCTAAGTTTGCAGTTCTAACTGCTATATCTCGACATTTATAAATCTTGTCGTAATATTCCTTGCGTAAGTCCTTGTCGTCTTCGCATACAAAGACTTCGATTTTTCTTGTTATTACCATAGCTATAATGTTTGCCGCTTTTACTGTATGTCACCTTGTTTTGTGGTGGTTTGCACACACCCATACGCCTCTACATGAGCATTCCGCGGCTGTATGTCACCATATTTTGTGGTTTGCATACACCTCCGTTGTATTCACGGGCTGTATGTCACCTTGTTTTATGGTGTTCATACACCATACGGCTTTCAACTCTCAAACCATCAAAAATTTAGGCAACTTATCGAGTGAGCAAAGCTCCTCAACTTAAGGCGGTACAGCCCACCCGAAATATCTTTTTTTATTTCTTGTTCACAATTTTATCAGCCGCCTGATACAACTTCTTGACGTCCTCATTCTTTCTGTATTCAAACTTGTCGGACTCCAGTTGTAGTCGCATCTGATTGTTCATCTGCCGAAGCGTCTTATTCGCCTCCCGGCACCTGTCAAGCTCAATCTTGTTAGCGTCGTTCCGCTCCAAGAGGTCTGCCATGTAGCCTAACATGGACTTGCCTTTAATAGTTATCTTCTCCATATTTTTTAGTTTAGTTGTGTGTCACCTATTTTTTAGTGCTACCGCTATGGTGGGCGCTGTATGTCACCTACATATATGGTGCATATACACCAAGAGCCTCAGAATGAAAAAGAATAGGCTCGCTGTATGTCACCTACATATATGGTGCACATACACCATCGTCTCGCAGGAGAACCCAACGAACCCCGCTGTATGTCACCTACATATATGGTGCACATACACCTTAATCTGTGAAACTCACACGTTATCAGTGTTATAGGTAACTTGCGGAGTGGAAAATTCCCTCCGCTTAAGGTGGTACAGCCCACCCG
>Ga0256406_1003169_pt1 | contig 21077 bp, 23 predicted proteins | sample RumenRJG_03DNA_FD_185986 | JGI IMG/M metagenome (GOLD analysis project Ga0256406, IMG submission 185986) | Bovine rumen microbial communities from Lethbridge, Alberta, Canada - RJG_03 | ecosystem: Host-associated > Mammals > Digestive system > Stomach > Rumen | place: Canada: Alberta | collected... | reverse complement strand
GGTCAAAATTCAACGTAAAAAACAGGATTTACAACAAAATTGACCCACCCGAATACAGATAGAAAAAGATATCAGGATGGGTCAGAATTCAACGTAAAAGTGGGTCAGTTTTACTTGACAATCTACAGATAATCCTTGCTTCCATTTTATAATAAGAACCCCACCCTTCCACGACGCTGAAGCGTCGGGCGGGTACCCGGGAACCTTGATGTCATCTGATTGGCCAGAAGCAGACGGTCGCTCCTGAGGCCGAGTTCCTGCGTGTCTGCAGATATTTCTAGATATGTGGCTTTCCATTTTTCCTTTTTTGAGATTCAACTGTATGAACGGACCTTTACAAAATTTTCATCTGAATCACGACGATAAATTTTTATCATATCACGCATAGTACCATGCCACTTGACAATGACATTTATTTCTGTTTTCTCCGATATTTCTTCTGTATACGTTCACTCATTTCAGAAAGTTTACTTTGACGGCCGGCTTTTATCAGTGCTCTCGCAACCTCTTCACTGTCACGGAGCCGGTCAGAATAGTATTTGACACTTGCCTTTCCTTCACGGACATCCAGCAAGACAATCTGAATATCATCCCGCAGTCTTGAACTGAGGTAACTCATCACCTTATCAAAAAGTCTGTTCTGATGAAGGATCGTAATTTCTGCAAGTTCCGTATTATCTCTTAAACGTTCTGAAGCATATTGAATATTACTTCCATCCGCCTTAAGAGCAATCTTTACATATGTCTCAATATCCCGATAATATTTCATCACAGCCTGAAGCATATTAAGGTACTTCTTTCTGACTTTCATTTCAGGAATGTCACTTCCCAATACGATCAGATCATACGGAATAACAAATTGATATTTGTTATTTGTTTCATCCACATATTGCTTGTAAGTCTCTTTTTGCTGAATACCGATTTGATATTTATTACATAACTGTTCAAACCGTTTTTCATTCAGAACAGCTTTTTTTACAGCATCTACCGCCCGGAGTGAAGCCTGAAACTCCTCAGATTCATCTGTAGTCACATATTCATCTATGATGTCGTCCGGCAGTTCACCAGTGATCAGATAATACAGCCTTCTCAACAGACCGAAATTCCAATTTTCGTACACATAGTAATAATACCTTATGCTGATATCATAATTCGGGATGATCATCGAAGCAAGTCTGGCTACAATCATTGACGAAACATGATCCGCTTCGCATCTCACGTGAGCATCATAAATATACTTGTTCCGAATGACCATCCCAAATCCAAACATATGATCAGTGGTACTTGGATGCCAGAAGATATAGTCCTTTTGCTTCTGCGACAGTTCCTGGTAAACTTTCCTGGCAGTATTTCTTATAAATCCCTCTTCAACTTCCTTGTTCATTTTACTTCACTCCGCCAGTTACTTTATTTGATGCTTCTTCATCTTCTCCCCGAAGATATCTGTGATAATCTTCCGCAGCTCTTCCTTTTCTTTTTCCGGAATATCGCCTTCTTTCCTGGCGGCGGCGTAAAGCTCCGGATACTGCTTCGCGATGCGTTCGATGGTCTTGGTCGTGGCATGCTTTCTCACGAAGAATGGAATTTTCTTAATCCAGCCTTCCGGCAGCAGCGCCAGGATCTTGTCCGCGGCTTCTTTGTCGCTGATTTCAGCGGTGGAAAGCCCCCTGCTGATCTGCTTTTGTTCGTTCTCTGTAAAGTCTTTTAATTCCATGATTTTCCCTCCTATAGATTTTGCACAATTCAATTCTGCGAAATGTATTTTACACCAAAATTACAGCAAGTCAACCAGGATGTACGCCCCGAAAAATCTCCCCGGATTCTTTTCCGGGAAAGTGTCGATCAGATCTTGTGTTTCCGCACATGTGTCCGATTGCAGCTTTCGACGGGTCGCCCCTTGCTCAATTAAGATTTTTGCCTGCTGAGTCTGTTACACGTGTTCCTCTTCGCTTCAGGAAAATATTATAGCACTTCAAACTTATGTAAAAAAAGCAGAAGGCCGACCTCCGACCCGCAGAAACAGATCAGAGAACGGCCATCCTGAAACAGAATCCTGTTATTTATTAAAGTTAAACGCACTCTTTCCCGGATATACCGCAGCATTTCCGAGAGACGCTTCGATTCTCAGAAGCTGGTTGTACTTCGCGGTACGCTCGGATCTGGACGGTGCGCCGGACTTGATTTCTCCCGCATTCAGCGCAACGGCAAGATCGGCGATGGTTGTGTCAGCCGTTTCACCAGAACGGTGGGATACGATCGCGCGCATTCCCGCATTCTGCGCCATCTTGATGGCATTCAGCGTTTCGCTGACAGAGCCGATCTGATTCAGCTTGATCAGAATCGCATTTCCTGCGCCGAGTTTAATGCCCTTCTGAAGACGCTCTGTGTTGGTGACGAAGAGGTCATCCCCGACCAGCTGCACCTTGTTTCCCAGTTTCGCTGTCATTTTCTGCCAGCCTTCCCAGTCTTCCTCATCCAGACCGTCTTCAATGGAGTAAATCGGATACTTATCGATCAGACTCTCCCAGTGGGCGATCAGTTCATCGCTGGTATAATCCTTTCCGGATTTTGGCTGATGGTAGAAGCCCTTTCCTTTCTCACTTTTCCATTCTGATGCTGCCGCGTCAATCGCCAGGACAAAATCCTTTCCCGGTTCATAGCCGGCATTCTGGATGGCCTTAAGAATGTGTTCAATCGTATCTTCATCGCTCTTAAGATCCGGAGCAAAGCCGCCTTCATCACCAACAGCCGTGGTCAGCCCTTCCTCTTTCAGCAGTTTCTGCAGTGCATGGAAGACCTCAGACGCCCACTGAAGACCTTCCTTAAAGCTCTCTGCGCCCGCCGGCATAATCATGAATTCCTGTGTATCCACAGAATTCCCTGCGTGCGCACCGCCATTTAAGATGTTCATCATCGGAACCGGCAGGGTGTTCGCGTTTACCCCGCCGAGAAAGCGGTAGAGCGGGATATCCAGAGATTTCGATGCCGCGCGGGCTGCTGCAATGGATACCGCCAGAATCGCATTGGCGCCCAGATTGGACTTATCTTTCGTTCCGTCCAGATCCAGCATAATCTGATCCACTGCATAAGTATCTGACGCATCCGCACCCTTCAGGGCCTCTGAAATCTTCTCATTGATGTTAGAAACTGCTTTGGAAACGCCTTTTCCTCCGAATCTGTTCTTGTCACCGTCGCGGAGTTCCAAGGCCTCAAACTCACCTGTAGAGGCACCGGATGGAGATGCGCCCCTTCCGACCGTTCCATCCGCCAGTGTCACTTCTGCCTCAACCGTCGGATTTCCGCGGGAATCCAGAATCTCACGGCCGTAAACATCTGCTATTTTCAAATATTCATTCATTGCTATTCTCCCTTCTTATCTTGCTTTGTCCCCTTTGTCCAAAACATCATGTCTAATATTTACCCCGATTTCCGTCTCAATTGATACGTTTCTGTAAATTTCCGGTATAATATTGGCAGATGTTTAATGAAGGAGGCAGAACATGATTAAGAAACAATCGAAAACTCTTATTTTTCTCTTGTCGGCGGCGATGATTCTGGTCTTCATGCCGCAGCTGGTGCTCCCTTCCGACGCAGCAGTGAAGCCGGGCCGGGTAACAGGCCTTCGGATCGTGAAACAGACCCGCACTTCCGTTTCCCTCTCCTGGACAAAAGCCAGAGCCGCAAGGAAATACCAGGTCAGCTGCACATCCGGCAGCAGCAGAAAATCCCTGACCACGAAGCAGACAAAAGCCACGATCAAGATCAGCACAGCATCAAAATGCACATTCAGAGTCAGAGCCCTCAGCGGAAATACCTTCGGCAGCTGGTCTAAAGCGGTTACAAGCAAAGCCTCAAAGGAAAACAGCAAGGTAACCGCCACAAAGAAGAAAGTCACAGAAGCACAGAAAACCTACAAGGCGGCATTAAAAGCCTATGAAGACAAGGACGCGGAGGATTTCCTGAATCAGAACGCAACGATGAAAACAAGCGACTGGGATTCCGCACTGAGCTCAGCCGGCGGTGAAATCAGCAGTGCTTATGCAGCGGAAAAGAGCAATCTGATAAACTATTTCACCGTGAAAGCCCTTCTCCGCGATGCAGACCTGATTGAAGAATGCAATTCTCTCCGCGCAAAAGACACGGTCAACACAAGTGGCAGCAAAACTCCGCTGACCATGAACTATGACATGATGATCGGCGCGGCTTACGCGGGCATGGTATCAGAAGAAACCGGCGGCCATACCGTTTTCATGGCCGGCCTCACCGACGACGGAAGCTATGCAGAAAACATTGCCTGGGGCTACAGCGATCCTTACTACGGCTGGTATACACAGGAACTCCCAAATTATCAGGAATACCTGAAAACCGGCACCGCCAGCGGCATGTACGGTCACTTAACCAACATGACCGGAGATTACACAAATACTGGTATCGCCTTTAACCCGGAGACCGCAACGACCTGCGAACGCTTTGGCAGCGGAAGCGGCGTGACCCCAGAAGAATTCCGGAGCGCCCTGGAGCAGTACGCGTCATCCGAGAAAGCCAGCCTGGATCAGGCGAAAACAGCCTTAGATTCAGCAAAAGCAGAACTGGCGAAGCTGACGAAATAGCAGGGTCCCTGCCCCATTTACGCCACCGAATCAGCAGACCAGGTATCGTTCTGCAACCGTTTACGTTTACGAGCGGAACGTCGTATCTGCTTCCGGTTGCGTCAGGGCCACGGGTTATCGGGTGTACTTCGAACCTGTGGCCGTCACGAAGAGCCGCTCCGAAATGCGGCCATTGCTATTTCTCATGCTTCCCGCTGTAGGACCCACCTCCGAAGAGACTGCCGCTGCGGGAATTCCCGCCGGAAGAACTACTTCCGGAAGATTTTTTCCATAAGAATTACTGTTTTTACTACTCCAGGAATTCCCGCTGGAAGACGGATGTCCGTAGGAACTACCTCTGGAGGAATGTCTTCCCTCATATTTTCCGCCGAAATTGTTTCCAGAAGTAAAGCCGGGCGATGAAGAGGTTGAAGACGACGCCGTTCGGTGTGACCAAGTAATGAATGGAAAATTCGACATATGCCATAACTCCTGTGCTTGCCAGCGCCATTGCCAAAAGCGGCAGACTGCTGATCAGACTGTGGAAGGTCTTCTGCATCGCGTTTATCGTCGTATCGAAACCAACGAATCGTCCGATCATCAGCAGTATAAAGTACTGAATGATGGAATCATAGTTGTCATTTTTATAGCCGAATTTAATATAGGCGAAAATGATCAGCATATACAGAATCGCGGTCATATGCAGGGCTTCACGTTCGCCGGGACGCAGTGTTTCCAGCGGAATCAGCGCGTGATCCAGCCAGGCGTTCAGCAGCACCGCGATAATGATCAGAAGCAGCAGGACGTAGGAACTGTATTTTGCCCACACCTCTCCGCCGACACCGAAATAGGTCATCAGAAAATACAGCGATGTGAAAAGCAGGAAAATCGTTTCGGAGAAGGTCAGCTCGAAGTGATAATATAACATGTCATTATGATGCTCATGTGTTAGAATGCGTTTCTTTTCCGCGAAGGAGATCTCCCTGCCCAGCAAAAAACCGCTACTAAAACGGCAGCGGCGGCACAGGCTTTGATTACAGATTCCGTCCGAGTGTTTCCAGTTCTTCCATGGCATCCGCATTTTTTTCCATCTCATCTCTGGCATTTGCATAGTAGGATTTCATAAAGCGCATATCCCAGGATAAGTAAGCAGCCATACATTCAAACTGTCTTCCGATCAGTTTATATTCCTCATTATCAGTTGGCGTGCCGCCCACAATAATAACTCCGGTCTTCTTATTCTTCAGCTGCATTCCACGGCAGTAGCATTTATCGATCACCTGTTTCAGCTGCGCAGTCATTCCCCACCATTGATGATTACGATTTTCATTTATGGTCTTCCTTAATTGATATTTTATCGACAAATATAGCCCGTTCAAGGCCGAAAATCGGATCCGACGGCCTGCCTAATTCCGCCTCCGGTCATGGACCTTGTAATACTCTGCTTTATTCCTGTACATCTGCTGTTCCGCCCGGTGGATGGTCTGTTTCAGACGGCCTGCATCTTCATCCCAGGCGGACCCGGCAGCAATACAGGTATCGCTCTGCGCCTTAATGCGGGTCAGCAGCAGCTGGTATTTCTCTTCAAACTGCTGCCTGGAGATTCCCGGAAGAAGAACGGTAAATTCGTCTCCTCCTTCCCGGTAAACATGATCCGGGCCGAAGACTTCTGACATGGTTTCTGCGGCAAAACAGATGGCCTGGTCGCCTGCGTGATGACCCTGCTCGTCATTAATTTTCTTAAGATCATTGACATCTGCATAGACAACGCCGATGCTTTCCTTCTGCGCGGCGATCTCACCGGAAGCTTCGATCATAGCATTTCGGTTGTGCACACCGGTCAGCATGTCGTAGTGACTCATATGCTCCAGTTTCAGGATGAGCCTCTGGTCCATGATTTTTGCCCCGACGAAGAAGGAAACCATTTCCAGGATTCTCTGTGTATTAATGCGGTCACTTTCTTCGTAGTTATCTGCGGCAAGATAGCCGATCAGACGGCCCCTCTGAAACATCGGCGCGGCGATCAGACGCTTGATTCCCTGTCGTTCCAGAATCGCAAAGTTTTCCGGATCTTGCTCCTTCAGCACGGTGATGTCCGGAAGAACAACACTAGCCTGATCTGCAGAAAACTTCTCCCAGCCCTGAATCGATGTCCTGTAATCCATATTCTGAAGGGTCATGATTTCCGGATTAACGCCCGGTGCGCACCACTCGAAGGTATTGCTTGCGGTAACCTGATCAGTCTCCAGAATATAAATACGGTCCGGGTGAATGATATGGGAAAGTTCACGCAGTACATGATTCAGGCTGGTCTGATAATCCTCTTCTCCATTCAGAATTCTGGACATGCGGAGTATAATCTGCCCGGTCTGTCTGTCTCTTCTTTCTGCTGCCAGCAATTCCTGTTCTCTGTCTACAACGGTAAAGGTATACGCTACACAGTCTGGTTTTGCCACCGGTGCAACCGTAAAATCCAGCCAGTGTCCGATCAGCGGTTCATAAAGGCGGTCATGGACAGACTCTCTTGTTACCAGAGCCTGATAACAATAATGGAACCAGTGATCTTCTGCGTCCGGATAAACGGATTTAAATGTCCTGCCAAGGAACTCTTCCCGCCGCTTTCCACCTATTTCACAGTATTTCTCGTTGACGAAAATATATCTTGTATTAACTATCCGGTTTCCGTCTTCACTCATGATGATTTCAAAAACAGCGTACGGAACCGGTATTTCATGAAAATCATCGGGATGATACATCGCCCTGCTCCCCTGTAAATTTCCCAATATCCTCGCATTCCTTCCTTACATGCATAAATATCTCTATATATGTATTATAACTGTTATCTTTAATATTCTGAAGAGGATATTTTTTCTGTTCAGTCCAGGCAGGCAGTCTGATTCTTGCCGTATTTTTTTGCCGCATACATGGCGCGGTCGGCCTGGCTGATCATCTCCTGACAGTCATCTGGCCTTGACGTATAGCCGATCGAGACGGTAGCCGCAATCTCATGTCCATCAAGCAGAGGGATTTTCTTTTCCCGGATCAGCTCCAGAAGTTCAGCGGAAAGCGCTCCGATATCTGTGTCCTCGCTCTGCATCAGACCGACGACTTCCTCTCCGCCGAAGCGGAAGAAGAGAATATCTCTTTCGACGCTGAATTCCATCAGCATTCTGCCCAGTATTTTCAGACATTCGTCACCGGCAGCGTGACCATACGTATCATTCACCCGCTTGAAATTATCAATATCCATCATCAGTGCCCCGGAAACACTTTCCTTCCGGCTTATAAACTGATAAAGTGCCAGCCTGTTATACAGACCAGTCAGATAATCATAGCGGCGGTCACGGTCCGCCTGTGTATACAGCTCCCATGTCTCGTCAATTTCCCGGCGGAGCCGTTCTTTTTCCGCCCGGTCCTGCCGGCGCTCTTTTTCAAGCTCTTCGATATGGGTCTGTTCCCTTGAAATATCTACTCCATAGATAATGCTTTCCACATGATCGGTATTCGGATTTTCAATGATATGCGCTGTGATGCGGGACCAGCGTATGGTCCGGTCATCGTAATAGGATTCGGTTTCCAGAACGATCTGCCGCTTATTCACTGCATAGGCACGCATCTGAGATTCCCTGCTGAAGGTGCGGAAAAACCGCTCCTGTCCTTCTTTATCCGGCACGAATGAGCCAATCTGGCGGATCAGGGTATTCACATCCGACAGATCCTGCATATCTCTGGCATTTTGTGCAGAACCTCCCGAACTGATCCATTTATCTGCCGTCAGATCCATATGAAATACGCCCTGACCTTCCGGAATATTTTCCAGAATACCGCGAATCTGATCCGCATAGCGGCGCTGTCCGGCCTTGGTATCCGTTATATCTTTTCCATATTCAATGAAGACTCTCTTTCCATTCCATGTCGTATATCTTGCCTTAAGGGAAAAAACACGAGAGCCATCGTCCACTTCAATTTCTTTCTCCTCCTCACCATTCATGAATTTCATCGGGCAGTGGCCGCAGGGAGCATCCAGGCCAAGCATATAATGATAGCAGCGTTCCCCCTCGTAAGGCAGGTCCGGGTGGCCGGAGATGTCCAGCGTCATTTCATTCGCATACACCATGCTGTAATCTTCCGGACGGCAGACCTGAATGAACTGGCCAGAGTGGTCGACAAGATCCATGATATTGTCAATATCCACTTCCTTCGGACGTTTCTGTGTACTAATCGAAAAGCCGTAGGCATCCGCAATATGAGACTGCGTCAGGAACTCCCGAAAATCCTCTTCCGGCATCGGACGGGCGTAATAATATCCCTGGATGCAGTCACAGCCGCATTTTCTCAGGAAATCCAGCTGTACACGGGTTTCAACACCTTCTGCAATGGTACGCAGACCGATATTATGACACATGCTGATTGTTGACTCGATGACCGCTCTTACTGCCGGTTTCGTCTCCATCTGACTGATGAAGGACTTATCGATTTTCACCGCATCAAAAGAATAATCTCCGATCATGGCAAGCGAAGAATATCCGCTTCCGAAATCGTCGAGAAGAACCTTTGCGCCGATCTGACGGAGCTGCTGAAACAGATATTCACAGTTTCCCCGGAGCACAGCGACTGCCGTCTCCGTAACTTCATAGTTAATACAGGATGTCGGCAAAGGGCACTCCTGCGCAAGGCTGAAAATTTCATTCATAAACGTGTCGCTGTAAAAATCCTGCCGGGAAAGGTTCACAGACACCGGAACAAGCGGGAAGTCCGCTTCCTGCAGAGAACGCTGAAACTGATAGACGTGCTTTAAGACATAAAGATCCAGCCGGGTGATAAACCCGCCGGACTCCAGTGCCGGAATAAAGCGGTCCGGTCCGATAAACCCCTGCTCAGGATGATTCCAGCGGACCAGGGCCTCAGCAGCGCATACTTTCCCGGATCCCGCATCAATGATCGGCTGATACCAGACCTTGAATTCTTCTTTTTTCAGACTGTTGTTAAAGCTTGACACAATTTCTGCCTGGTCGATGTAGGCCTCGCGCATCGCCGGTTCAAACACGGCATAGCTGTCACGATCGACTTTCTCCGCATAGACGATCCATTCAACTCTCGCAAACCGCTGCCGCGGCAGATTTCTTTCTTAATAATCGTGATAATATCATTATAGTAATCTGAAGTTCAGCCGTCAAACAGAGAAATGCCAGGGATGGTGCCAGGAGCTATATGACCACGTTTTGCTAGAATATTTTTCAATCTGCATTTATTGAAATTATCGTCAGATTATACTTTACAAGAGAGATGGAACAAAGGTATATTGTAGTTAGATATAACTAACATCCGCGCTATCATTATAATATTATGGAGGTACGACATGTCATTCTGGGATAATACCCGCAGGCCGGAAGGTCAGGGCGGGAAAATTATGATCGCAATGATGAATCTCTGCCACAGCCCTGTCGCGCGCTGGGCGCTTCAATTTCTGGATGTTTCAGAAGATGCCGCAATTCTGGATTGCGGATGTGGCGGCGGAGCCAACATTAAACGGCTGTTGAAAAGATGCCCCCGCGGCATCGTTAAAGGCATCGACTATTCTCCCGTCAGCGTAGAGAAAGCGCTGGATCTGAATAAGGAAGCCGTATCTTCTGGCCGCTGCGCCGTGATTCAGGGCAGCGTGGCGGACATAAAATTTAAAGATGCCTGCTTCGATGCGGCAACAGCCTTCGAAACCGTCTACTTCTGGCCGGACCTGCCCAAGTGCTTCAGCGAAGTCCGCAGAGTGCTCCGCCCTGGCGGCACATTCTTTATCTGCAATGAAAGTAACGGCGACAGCGATAAGGATGATAAGTGGACAAAAATCATCAGCGGCATGAAAATCTACAAGGATACTGACCTGAAAGCCTTTCTGGAAGAAGCCGGATTCCATGATATAAAAATCCATAAAACAAAACGCTGGCTATGCATGACAGCAAAGAAATAACTAATCCTATTGTCTTAAAGCTGATGGGTTCCGCCCCTTTATCTGCGGTATGAGCTTTTGGGTCTTTCGATGTGATAAAGACGGAAATTGGAATCAGGCAGACCACCGGTCTTTTTCGTCTGATCGGACATAAATGTTCCTTTCCTGTCTTTAAGGCGCTGTTTTATTTCTCCTTCCGATATCTTCCAGACAAATACAACACGCCAAGGGTAAAACCTGCACTGATAAGAAATACTGTCGAATGTACCAGCAGATTTCCTTCATCCCCGCTTGAAAGCCGTAACAGACTATCAACGAGTGCGCCAATTATGATACTAAGTATGATATTCATTTTATTCATCTTGCAGCTCTTCCTTTGTTTGCATGATACAATCTGAAAACCGCAAAGGCAACAGACCATTTTCCCAACTATCGGGAAAGTGCCTGCCCCTGCGTAATTTCTTTATAGCAGAAGCAATCCTTCGTGTGAGAATTGATCACACCGACTGCCTGAAGATAGGAAAACAGGCTGACCGAGCCGGCGTACTTCATTCCGCGTTTCTTCAGATCGTAGGACATCCGGTCGCTGTATACATCGGTCGTAACTCCCGGCTCCTCATAAATGGTTTTCCCGTCCGTGAGGTGCCATACATAGGAATCGAAGGAGCCGAACTCCGGCAGGATCTGGTCGCGGATAATCCGGGAATTGATGATGCTTCCCCTGATTTTCCGCTCTGAACGGATAATTCCCTTATCCTGCATCAGAGAATTGATTTTCTCTTCACCATAGTCCGCGACCTTCATCAGGTCGAAATGATCATAGGCTTTTCTGAAATTCTCCCGCTTATGCAGAAGGGTCCTCCATGAAAGGCCGGCCTGAAAAAGCTCGATGACGAACATCTCATAGAGCTGCCGCTCATCGTGGCAGGGTCTTCCCCACTCTTCATCATGATATTTCAGATAGAGCGGGTCCTTCTGATAGTCTCCCGGGCAGCGGATTATTGTATTTTTATTCATCTTGCTGCGGCTCCTTTCTGAACTGTCCCCGGCATTACGCAGTCACTTTTTCCAGCAAAGCCATCATCGCACGCTTTTCACAGACAGCATCTTCCAGATGAAAGACGGCGAAGTGATTTCCGCTGCCCTCCCATTACATGAGCACAGTGTACCACAAGAAATGTAAATCTGACAATTACTAAAGCAAATCCGATGGTGTCAAGAACTAGTGGGAGTTTTTGTTGACAGATCTCCAAGTGGTTTCGTGGGCTGTACGCAGCCTGATGCCTGGAACGCCTTCCGGCTCTACAGTCGCATTCCGATGGGTACCGATCGAACGGATCCCTTCTGTTACGTTCACTAGTGGAACAATCCTGCTCCACTTTCCTGGCTTCCTGCCTGCTTTCTTCTTACGGTATAATACAGAGTGGAAATAGGATAACCAGAAAAAAAACATAATTGATTGTTCGCAATTAAAAACAGCTTGCATGCGCGAATTTTCTTGTGTATATTTCTTGTGTATAATAGATAGGAATTTTGAATTTCATACTGGTTTTATTGGAAACGGACACTCCCCGCAGTGATAACGAACAACACAGTCACCACGAAGGGAGTTTTTTTATGCCTGAAAATAAGCTGGAAAATATTGTATTTACTGTACTGATGACCTTTGCAATGGTCTACGCGATGATCTGTTATAATATCGCACTGAATATTGGCAGGCTGCACGATGGTGTATTTGCCATAGCTCTTGGAAAAGAGCTGTGGATCATGTGGCCGCTTGCCATCGTCCTGGAAATGTTCGTTTTTGAGCGCCTGATTATGTTCCTCACCCGTCGTCTGGTAACCAGGGAAATGCCGGTACTCTGGATAATTCTGATCCGCAGTTCACTCACGGTCTGCCTGATGTGCCCAGCGATGAGCTTTGCCGCATCCTTACTCTTCAAGGACTTTAGTGCAGCAGGTTTGATCAGCACCTGGCTGCAGACCGCAGCGATGAATTTCCCAATGGCACTTGCCTGGCAGATCTTTTTCGCAGGCCCTCTGGTCAGACTGATCTTCCGTCTGGTTTTCCGCAGAGGATCAGAAGAGGCCGATGAGCCATCCAGGTCTGCTGAAGCAGCATAAACCATTTCAGCCGAATATCCACATGAATAAACAAAAAACAGCCGCAGGAAATGCCAGGTCACATTCCTGCGGCTGTTTTTATTGTCTGCCCGTCAGACGACAACAAGGTTCCCGGGCACCCGCCCGAAGCTTCAGCGTCGTGGAAGGGTGAGGTTCTTATTATCTCTGCTCGTCAAAGTATGAACTGTCTTTATGGCATACCGGGCATAAATACCGCAGATTGCAACTGTTTCTTTATTCGAAGCTTTTGCTATTCATATTTTAAGTATAGTATTCTCCTTACGGATTTATCAACCGTTTTCTTCATTATTTCATTTTCCCAACGGTATCTTTCAGGCTACTAAGTCACGCAAAAAATCCTTCTTGTAAATTCTGGCCGTTCTGCTATCATGAGGATACTTCAGAGAGGACAACGCACAAAGATTCAAGAAGAAAAGAGGTATGATATGAAATTAACATTAATATGGGATGCCTACTGCGGATGGTGCTACGGGTTCGACTCCGTTTTTCATAAATTCATGGCCAGACACCCGAAAATCGAGCTTTCCATCGTTTCCGGCGGCCTGTTCGTAGAAAATAACAGTAAGCCAGCTAATTCCTATGGCTTTTTTGAGCAGGGTAACCAGCAGATTGAAAAATACTATGGCGTTGAATTCGGTTCCGCCTATAATGCCGTTCTCAAGAGCGATATGCAGCTGAATTCTGTCCATCCGGCAATCGCCTGGTCCGTCATCCGCAAGGAGCTGAAGGCGGAGCAGCTTGCCGAGTGTGCCTTTGCCATCCAGAAACAGTTCTTCTACTACGGCAAAAGTCTCAGCGATATCGATACTTATACAGAACTCGCTCCACAGTTCGGACTGGATGCTCAGGAACTGGAAAACAGCCTTAAGGAAGTCTGGAATAAAGAAGATGCGGCTTACGAGGATTTCCGCGAAGCCGGCCGGCTGGGCGCGCACAGTTTCCCGACTCTGCTTGCTGAACATAAAGGAAAAGTATACGACTTCAAAGGCTCTGCCAGAACCGTAGAAGATCTGGAGCAGAATTACCAGATTCTGTTATCCAGGTAAGTAAGGGGGCTGCTGCCCCCTTCATTTCCTGAATGCCTTCCATTTCCAGCCAGATCGAAACGCTCCTCTTCGGAAGCAGCTGCCACCCATCCCTTCTTATTTCATTGTTACAAGCTCATACGCGCGGCTTCCCAGCCCGATCTTTTCCGCGTGTTCCAGGGTGTCCTTCCAGGCCACATTCGGATTATTGTTCAGCCAGACATCATGATGATCATGGAAATCCGAAGCTGCCATATTATCACCAAGCTGGGAGTTTCTGATTGGAACGGCCTTTTCACAGAGATCCACGCAGGCCTGGTCCAGAGCAACCGGATCGAAAGAGGCGAGCATGCCGATATCCGGCAGGATAGGCGCATCGTTTTCACCGTGACAGTCACAGTTCGGTGACACATCGGTAATGAGACTGATATGGAAACATGGTCTGCCATAACATACGGCCTGTGTGTATTCTGCCATACGACAGCCCAGAAGCTGCGGAGCATCCCAGTTTTCATTTTCTATGGCATCAAAGGCGCAGGCTCCTATGCAGCGTCCGCAGCCCTTGCAGATATCCGGATCAATCCAGGCCTTTCTGACCGTTCTGCCATCGACCTCCTTCTCAGGATAAGAAATAGCATCGGATCCGCACTCCTTTGCGCATCTCATACAGCCGCGGCAATTTTCCTCTATGACATGTGGATGACCTGACTGATGCTGCTGCATCTTTCCGGCCCGGGATCCACATCCCATTCCGATGTTCTTAATAGTCCCTCCGAAGCCGGCCTGCTCATGCCCCTTGAAATGCGTCAGGGAGATAAGAATATCCGCATCCATTACAGCCCGGCCGATATAGGCCGTTTTACAGTATTCTCCGTTATGAACTTCCACCTCTATATCATCTGTTCCCCGGAGGCCGTCGCCGATAATGATCTGACATCCGGTCGTAGTCGGGTTAAATCCGTTTAAATTGGCGCAGTCCAGGTGCTCCAGGGCATGCTTTCTTGAGCCCGGGTAGAGGGTATTACAGTCCGTAAGGAAAGGCAGACCGCCATTTTCCTTTACTACATCAGCCACTGCTTTGGCGTAATTCGGCCGGAGATAGGCCAGATTTCCCAGCTCTCCGAAGTGCATTTTTATCGCGACGAACTTGCCGTCCATATCCATATCTCCGATTCCCGCATTCTTAATGAGCTTCTGGAGCTTCATCGTAAGCGGCACACCCAGCTCCGTCCTGAAATCTGTAAAATATACCTTTGATTTCTCTGTCATATGTTCAAACCTCCCTGACCTGCAGCAAAGCAGTCAAATAATGATATTTTGTTAATAGATTTATTATATAGCGCGGTTTGAAACAGCGCCAAGCAGTGGGTCAAGTCCTTCTATTGGTGTATAATGAAATGTTATTTTACCTGATAACGAATCACCACGTCTCCGTTATCATAAGACTTTACATGTTTAAGCCGGAGCGGAAGCGGACTGGCGTCTTCTCTTCCCTCAAATACAGATGGCATCTCTGTCCTTCCGTCGATTCCCGGACCGATCAGAAGAGCCACTTCATCGAGAAGTCCTGCTGTTAGAAAGCCTGTATTGATCGCGGCACCGCCGACAATGCCCATGCGCTGAACACCGAACTCCGTATTCAGAATTTCGGATGCCCTCTTCAGGTCGATGTGCTCATTTCCGCAGGCAATCCAGGAGATATTCTGCCGGTCCAGATAATCGAGGTATTCCTGCGGGGCGCTGGTGCTGGTAAGAATCAGCAGAGGCTTCTCTGTATCGGTTTCCTTATTCCAAAGCAGTGTACCGTGGGTATCTGCAACGATCACATAACCGGCAGCATCGGTTTTCCTTGAAAAGTTTTCTTTGCCGCAGCCCGTATGATCTTCTGCCTGGAATATTCCTGGCAGGGACATCTCCAATTCAGCGGTGTGACGGCCCGTTACAGTTGTCGGAATATCAAGTTCATCCAGGACCTGATAATAGACATCCGATCTGGATGAGCCTCCCGGAAGCTGCGCCGTCATCCCGCAGTCAATTCTTCCATCTGCCGATGTCATCATGTAACAAATGATGTAGGGTTTCATAACTTAACTCCTATTCGTATATGATATTTTCTCTGATAACCGTACTATTTCAGGTACTCGGTAAAGAAGGCTTCCAGCTTGTCAAACGGGATATAGTCCTTATCTCCGCCATCATACAGATCGGTATGAACTGCCCCTGGAATGCTTAAAAACTCCTTATTTCCCGTATATTTGCTGTCTTTAACCATTGCTTCATAGGCATCTTTGCCAAAGTAATAGCTGTGCGCCTTATCTCCATGCATGATCAGAACCGCACTTCTGATCTCATTGCTGTATTTAAGAATCGGCTGATTCATAAAGGATTCGCAGCCGATCACATTCCAGCCGCCGTTAGAATTCAGCGATCTTGCGTGATAACCGCGGTCCGTCTTATAATAGTCGTAATAATCTTTAACAAAGAATGGCGCATCGTCCGGAAGCGGATCGACTACGCCTCCGCCGAGAGTATATTCACCAGCTGCATAATCTTTCGTTCTCTGCGCGCACATGGCAGCTTTCTTCTCGTAGCGCGCTTCTTCACTGTCTTCAGCATCAAAATATCCATTCGCATTGACTCTGGTCATGTCATACATGGTTGAGGCCACAGTCGCCTTGATTCTGGTATCAAGAGCCGCCGCATTGAGGGCCATGCCTCCCCAGCCGCAGATTCCGATGATGCCGATGCGGTCTGGATCTGCCTTCTCATTCAGAGAAAGAAAATCTACCGCTGCCATGAAATCTTCTGTATTGATGTCAGGAGAAGCCATGTATCTCGGCGTTCCTCCGCTTTCACCGGTAAAGGACGGATCAAAAGCAAGGGTAAGGAAGCCCCTCTCTGCCATCGTCTGTGCATACAGGCCGGAGCACTGTTCTTTCACCGCACCGAAAGGTCCGCATACCGCAATTGCCGGAAGCCTGCCCTCTGCCTTCTTCGTAATATACATATCCGCTGCCAGCGTAATGCCATAACGGTTTACAAAGGTTACCTTGCTGTGATCAACCTTATCGCTCTGCGGGAAGGTCTTGTCCCACTCCTTCACGAGCTTCAGTTCTGCTGTTTTCATCATAATGTGTAATTCCTTTCTTTATGCGTCTTGCTCTGTTCAGCTTTACTTTTGCGGATAAGATAGTCCAGGCAGTCGATCCTGCGCTGTCCCTCATGCAGACTTTCCATCAATTTGCAGCGATGGCAGCGAAGGAAGTGCAGAAATTCGCCTTCCTGACCCGAAACATAAAGCTGTTCTGCTCTTTGGATTGAACGCTCATCACATCCAGCATCCCTGAGGTTTTCCAGAACACTTTTCCATTCCATTGTCATTCTATTACTCCATAAACAATTTTTCCTCAGCGCTGCTTCTTTCTTCTGACAATATGTAGTATAATCGACGGAAAGAGTTATCGCTAATTGCTATAATTCATATCATGTTATTACTTTTCGTCATATCTTTTGCATAAGGGGTATTATCATGGAAATAAGAACATTGCGCTATTTCCTGGCGATTGCCAGAGAAGAGAATATGAGTCGGGCTGCGGAGTATCTGCATGTATCCCAGCCCACGCTGTCGAAGCAGCTGAAAAAACTTGAAGAAGAGCTTGGAAAAAAGCTGTTTATCCGTCACAGCTTCAGCATCACACTCACCGATGAAGGAATACTGCTCAGAAAGCGTGCGGAAGACCTGGTATCCATGGCCGATAAGATCGAACAGGAATTCCTGACTCTTGATGATGTGACCGGCGGCGATATCTATTTTGGCCTCGCTGAGTCCTATCAGATCCGCTATCTGGCAAGAGGAATCAAACGATTTAAGGAAAGTTATCCCGACATGCACTATCACATTATGAGCGGCGATACCGAGCAGGTAACTGAGAAGCTGGATAAGGGCTTACTAGATTTTGGAGTCATCTGTGAGACTCCGGACAGCCGTAAGTACGCCTACCTGACCTTCCCGAAGGCAGATATTTTTGGCGCTGTCATGCGTGAAGACGCGCCGCTCGCAAAAAAAGACTCCATATCTGCAGCAGATCTTGCCGGCCTTCCCCTGTTCGTATCCGAACAGAGCTGGGAAAATGACATCCGCCCCTGGGCGGGAAGTCTGTTTGATCAGCTGCAGTTAGAGGGAACCTTTCGTCTCTCCTATAATGCTTCCATGTTTGCCCTGGAAGGCCTGGGGTATTCACTGACCTTTAAGGGCCTCTCCAATACCTCCGTCGGAAGCAGCCTAGTCTTCCGCCCTCTGAATCCGGAATTATCCGTGAAACAGTATCTGATCTGGCATAAATACCAGAGCTTCACACCGATTGCAGAGCGGTTTCTGAATCACATCAGGAAGGTCTTTCGGACTACCCCGAACGGAGAATGACTGAATTTCGGAGAAATTAACGACTGAAGGAAGATATATCGACAGTAAAAAAGGGCCACTGCCCTATACCCATTTGAGCTTAGTGCAACGGTCCCGCAGTCCCGCACACGTTCCGCAGCACACGCACTGATCGTTGACAATGCAGGCTTTTGCCCGGTCCGGCGCAATCTGAGATGCGCCAATGGTGTCGGATTCCAGTCCGCTCATAGATCCGCTTCGATCAAGGATAAATACGATTTCTGTTAAATTCTTCTTCATCATGCTGCCTCCTGGATTTTCCTTCTGACAAATTACAAACTGCAAGTGATTTCTTTTTTCAACTTACAGCCATATTGTAGAAGTTTCCGGCCTCCATCTGGTCGCATGCGAAGCGACATTTCATTTTCTTATCCGCCGATCAGCTTCTGATCAAAAGCGAATAAGGCCTCATTGATTTCAAAGAGATTGTAATTCCCATGCGCGAGGAAATATTCCACGATGATGTCGAATTTACTGGAGTGAGACAGGGCAAAGCCTGCCTTCATCAGCATCTCCTTCACTTCCGGCAAGGGAAGTTCCAGGGCAATGGCAAAAGCCAGAACCGTGCTCTTGGACGGCCTGTAGTTTTTATCCGTACGGATCTTAGAGAAGAGCTTGCGGTCGATGTTCGCCTTTTTATAGCACTGGGCATCCGTCATCCCGGATTCATCGATTTTCCGGAGAAGCATTTCAGAAAAACTCTCATCGATCTGGCCCAGGGCGTCTTCAAGCGTTGCGGCCGGTTTTTCTCCTGGGGCTTTTCCCACTGGTGCCTGATCCCGGATGAGAAATTCCTCCAGATCACCCTGCAGTTCTGCAGCCAGATAGTGTTCATCAATGTAATTCTGGATATCTTCATAGAGCTTCAAACTGATCATGCTTTCCCCTTTTCCGTTCATATTCTTCCTGCCGATTACAGCTTCTTTTCCAGCAGCACCAGACTCACATCCGGAATTCCATTAAAGACACAAGGTACGATATCCGCTTCCCGGTAACCCAGCCGGGTATAAAAACTCCGCGCATTCCGGTTGCGCTCATTCGTGTCCATTCGAAGATAATTGCAGCCATGCTCTTCCGCATACTGTTCGTAAAACTGCACGAAGGCTTTCCCATATCCATGTCCCCTTACCGCAGGATCAATCACCAGAGTATGCAGGACCATGACCTGACTCTCAGGAGCATCATACTGCCAGTCAGCGCCGTCATAGACATCCACCTGCGTCTGATTGATAATCGCCGTACCCACAATCCGGCCGCCATCCGCCATATCCTTCTCCACGAATAAATCCTGCCTGCGCAAGGCCGCTTCCGCCGTAGCGCGAACCGGGTATACCGACCGGATCCAGCCCGTTGTGACTTCTCCTTTTTCCTCCGCATCATGAATTCGGTTATAAACAGACTCTATTGCATCCAGATCAGACGCGGATGCGCATCTGATAGTAAGAGTTTTCCATTTTTCAATCTCTTCTCTCACCTCATCATACAGCCATTCAGAATCAGTGTAATTCCCAATTCCATCCTCTTCACTCGCCCTGGTGAGATCATCAGTCAGCATCTCCAGCACCTTTTCCTGCTCGTCCGCATTTTTGAATCTTTTCGCACGTTCAAAACACAGCTCAGAAACGTCTCTAAGAAGAACTGCTCCAAGATCTGATCTCTGATGTTCATATTCCAGAGCCTGATAATAAGAACACTCCCATAGGTCTTTTATATCATCTGCTGTAAAGGCATAATCCGCTGTCAGAATAAACAGCTCCAGCGGGAAATATCCGCTGTCACTGTATTCCAATATCAGATCAACCAGTTCCTCCTTACTCAGACTTTCTAATACTTCTTTTTCTTTCATTAACAGTCCACCTTCCTGGATCCGACACGCCTTTTTTTATGTCCATCACAAATGCAATATTATTGTTTTAGGATAAATTCAGCCTGATATATATTGGCACAGTAAGCAGCATCAGAGAAATCCCCTTTGAAACCTGAGAAAATGACTGGTAATCGACTTCATTTTTTATAGCCAAAAATCCTTTTTATCCGATCACTCATGTATTTTAAACACCAATCATCTGCTCCGTGCACTTCTATTAATTTCTTCGCCACTGTCTTATTATCCTTCAGACTATCGGAATAATATTCAACATCCGGCATATCAGTGGCAGCATCCAGCAAAGCCAAGGACTGATCATTTTTCAAGCGTTCGCTTAGATATGAATAAACATTGTCATATGGATTTCGGTTATCTGCTATCACGATTTTGGCCAGATTATAATCATCCTGAAATTTCTCATCAACGTAAGCAAAGTTTTGTTTATCAACTTTGCAGGCTCGATAAACAATTTCTTTATCCGTTCTGTACGGCATCATACAATCCAGAGACAGGATTGCTCCATCATCTGAATGATCGATAGCGAACATTACCCAATCACGATTGTCCGAGTATTTCTTATCAACATACTCAATTACAGTACCATCCCTTTCCATAGCATACAGAACCATATCATCATCAGCCTGATATTCTGGTAAGTACTGCATATTATCTGGATACGACAAAACTGCCTTTGCAATTTCACGATCCCGATAATATCTGTAATCAAACTGTTTTGCTAACCAAGGTGTTTCTTCAAGTGCGGTGCAAAGGCTATCCCGGATTACTTTATATTTTTCTTCATCAATCTCTTTTCTATAAGGCAGAAGCACTGATGACATAGGGATATACTCTCCAGATGTAAAGAATATCTCCTTTATCTTGTCAATCGATTCTTTGACCGGCCCTAAGTCGATATTTCGGGCATCAGCATATTGAAGTTATAATGGTCCCCTTTGTCAAGACAAATTTTGGAACAATTATCATGTGCCATTATTTACCATATATGTATCATATTTTCTTTTATGCAGCGGTCTCAAAACTCTCTCCAAAAACCTCTGCGGGTGTT
>Ga0256406_1003167_pt1 | contig 21091 bp, 10 predicted proteins | sample RumenRJG_03DNA_FD_185986 | JGI IMG/M metagenome (GOLD analysis project Ga0256406, IMG submission 185986) | Bovine rumen microbial communities from Lethbridge, Alberta, Canada - RJG_03 | ecosystem: Host-associated > Mammals > Digestive system > Stomach > Rumen | place: Canada: Alberta | collected... | reverse complement strand
TTGAAGTCTGCCCCAGAGAACTTGACCTTACTCTACCTAAGTCATCATACTCTATTGTTGAAATCTTCTTATGCATGCCATTGACGGAAAGAGTTGTTGACTCCAGCTGGTCGTTATGCTTGTTGTAGCTATTGTCCGTTTCTGTAGTATAGCCCCGTCCGTCCTTGAACAACAGCTGTGAGGTTTTCTCTGGTTTGCCGGTAAATGTGTATTTGGTGCCCTGCTTTAGGAAAGAGTTCTCCGACAAGACACGGAAACTTTGAAAGACTTGCCCCTTTGCGTTATAACAGAAGACATCAAGGAGTGGAGAATTGTCGCTTGCTACGGAGTATGTTCCGGTAACAAGTCCCGTCGTATTCGTACCTCTTGTTATCTGCTGTTGCCAATCAAGCCCATGGTTGGTCTTTGCCAAGGGGAGACTAAGGTAATCATAATTGTCATAGTAGTTGACGACTTCAAGCTTCGGGTCCTCCAATCGGAGGTCATGGCCAATGACATATCCCGTTCCGAGGAAGCCGCTCTGCTTAGAATCAAACGTCGTGCGTGTCACGTTCTTTCCTCGGTTGCATGACGTGCACGTTCCCTCTACGACAACCCGTGACAGCTTGTCGTAAAGGTAGAAGCGGTATAGACCTTTTTCTCTCATGCGTCCGTCCTGCATATAAATCAGCCTGTTGTCATTGTCGTACCAGTACTGTATGTACCCGCACTGCGGAAGGAACTTCTTTACGATGTTCCCTCTATCATCATAACGATATTCGTAGCCGAATATTGCCTTCTTGCTGTTATTTTGATACTCAGGCGAGAGGACGAAGCGCAATTGGCCGAGGTCATTGTAAACGAAGTACGTGTCGTTGTTGCCGACGTCGCTGGCACGGCGTTCAAGGACTTTACGTCCGAGCTTGTCGGTATATGTGGTCATCGTGTGCCCGTCCTCATCGATAGTTCTCTCGCCTATGAGCGTATGCGGACGATAAAAGCCGGACTTTACAAGGTGGTTCTTCCCGTCCATGGGTGCCTCATAGAGACGAACATCAAGGGTGTCGTTGGTAACGTATTCCTTCCTGATGCCTTTGCCGGCATTATGCCATGACGCTCCCGGTGTCTGCGTGAATGTAGGGCGGTCAAGCGCGTCATATTCGTTGTCGCTGTAGGCATAGCCGTCATTGTTGTATGTTGATGAGGACAACGACGAGAACTCATAATCCGATATATTCCTGACGCTGCCATCGCCAACGGCAGGCAGCCACTGGCGGCTGTTGCGTCCCTTGCTGTCGTATTCCTGCATTGTATAGACGTACTTGCCCTTGCCGCCTGTACCGTCTGTAGCTGTAAGCGTCGGCCTGCCGAGTTCGTCACAATACTGTATGGAAGTACTGTGGTTTGCACCGTCAGCCGTGAAGTTCACAACACTTTTGACATGATTGTCATCGTTATGTGTCTTCCCATACCCGTTTATGTATTGGTATTCGTACTTTTGGTTAACGCCTTCGTAGTCACTAATCGTATTAAGCCTGCCAGCTGCGTCGTAGCCGTAATTAGTCTTATAGCCGTTCTCTGCCGTAATGGAAGTCACGCCCACTAATGGCTTCCAAGAATATGAATTGACGACATGTCCGTACCGAGAGTATTCAACAGGATACACACCGCGGCTGTCCCACTTGAATGTCGCCGTGTCACTGGCATTAAGGATGACAGTGCCAGGGTTGCCCACAGAGTTGTAGTCATCAACATGTGAAACCTCATAAGGGGCATTCCCTTGAATGGAGACAAAAGTTCTTTCGGGGTAAGCATGATTGTTGACACCTATATAGTCCGTCCATGTCCTGCTAAGCTCACTTCCGTTGCTGTACTTTCTCGTCTCTACAAGCTGGTCACCATTGCCATAAGGCACTGGTGACATACATGCGTAGGTGTATTCGGTGCGAAACTTTCTGCCGTCACTGTTGGTTACTGTGACGGCAATAGGTTTAAGTGTAAAAAAACTGTCTGTCTCGTATTCGTATTCCTCTGTAGTAGTGAGTCCTGTAAGATTGTCAACCGTCGTTTTCTTTCTAAGCGTAAATAGCTTCGAGACAGCCTTGGACTTTTTGTAACGTACTGCCCCTGTAGTTATATTGATATCATTAATGGCACCGACTACTTCCTTGTATATTCGTGTGCCTGTGGAGAACTCTGCCCATTTATGGCTGTCATACTCGTACTTCTCTGTCCTGACCGCATTGTTTTCCTTATCAAAATAAGTCTTACACTCGATTATAGGTGACACACCTCCCTCGTCGTCAAGTGACGGATCTGAGAATTGAGGTGAGTATTGTTCCGAGCCTGTGCGTGGAGCCTCTGCCTCTCCGCTTCTGTCCAGCAACACACCTTTGTCGTATTCATACAGGATGTAATCGCCATTCGAAAATGTCTCTTTTACAGAGGGGTAGTATGCCGCCATTGAATTATTGTTGCAGCATGGAAGCATCGGGTCAGAAAGGCATACAATATAATTCCTGTCAAAAGTGCCCATGAAATTACCCCGGTATGTTTGGTAAGTCTGCCGCCACATGAGATTTTCGGGAACATCATATGTTCCATTGGTCACATAGGTGTAACTCCTTGTCATAGTACGTCCATTAGTATAATCCGAAATTCTGGCAATCCGCAGCCCGCCTACAGCGTCATTTGGAGTGTTCAGCTCGTATGTAAAGTACGTGCTTCCGCCTGTGGGATATATTATAGACGTAAGTGTACCGCGTTGCGCATAATCCAATCGTGGACTTCTGTCTGCGTCACAAATGCTGTCTATGAAATGTTGATCTGCATATGGCATCGCGTCACACTTTGCAAAGACCAAGCTAGCAAAAGAATGTGTAAAAGGAGTCCTAGAATGAGAGCCGTTGTAATATCCCCAATAATCGGTACAACAATATGAATTTCCACCCACTGACGGATAGGGAGGCAGGTGGTTCCTGTTATATTTGAAAGAATACGTACCTTCGTCGGAAGTGCTTACCGACGAAAGCAGCATGCGCCGGTCAAGAGTATCGGAGCCTAAATAGTCATTATTGTTGAAAATGACTGTTTTAACCGTCTGTCCATTGCTGTTGATAACGATCATCTTAACAAGGCGTGTGACACCAATGTCCTTTCTGTCATCCTTATAGTCGAAAATTATTTTGTTGCCGTTCCAGTCTATCTCGGCCAGATGCACTTGATTTTCTATATAGCGGACGGTCTGCCCAGGTACGATACGATTCTGTACAATTTCATAATCCACTTCGTCATATTCGTTAAATATAGGAAAAGTACCAACCTTAAGTTCCGGTGAACAGCTGTATGTAGTTATTGCCGGTGACTTCCTGTACTTGAAATATATGTTGCCGTAAGGTGTGTTCACTGAAGAAAGGTACATGGCTGACACGTCAATGAAGCCGCCCTCGTCGGGGCAGCCACTACGCTCAGGGTCACTGAAATTGTATATGCTGCCATCTGTGTCAAATATTTGAAACCATTTCTCCATTGAACTCTTAACGTTGATTTCAAATGTCTGATAGTCCAATGTCTGATAACATATGGAACCAAAGTCATAAACGAACACGCCTGACTTTCCTGCAAAGTTATAGACATATCTGTCTGACTCTGTGTCATGAACAGGTTTGTCGGCATCTGTTCTTGAAAAAAGAGACCATACTTCATCCAATTTGGAGTTTTCTACGATATCACGTATCTTAGAATATGAGTAATATTCAGTATCACATTCTCTGTCGGGTATGCCACGTACGCTTCGTGTTATGGCGCCGCCTGCGTTGAGAGTCCATCCGAGTCCGACGGGCGATGCTATGTCGGAAACTTTGATGCCGGAAGCGTGATAGGAGATTGACACTGGCATTGTGTATTTGCCCATTTGTATGGTGTACAGTGGTATGCTTATGCTCGGGACGCCCGTAGCAGGGCTAACGGGTATATCGCCATAACGTGTCAGGGCGGCTGCCTGAGGTGACAACGGCAAGTTTGTAATCGAACGGAAATCCTTATCTGTATTTTTGCCATTGGCAGAAGACTGCGCAAGTTTCAGTTGCGGTACAGAATCCCTAGATATTACAGTATCTCCCATAACGCTTATTGCATTCAAAGGCAGACTGCAGAACAGGTAGGCAGTCAATATCGTCAATGCGTGTTTCATAATGCGACTTCGTTACTGTACACTTTTCCGTTTACATTTATATATAGTATGTACTGACCACGGCGTAGACCGGAGCAGTCAAGAGTGAGATTATAGCCGGTGCCGGATTGATTATGAACATGAGTACGGCGGTAGACGATGCCCATAGCATCGGAGACAAGAGCGGTGATGTCAGCATCTGAATCGAGAGAATAATCTATTGTTACAAGTCCGCCGCTTTGCGAGACAGTGTAATGGATTATGTCCGTATTGGCACGTGCCTGCTCGGCTGCTGCAAGAGAGTCTTTCCTTCGGATGTCCTCGTTTACGGAATCAGCAAACTGACTTTGAATGTCGGGCAGCAGGCAGTAGGCTGTTTGTTTTGTCCCTAACGGAGTCATGTTGTCATAGCTCGTGCTTGTGACGGTCGTAACAATCGGATAGCGGTAGCCACGTGCATACCAGTCATAGCGTTCCTTAATAATCTGCTTCAGTCTTGCCGAGTCAAGTGCAGCACTGTCGATGTCCATGCAGATGGAGTATGACCTCAAGGTATAGACACGGAGAACATTATGTATGGTATCTTCACCGATAACGGCATCGCCTTCTGCGTCCGACATGATTGTTGACATGCCCTGCTCCTTGAACGGATGGTCACCGCAATATACCCCATAACCTGAGAACGGCGCAGACAGAGAATCACCGTAGGCAAAAGGATAATGCATGGCTAATATAGGTCTGTTGTACGTTATCTTGTATAATGGCGACTCCTTGCTGACGATAAGCAAAGTATCTTTTGCATTTTGATAGTAAGTAATATCCCTGTCCGTAAGTTGCAAATGCCTGCCTACAGTGTCAACCTGATGCCAAATGTTGAAATGTCTTTTGCTTGTGGAAGATTCCGTGAAATCCCATAGCAGCCCTTTACCACATCTACTACTAGAGAAATAAGGCATTCGCGTCAGCGATATTTCGTCAGAGTCGCTCATGATATTAGCTTCACGGGTGAGCATAAAGTCCTGGGCTATAACATTTGATGTCATAGTAATTAAAGTAGCAAGCAGCAGAATGAAACGGTTAGGCATATTGAAAAAGTGCTGTAGATTAATGTTTTGCAAAATTACATAAAAATGTTGGAACGCCAAAAAAGAAGCGAGGATTTTTAAAAATAGAATGCCAAAGAAAAGGACTTGAAAAAGTTCGTTTTTAGGCTTTCCAATAAAACAAAAATGTTGGTCAGCTATTCCCTGTATTGTTTGCCATCCGCTGCAGGAACCGCCCTTGAGGCTGTCCGATTGTCCCGAAGAGGCAAATGAAAGATGAGTTTATGAGATTTTAAGATTATGAGTTATTCGGTCTGCCGACCGAGCGGGCGCCCACGAGGGACGCCCCTGCTTGTGGAAGTATGTGGATGTCATCACTTGAAATGTCGGAAGAACCAAATATTACAGCCACAAAACATTTCAAACATCCATCCCTTGGGGAGGGCTTGGGCAGGCAATCCACATAGCAAAAGAGGCCCAATCGCGATACGACCGAGCCTCTTCCGTCTTGTGTTATGTTGAATATTTGGAACTATAGAATGGTTATTTGTTTACGAATTTGCGACCATTGCGGACCACGATGCCCTTGTAGGAGCGGCTGACACGCTGCCCGGCAAGGTTGTAAAGTGGAGCAGATGCGTCGTCGACAGTGACGGTTGGCGTCGTCACAGCCTTGATGCCGGTTGTCAGATGTTTGTCGCTGAGCGTGTATCCGTCAATTGCGTAGATGTAATTGGTCTCCGTACTGACGACAGCAGGATACCACGTGTCAACTACAATCTGTATCCAAGGCTGGTGGAGGTAAGCCTCTGGTATACGGAACTCCACGTTCATCCACTTCGTTCCGCTGATAGTGTCGAGCAGAACGTCACCGAGCTTAGTCAGATTGAGAGGGTCGTTGTCGCCATACTTGCGGACATAGAAGCGCATCAGTGAGTCCTGACTTTCGTAGGAGAGAACCTTCACGTTGAGGAACATGCTGTCCTTATCCTCCGTCGAGAACTTGGCGATGGCAACGCGGCCGATGGTAGCATCCGCCTCGAGGTGGTTGGAGCCTACGAGCGCACTCTTGTTGTCATCGGCAAGGATTGGCGACGGGTCCTGATACTGCCAGTAACCCATGTAGTCGATAGTCGGATGCTGAATCTGCACCGGTCCGTACTGAGCCTCCTGATTGTCGAATGTCTCCGTGACGGGCGTCTCGTAAGGCTTGCCGACCATGTCCATGACGTAGATTCTGTCCTTGTCGGCCCAGTTGAAATCGTCCTGGCTGACACCGGCGTTGCTCCTTGCGAACACGGCGAGGCGCACAGTCTTCAGTCCGTCGACAGGTGTCGTTTTGTAGGTGTACTGGAACGCGTGACCAACGGTCGTCAGCGAGTCGTAATCATACGTGCTGCTGTTGTACTTGTAGATATCGTACTTGAGGTTGTCGAAGTCGACATAGCCGCTGTCCTGTCCTTCGGTAGGCGCCGTCCACGTAAGAGTGTACTCCATATTGTCAGGTGTGAGGACGCCTTTGAGGTTGTGGACTCGCATCGGACGTACCTCTCCGGTGTAGACATCATAGCCTACGGTGTCGCCTTCGATGTCCCCGTCGACTTGTATCGTCAGATGGTTATTGCCCTGAAGCGTGCGTATGTCAGAGTCGAACTGCTCGCCCGGCTTCTTCTGAAGTGTGATGGTCTCAAGCGGTGACTTTACAGTTGCAGTCAGGTTCTTGTCCGTCGGCAGTGCGTTGTTTGCCATGTCGACGGTCGGCATAGTGAATTTGACGTTAGCCTTCAGCGCTCCGCTGTCGCCAGGAGTTATAACGGCGTCAATTACCTTCTTTGGAGCGGCAACGCTGCCAGTGGTCTCGTCGACGGCGATATGGTTAATCCAGTACTGCCATTGGTTGTCGTCGTACTTCGTTCCGCAGTGGAAACCGATGTAGTAGGTGCCCGCCTTGCCCGGAACACCGAACGTTGCCTTCTGGCGGACAGTGTCTTCGCCGTTGCGGCCGGCATAGTTGCTGAAGTCCTTAGTTTCGAAAATCTTCTGCTTCATGCTGTCCGGCGTTGCCGCAGTGCCTATCCACACGTCGAGGTCAGAGTGCGGATAGCTTCCTGTTGCGGAGTTGCGCGCCATGTTGCTCCACATGTTGAACGTCAGCTGATACTGCTTGTCGACGTTGAAGAAGTTTATGGCCGGCAGCCATACCCAGTCGTTGCAGTCGGTGTACTTGCCGTCTTTCATCTTCGACCATGGTGCCTGAAGTGCTGAGGAGTTGTAGTGCCATGTCATTCCGTCCCCGTTGGCGTCGAGGGTTGTGAGCATTCCGAATTCACCTTCTGTCGTCATGTCGAAGAAGAAGGGAACGTTCAGCGAGTAGCTGGCATTGCGCGGTTGCGGAGCTGAGGCTTCCTGAGCGTCGGCTGCGGCAACTGCCATCATGCATGTCGCCATGCATACGAGCGTAAATAGTCGTTTCATTACTTTTTGTTGTTATGATTGTGTTTGGTTTGCAAATTAAAATTGAATTGCAAAAGTGCTCGCAAAGGTATGCAATATATTTAAGAAAAGCGAATAAATAGTCGAAAAAAGTTATGCTTCCGGAATATTATCAGATTATGAAATTATAATTTGTAATATAATATACGTGTGTCCGCAAGCACCCATAAAGCAATGACAACCACTGCATGGGACGCCCTTGCGGTGGGTGTTGATGGAAAAAACAGAGCATATTATTTGGTATTATCAACAAAATATCTTAATTTTGCAGTGCTTTTTGAAGCATGATGCAATTTCATAGCTTGATAGAGTTAGAGCGAAAGGTTCTCTAAGCCAACGGGCTTTGGATTTTGTTGCATCGCAAAGAGGTAAAAGTTTAATGGTTCAGTAGCTCAACTGGATAGAGCAACTGCCTTCTAAGCAGTAGGTTACGGGTTCGAGTCCCGTCTGAATCACTTTACTTTTCCTGTTTCCTAAACTAAACATAGAGGCAGAGTGGTGAACCCGGAACAAATTCTTTGGTATCCTATGCGTGTGACATACGGTAGGGAAATGGCGGTGAAATCATTTCTCGACTCTATCAACGTAGAAGCCTTCCTGCCCATGACCGACCATACGTGGCGCGAGGGAAAGAGCATTAAGCACAAGCGCGTTCCTGCTATATCCAACCTTATCTTTGTTCATGACCGTCGGAATCATATCACTGAGCTCAAGCATACTAGGCGTGAGGCTGAGCCTTTGCGCTATATGATGCGGCAAACCGTTAGCGGCAAGGAGCTTGTGGCTGAGGTTATCGTGGTGCCGGACAGACAGATGGACAACTTCATGAGGGTCGCCGAGGGACCGGAAGAGCAACGCACGTTCCTTACGGCAGAAGACCTGAAGGGCCACGACGGCGCCAGGGTCGTGATAACATCCGGTCCTTTTGCAGGCGTCGAGGGCGTCATCAAGCGCGTAAAGGGCAACAAGCGGGTCACGATAAAGATTGACGGCGTGGGCGGAGTCTGCATAAACTTCGTACCGAAGACTTTCATCTTGAAGGTTGAATGAAACATGAGAAGGGCAAAACTCAACAATATATAACACTCTTCGACTATGGAATTCGACAAGAGCAACATGATAATCGACCACGATTTGAATCGTCTTGCAACTGAAGAAGTTGATGAATATGGTGGTACATATACTCTGTTATCAGGGCAAAATGGACTTCCTCTTCGACGGAAGACCGTTCACGCTGACAGCACAGTGCGGCATGATAGTCCGCATGCAGCGTCTCGTCGAGAACATACGTTCCTTGACTACTTCGACTTCCGTGCCTCTGAGCTTAACGATGACAAAGAGCCGTTGTCTGAACAGAATGCTACTATCATCAGCCGCTTCATTCATCTGCTCAACGATGGTAACTATGTGGAGCACAGAGAGGTGACTTCGTACAGAAGAACCTTGGCGTTACGCCATCTGCTTTCAGACAGTAAACAGTGGTAAAGTCCGTCTATTCACCCATAATAGTTTTCGTAAACGGTGCTCTTTCTATCAAACGCCGGAACACCCGGTATGAGTTGATGCCGTTGTCGGTTGTCGACTGTTGCACAATCAGAACGTATTTGTTTAGCGGATACTTCTCCATGATGTCCGTGATTAGCCTTGCGAGGTGCTGGGCGAACTGCGCATTGACGCTCGGGAAGAAGTAAGCCAAGTTGAAAACGACAAGCGACGGGTGCTCGGAGCAGTCTTTCCAGAACGCCGTGTCGAGCTCGTTGAATGACGAAAGCATATTGAACCTCAGCTTGTCGGCGAACATTGCCGTCAGCATCTTTGACCCCATCCGCTTCATCTCGACAGATACATCTATACCGGTGTAAGTCATCGACGGCATGATATCCTTGAAAAGCTCACCGAAGACGATGCCGCTCGTTGCGGGACCGCAGCCAATGTCGATTATTTGAAGTCTGTTGCTGACTGCTTTCAGGGCGTTGTCAATCCACTGTTTGTAGCTCGTCAGGATGTTGCGAGCGCTGCAATAGTGCTGCCGCATGATGTAGTAGCAGTAGATGTAGACTTGCTTCTCCGGTGTCATGCCTCCCTCGTGCCCGAACATTTGCTGTTCGTTGGAGAAGTCGGAGCGTCCGTATGCAATCGCGTCGAGGTTCGTTGCCATGTCGTTGCCAAAGACTTTGTCGTGCCATTCGCTGCCGGAAGCCGCTTTAATTGGCTCCACCACCATCTCATTAAACACCTTGCTGAACTCGTCGGAAAGCGTGAAAGTGACCTTGCTCATGTCCAATGGCTCCGGCGAATAGTCCGAAACCTTGAACCGTCCGTTAATGTAATCGTCCTTGCTGACGTCGAAATAGCCGTAGCGACTTTTGCAGAACTCGATTAGTTTACTGAATATGGTGTTGTTCGAGAGCAGCGACGCGTTGCCAATCATTATGAGATGCTCCTCGGCGCGGGTCATGGCAACGTTCAGTTTCCTGTCGACCACCGTACCGTCGACGTCCTCGAAGACGTTGCTCGTGAGGAAATTGAGTTGGTAGTACTCCTGTATTGTAAATCCATAGACGATGTATCGGCGCTGGCTGCCTTGAAACCGCTCCACCGTATCGATGGTTATGTCGTGCAGAACGTCGATGCCGCTCTTGTCCAATATCTTCCTTATGGCTGAAATCTGGTTGCGGTAAGGCACGATAACTCCCACAGTCTCGCTTGCGGAGAAGTCGTTCTGCTCCAGCTGATATATGCGGAGGACAGTGGCTGCTATCATTTCTGCCTCCACGGGATTAACCTTATCGGACGGAGAATCTGTAGGAGCGTCCGACGATATGAAAGCTATCCGTCTAGTCTTCAGCAAGTCCGATAGTCCGTCTGTGCCTTGTCCGCTGTATGGCAGTACGACTTCCTGATGGGGTAGGGGCACCGGTTTCAGTCTTCCGTTATAGAAAGTGTAGTTCGGAAATGCCGCTATGTCGGGGTGCATGCGTCCCTGCTTGGTCAGCATATACACCACGTTGCTGTTGTCGTGGTACTTTCTCAGAAGCCGTTCGAACAGCGAGTAACGGCAATCGTACAAGCAGATGTCCTGCAAGATGGACTCCTGCACACGCGAAACCTCCGCAGTCTGCTGCACGACGGCGGGCAACTGCTTGTGGTCCCCTATCATAACGAACTTGCGGATGGCAGGACTGCCGTTGTACTTAGCGCTCAGTATGCCCATGAGATGAGGCTCCAGGATTTGCGATGCCTCGTCGATGATAGCCAAATCGAACTGTTTCAGTTTGAAGAGGTTGATGTGCGAGCTCAGTGCCGTCGTCGTTCCGACATAGACCCGTGTGTCGATGAGCATCTGGCGGACGTCCTTCAACTTCGCCGTCTGTGCAATCCTCTGACTTATAAGGTTGTCGCGGTAGTCGGCAGATGCCGTCATGTCGCCACCAATACGAATGAAATCAATGCTGGCTTCCTTGAGTTTACTGCATATTTCGTCCACCGCACGGTTCGTGTAAGACATGAGAATGACTGACGTCCCTGGCTCCAGCAACTCCTCCTTCAGCGTGTTCAGTAGTCCGTAAGATGTCTTTCCCGTTCCCGGCGGACCGATTATCAGGAAGAAGTCCTTGGCTTGTTTGACCCTCAGCGACAGTTCGTTGAAACTACCGTAATCGCCCTTCAGCAACACACTCTTGTCCGTTTCGGGCTCGCGTTGGAAAAGAATGAGGTCGCGCCTCTCCTTCGGAGCCTGCAAGAAAGAGTACATGCCACGGTACAGTCCACTGTATGAAGCCTCCATCATGTCATGCTCTATCGCCCACACCTTTCCGCTTTCATGCGCGAAGATACGGTTGTCCGACTGCGGATGACGCAGCGTGAGGACGACATGGTTGTCCTTCGTTATCTCCTTTATTGTACACCTGATGACGGGCGAGGCAGTTGCGTCGGGCTCAGTGTCCTTCTCGTAGGGATAGAGTATTACTATATCCCCTTGCCGGAAGTTCGACATATCGTTGTCAATATCGTCCGAGAAGCGCAGCTTTACGAAGCTTATCTCCCCCTTCGTGTCGCTGTCGGGGTAGACAAGTGTCAGGTCGTCGTATATGTTTCCTGCCAAGCGCTTCGTGTCAAGAGTATCGTGCCATGTCGAGGAGAAGCCCGAGCACTCCTTCGTCTTGTTGCCCAACTTCGACATAACATGCTCGTTGCTGATGAAAGTCATGAACCGGAAGAAGTAAGCCTTTTCCAAATCAGATGCCGTATGGATAGCTCCCAGCAGCGAAGAGAGTTGCGGTCGCTGGAAATTGTCCCACAGTTTGCCGCTGAAACCTTTCATATTCAACTTCTCCGGAGTAAGACTGTCGTAGAAACGGTAGCCGTCCGGCTGTGTAAGAAGCATCTCAATCCATGCTATTCCGTTGCGTATCTTGATGGCGTTGTAAGCCTCCTGTGGTATCATACCCGTTCGCAGAAGGCTATTCTCATATTTCGAGTACATCAAGACAGGAGTCAGTCCGTGGTTGTTTTCATCAAATTGCTTCCGATAATTGAAGCGGAAGAGAAGCATATAGAGTTGTATCTGGGCGAAATGCTCGTCCGTTGCAACTGGTGTTTCGAAGTTGCCGTAAGGGAATTTCCCTTTCCCCGCCTTCTGCTCTACAAGAAATCTGTAGTCCATTTGCAGATAGTCCATACGCCCTTGTATACCAAGAACTTCCGAATAGAACGACGGTTCGACTATCCCCTCATCTATATTGAATTTGCCGACGGCAGATGGCAGAGCCTCCGTAACGGCATTATGTATATGCTCCGCCTGCTTTTTCGCCTCCAAATGGAAGTCAACATTATTCGTTTTCGCCGTCAGCATGCTCAGCGCATTTTGATTGAAGAACTTCCGAACACTCTTCCCGTACTGCTTCATGGATATTCCTTCGCCCTCGACACACGTCATTCCCGACATCTCCTCATCAAGGATTTGCCCGGCAAAGTTACCCAATATAATCGACCAAGTGTCCGGAGCAGGCTCTATTTTGTGAATGAGGTTGACGTAAGGAGAGTCGGCGTAGCTCGTCAGACATCGTGCCACGGTAGTTACGTTGATAAGATAATCGGGCTCGAAGATGATAAGCTCTGGCTGAATGGTATTGTCGTCAGCCATGTGCGGACGTACGAGGTTGAGCTGGGCACCGCTGTAGAACATCGTTCGGAGGTAACTCCAGTCGGTCGGGAAAGTGTGATATGTATTGGTATAGCTCACCTTACTGTCGCCATTCTCCGAGTAATCCTCTATCTGACCATAGACATAGTCGTCGTCCCATGCAGTTACAATCATGCGCATGCAGTCCCTGAGGACTTTCGTCTCTCGCTTATTGCCTTCCTCCTTTGGGAAAAGACGAAGCAAATCCTCCGGTATTTCAACCTTGTCGATGAACGCAATGAACTGGCATAAATACTTTAAGTCGAGCAGATAACTGTCTATGAGATAGCCATCTGCCGTCTCCTTGCTCTTGCGAATTCGTGTTCGGGCATCGTTGGCGTTACGTATGAGCCACCACGGAGCCTGGTTCTCCTTCAGAAGATAGTCCATCTTGGCGAACGGACCGGCAAATGTGAGCTGCGACTGAGCCGTGCGCTCGTCGAGAAATTTCATCAGCGTGTGCTGGAAACGGCGGTAAACCTTGTGTATGTCGCTAGCGTCGGCAATGGCTGCCTTCAGCTCATCGAAGAAATTCTCGGCTGCCTCGGGAGCGTAAACCTCCTTTCCACCCGTTATCAATCTCTTTCCTTTTTCGTCAGTTATGAATTCCTCGATGTGGAACAGCTTCGGAATTGAGGACATAACAGCCGCTGAAATGACCTTCCGCGAGTCCAAATCCCGTAGTATTAGCTCCAGTTCGTCGTTATTGCATATGGTAAGCCAGCGCTTGACAGTCTTGGAAATCTGCGAGTCGTCGATAGTTGCTCCGCTCTGGAAGATGATTGCGGCACTCACGGCAGCGGCACTTTCCGATGGCCTCAAGCCCAGCGTCTCAGCAATGCCACGGCTCACCCGAGCCTTGTTTAACCTGATTTGCTCGTATGGCGACTTGTTCCTTGCCCCTCCGGCTATTATCAATCCGTTCGATGTCCACGTACCGTTCTCGCGTGCCAGTATCTTTCCGCCCCAATTCTTGAACTCCAGAATGCGGACGCCACCTGTGGTTATCAGCAGCGCGTCGAGCTCAACACCCTCAATATTGAAGTTTCCTATCAGTATGCAAGGTTCACTGCTGTTGGCATAGTGGCGTACAAGCATATCGATAACGGCGAAGAACTGCCGCTCTTCGGATGCATGGTTGTAATTGGATATCTTATAGATTTGTAGAGGCATATTGTTATTCGTTCAATGATACAAAGGTACAATATTAATTCGAAAATAAGAAGTGAACAGCCGATAAAGGTCTTTCCGTTCGTCTGCTTGCCGTTGCCTGGACGTGTAAAATGTTGGTATAATGGAAAAATTATCGTACTTTTGCACTCTAATTTGAAAAATTCATGGATAACAAGTTTAAGGTAGTTCATCACCCCTTCACCCCTTTAGAAGCCATAACCGAAGCAAAACGCTGCCTGCGCTGCAAAGTTCCGCAGTGCGTCAAAGGCTGTCCTATAGGCAATCATATCCCCGATTTCGTTCATGAACTTTCGAAAGGCAATATGGGTTCGGCAATGAAGATAATCAACGAAACCAGTAACCTTCCAGCCATCTGTGGCCGTGTGTGTCCGCATGAGAAACAATGTCAGGGTCATTGCGTCATGAACCGTAAGGGCAAACCTATCCAGATAGGTCGCCTTGAGGCTTTCGTAGCCGACTTCGATACAAACATGAAGCTCACACGTGAGCCCATGCTGCAAAAGACACGTGGCAAAGTCGCTGTCATTGGCTCAGGTCCTGCAGGTCTTACCGTTGCCGGTGACCTCTCGCGTCAGGGCTTTGCCGTCACCATCTTTGAGGGACAGGAAGAGCCGGGTGGTGTTCTGATGTATGGAATACCGGAGTATCGTCTGCCAAAGGATGTCGTCCGCAAGGAGATTGACAAGATTGCAGCTCTCGGTGTCGACTTTCGGCTGAACGTCCTGGTAGGTAAGAACGGCGTAACGATTGACAGTATCTTCGCAGAAGGCTTCGATGCAATCTTCATGGCTACCGGAACGGCACTCCCACGACAAATGAAAGTTCCCGGCTCGAAGCTCCGCGGTGTCAGCCAGTCGGTGTATCTCCTTCACAACGTCAACGCTTTCAACGAAGGCGCCATAGGTCGTGACATGGTACCTGTCAACGCCGGGGAGAAAGTCGCTGTCATCGGAGGTGGCAATGTCGCTATGGACGCGGCGCGCACGGCTATCCGCCTCGGAGCCGACACTACCGTAATATATCGTAAGACGCAGGAGGACATGCCGGCAATACAGAGCGAATACGACGATGCAGTTAAGGAAGGCGTCAAGTTCGTATGGCAAACCAACGCCGTGGAGTTCCTTGGTGACGAGAACGGAAACCTGAAGGCGGCACGCCTCGTCGGTCCCGATGGTGAGACGGTGGAGCCGTTCGACCGTGTGTTCCTTGCCATTGGCTCGCGTCCTGCAAGCCGTATCGTCTCGACAACGAACGGCATTGACGTCGACGAGAACGGCTACGTGATAGTGAAGGACCGTCCTTACGGAATGACGACGCGCTCGGGTGTCTTCGCTGCTGGTGATGTTGTCCATCGTCCGCAGACTGTCGTTATGGCCATGAAGGCTGCCAAGGATGTCGCCGTCGGTATCGCCCAGTATGTCGATGCCATAAAGCTCATCAACGATATAGGCATGAAGATAGAGGAGAAGTAAGGTTCATCAGACTTTTGGAGTGAAACTTACACATCAGCAATAACCTCGAGAGGTTAAAGTTCGGTAACCCCGCTTAAGCGATAGCGCAATGTCCCCATTCTGCCGTCGTTGCACTCCCTTGAAAGGGTTTACCGAAAATATAGTCTCTTCGAGGCTTGTGGCAGTCTTCAGTCTAAAGGTTTGATGAAACAAAAACAAGTCGGCTTGGCGAGGGAAAAAGTTTTTACAGAAATTCCGAAGCTAAGCTTTGGACATTCAAAAGGGCAGCTTTCGGCTTGCAAGACCTTATCTTTTGCAGTCCGAAAGTTGCCCTTTTGAATTATCAAAGTTGCCCTTTTGCGGGCGCGTTGACAATCAATGAGTTATAAAGACGTTTGCGGAGAAACTGCTGTTTGAATTATATTTACATATAATCACTCAGTTGTTTCTCCGTTTTCGTTGCCCTGCACGTTTAGAAACTGATGTTCACGCCACCCATGAATGTTGCGCGCGGCATTGGGAAACCGGCGTTCATCTGACCCGCAAGCTGTTGCAGACCACCCGTTACCATCCACTTTCCACTGTGCCATGTAGCACCCAAATAGCCTTTGTACTCTGGTGCTGCAATGGCGTGGTGTACCATGTGCAGAACCGAATGGTTCGTCGTCAGAGTCAGATTATTGTTGACATGCCATGTTGCCTCGACTTCAGCACCGCTGTTCTCAAAGGCTCCCGAGTTCACATTCCTTTGAAGAGACGCGCGCACTGATACCAGCTGACGCCGACAAGGGCATCCTTGGAGCGGAAATAGCGCGTCTGCGGATTGTTGACGGGGTCGGATGTAGCGTCGTTTATCTTGTGGCGTCCGAAGTTGTCGTAGACGCTCAGCCGTCCGTAACAGTCCTTGCTCCCGTAACGACAACGTTGTCGAGAGGTGCTTCTACTTTTTCAGAACGACTTTTGCTTGTTTGCTATGAAGACGCCTGTGAGGATAAGGAATGAACCTGCTACGGCAATCGGAGTCATTGGCTCATTGAGGAATATGGCACTGACGACAACCGTTGAAATAGGATTTATGTAAACGTAGTTGGCTGTCTTCAGTGCTCCGATGTTCTTTGTTACCCAGCTCCACAGGAAGAAGCACAGGAACGAAGCCACGAAGCCGAGGAACAGCAGGTTGCCCCATATCGTAGGATTGGCGAAACCTGCCAGCGGGAAAGTCCATGGCTTTATGGCGAAGAACGGCAGCATGGTGACGAGACCGTAGAAGAACACTTTCCGCGTTATGAACACCGCCCCGTAGCGTTGGCTGAAACCACGGAGCAGCAGACTGTAGACTGCCCAGCACACCGCGGCGGCAAGTGCCAGCAAATCTCCTTTGGGACTTAGGTGCAGCACGAAGTGGCCGTTGAATATCACCATTGCCATTCCGACGATGGCGAGTGCAGAGCCTGTCACTATCTTCCACGTGGCATGGACGTCGCGGAACAGCGCTATTGCGAGCAGTGTCGTTATGAGCGGAGCCGTGCAGACAATGAAGGAGACGTTGTTGGCGAAGGAGTATTGCAGTGCAGTATTTTCAGCCACGAAGTACACTGAACCGCCGGTGATGCCAAGCAACACCATCCGCAGCTCGTCGCGCCAGCTGTCGGCAAAGAGCCTGCGTGGTGAGATGAACCATATACAAATGTATGCTATCAGGAAACGGACGGTGAATATCTCCTCCGGAGTCATGCCGTTGAGTATCAGCATCTTGCTGTTGACGAACGTGCAGCCCCAAATTAGTACTACGATTATTGCCGTTATGTGGTATATGATGTCCGACTTGCCAGTGTTCATGTCTGTCTTTTACTTCGTTTTCAGGGTGCAAAGGTACTGATTATGACGCTGTTCCCGCTCTCATTTGGCAATAAAATTGCGTTTTGTCCGACATTTGATGTGAAAGAATGACTTGAATGGGGTTACCGAGAATTAAACCTCTTCGAGTTTTGTGGGTGTCATCACTTTAATTGTCGGATGACCCAAATAAACTAAGAACAACTAACGCACAAGTCAAACAATAACAGGTTAAAGGCGGAAATAAGGAGATAATAGATTAAAGATAAACCCGTTATTGTTTGGTATGTTGACCTAAAATCGTTAAATTTGCATTTAATTTAGAAATGTAACATAGCAATAAGCATAACCGAAGCAAGCCTTAGCGATAGTCATTGTGTGCAAATACAGACTAAGGAGATGGCCGGACTTGCCGAATATATATCCTGACTAATAAGGATATAGCTATAACTTTTAAAGCGAAAGATGAAATACGGATCAATGGAAGATTTGAGAAATCTCTCCAATAATGAAGTGGAGGATTTCCTCAAACGGTACTGGAAAACAGACGAACTGACGTTCTATGGTGTTTTTGAACCTAACACAGAGACCCCGGAAAACTATAGCGGGGTTATGACAAAGGTTAAGGTGCCGGGAAGTAAGATGTGGCTGAAATATCCGCTGATAAAGTCGGGATATGTGTCCTTTAAGGTGCCGGGCAACAAGAAGCTTGCCGGAGGCTACTATAAGTTTACCTGCCATCTGCTGCCGACGCCCGCCAATCGCTGTCAGTTGCAGATTCTTCTCAACACGCTTCAGGAAATCGATGCCCGTACATACGATTTCGTTGCCGGGAAACCGAGCTACCAGCCTTCAGCCTACAAGCCGAAGACATGGGAGACGAAGCCCAAGGCGCTGCCATACCGAAGTAGCTATGCTAAGAATGACGAAGATGGTGAAAGGACTCTCTCGCCGCTTGCCCGCCGCTATGTGTCGCTGAACGACGAAGAGACGGGGTGGGGTAGTGACATCCAGCAGCTTATGGGTATCTACCGCAAAGGCAAGGACGGCGAATATTGCATTGACGATATTCGCAAGAGTAACATGACGAAATTGTGGAAGTATCCAAAGACGACTTTCCGGGTCGGTCCTCTGCCCCTGTCTAAGCCTGTCGAAGGACTGACGGAGAGTCAGTACTGCCTCTTCAACTGGAAGTTCACGTTCAATGTAAAGGTCAATCCATGCGAGATTGCTGTCGATGAGGATAAGCCGATTGTGCCGATAAGTCCGAAGGACTTCATTACAGATATTAATAATGTGGCAGACTCGCAGACGGTGGAGCCTTCGGAGCAGGAGGAAAAGCAGACCGACGTGTGCGTGCTGCTCTACGATTTACTCTATGATGCTAACAAATACACCGGCACGCCGGTAGATGTGCAGTTCAGTCTGACCGACAAATATCTCTCGTTCCAGCATACCGGACGCCCGCTAAGTGCCGAGACGATTCTTGAGCTATGCGGCGTCAGCGGTACAAACGACCGCAGCAGGCAAACGGATATTGCGTATCATTGTAAAGGACTGCGCGAGTTCCTGCTTGCCAACAGTCACACTACGGTTATTTCCAATGGATTCTTCATTCGCTTCGACAATGTGGACGGACGGCTAAAGGCTGTCTGGCTTGAGTATTCTGACTTGTCGAGGGAACTTAAAATATCTCTCGCGCGCAACAAACGCTTCACCGAATCGGTTATCCTGGAGTTCGACAAGGACGACAGCTCGATGGCCAAGAACTACAAGGTAGGGCTGCACTGCGTCTTTGAGGACGAGCAGAACATTGCTTTCTACTCAAATATCGGCAAGGTGGCGGTAAAAATTAAGGGCGGAAAGACGAAGACCCTCGACAGGAGCGACTGGGTTGTCTCGAAGGAGTACCAGACCTTCATTCCTAAGGAACTGCGCCTGAAGTATGGCGAAAAGAAGCATACTTCAGTCATGTTTGCGTGCCGCCATAAAGGAAATAAACTTGTCGGTGAAGAGGAAGCACCCGTTTTCTGTCTTATGCCTACAGCTACGTCGCTTGGTTTCAGCTTCCTGATGCAATGCGACATACACATCAACAAGACCAACTTTGCCGTCAGCCGTAAGGATTCGTGGAACAAGGCTTACGCTGAGGTGGCAGGCAGGCTGTTCGCAAAGTGGATTACGGAGCTGTCGCTGAAGGCTGAATATACATCGAAGTCGATATATGGAATTGTACCAAAGTATGACGAATGCATTGAGCAGCACCCGGATGAGAAGGCGTTGATAGAGCAATTCCAAACCGGTTTCAAGGCTATGATACTGAAGGAAACCGACGAGAAGAAGTCTGCTGACGAGACAAAGCAGGAGACTGCGGCGCCTTCTGCTGACAAGACTGTCGCCGACGCTCCAACTGCAAAGCCTTCCAATAGTTCTTCAAAGCCAGGGAAGGTCTACGTCATTGATACCAATATCTTTGTCAACTGTCCTGATATAATCTCGAAAATGGGAAGCAACGACACCGTTATTCTCTCCGCCAAGGTCGTTGACGAGCTCGATAACCTAAAGTATAAGATGGAGGATGAGGACTTGCGGAACGTGCAGAAGGCTCTGAAAAACATCAATCAGGCTCTTGATAAGGGTAATGTGAAGATGGAGATGTCGGACGTTCGGCTGTTGCCGAGGGATTTCGACCGCCACAATCCGGACAATAACATCCTCTCTGTCCTGCTTCGTCATAAGGCTGAGTCGCCGACACTCCTTACCTCCGACAATGGTTTGCAGATAAAGGCAAAGGGTATCGGTCTCAACGTTATCGGCCTAAAAGAATTCCTTGGTAAATAAATCGAATCTCCGTAAGCATACAGAATATTCTCACACGGATTTTCTAAGTAAGGGAACATCTCATCGAGATACCATTTCATGTTATTGGTTCGCCTTCAGCTCCTTACGCATCCGGCGCCCGATGACATTCCAGTAAGGTAGATGCTTCAGCGTACTGTGGACAGGTTGAACATGCCACAACATCAGAAGCAGAAGGAAGGCGCAGCCACCGATGCATGTAACACCGTACAGTTGCTTTATTCCCATCATCGTACTTTGTGTAGCATCGAACGGTAAAGCACGCGCGAGGTTGTCGGCAACGTGGTAGCGCAGCAGATAAGAATAAACTCCCGTGCATATCGTATCGACAACACCGTTGCGGATGAAGCCCGCTATGGTCAGTCCCATGAAGAAGTGCTGGAACGGCATCAGTTCGTTGAGGTACAGCGTCAGTGTGACGAAGAATATCGTGTAGCCGAAAGAGCGGATGAACGTCGGTACGGTGAGCATGTATGCTTCTATGACCGGACTGATGAGGAAGTACATCCACACTTGATAGACGAGCAGGAATGCAAAGCCTATAGTAAGCAGACACGTGTACGGGAACTTGAGCATCTTCATCCACCACATGCAGAACAGACAGCCTGTGATGTTGCCTGCGATGACGATGAGGTTCTGCACCGATGTCGTCAGGTAGCCGTAGTGCAGCACGGAGCCGGTGAATACGTTCTCAAGCGCCGTAGGTGTCGAGTTCATAAGCTCAGCGACAGCAAACATGAACAGTATTGGCAACTATTGCTGTCCGCTAAAACTTTTTTGATTGTACAAAATTAGGGCTGACACTTCTCACGAGGTATCAGCCCTTTTAGTTACCTTTGTAATTGCAAAATATTAAGTAACTATGAACAAAGGTACACAT
>Ga0256406_1003166_pt1 | contig 21092 bp, 24 predicted proteins | sample RumenRJG_03DNA_FD_185986 | JGI IMG/M metagenome (GOLD analysis project Ga0256406, IMG submission 185986) | Bovine rumen microbial communities from Lethbridge, Alberta, Canada - RJG_03 | ecosystem: Host-associated > Mammals > Digestive system > Stomach > Rumen | place: Canada: Alberta | collected... | reverse complement strand
CGATACTGCCGGCTTTCGTGAAGATGTCTCTGCTTCCTTCCCGATTCTTTCGCACTGAAAAATCTAGCATATGCGCATTTTTATACTGCCGCGCGCAGCCCTTCCTTTAATGGAAAAAGCATTTTTGATATTTCCCCATTTCTATAAATAAAATAGTTTGTACTCATACCGGATTCCTCCCGACTGTCACCTGGGCTGTCCTCACAGCCGTACCCCCGGTTGTCCTCGCGGTCTTCTTCCCGGTTCTCCTCACGGCTGTACTCCCGGTTCTCCTCGCGGCCGTACCCCCGGTTGTCCTCACGGCCTTCTTCCCGGTTGTCCTCGCGGCCGTACTCCCGGTTGTCCTCGCGGCCTTCTTCCCGGCGGATCAGAACCTGCCCTGTACATCTGTAATCACGGGCAATCCATTTCATGAGGACATCCATCGGCTGATCACTGATTCCGGAAAATAGAATCGCGTTTCCGTATCGGCGAAGCCAGAATTCATCGTTCTGGCAGAAGGCGGATATCAGACGTGTGGTTATTTTATCTGCGTCCCTGATATCATCAATAACCAGCTCTCCGGAACAATGCGTCCGGTTACTGCCGCTATTATTCATGCTGTTCATCGTTTTCTGCTCTTATGTTTTAACTTGCCCTGTATAATTAACTGCTCCTGCCCTGCTGCCTTACTTTGTGTCAAAATGATGGTAGAAGCGGAACAGGGTCCGATACCATTTCTCCCGGATTTCTTCGGTAGCGTTGAAAAGTTCGTGTTTTGCACCTCTGAATCGGCATATTTTGACATGCTTTATCTTCCTGGCAAGTCTATCCTGGGCACTGTTTTCAACCATGGTGTCATTGCCCGCCTGGCACAGCAAAACCGGAGTCCGGATCGCACCTGCATTTTTCAGGACCTTTTTTTCAGCATCCATGCCTGCCTTAACCCATCCCCAGGTGCCGCCGCTTGTACGGTCTTCTTCATGATCAATCCGGAGACCGGACTGATAGTTGAAGCGATCCTGATCCATGGCACAGCTTTTATCAATATCAAACTCAGCTGTGAACGGGCTCTGCCCCGGAGCATAGTCATTGTCATTTCGTACAATATCGGAGTATACCTTCAGAACACGAACCGCACTGCCCGGTATCTTCCCGTAATTCATCTTGATCATCGGAGAGGAAAGCACCGCGCAGGTCATCACCTCCGGATGTTTTTCAAGATACATGGATGCGATGCATCCACCCATGGAATGCGAAAACAGATAATATTTTCCTGTTTTGGAGAGCGGCTTTACTACCTGATCCACCAGTGTTTCCACATCGGAAACATATTCATCGAAATCAGCTACGCCAATGCGGGAATCTCCGTACGGAAGATTTCGCCCGCTTGCACCGTGACCTCTCAGCTCTACGAAGAATACGGAATATCCTTCCTGATAGAAGCGCCACGCCGTCTCATGGTATTTCCCAAAGAACTCACAGAAACCGTGGATCATGACAATCGACGCCTTCTCTTCCGGGTTGACTGCCGCATAAGAGCGCAGCCTCGTGCCGTCCGGATTCATGATATCCTTCTGTATCACACAGGAGTCAAGCCATGGATGAATTGTACCGTCGATAAATTCCTGATATTCCTCCGACAGCCGCGTGCGTTCCAAAACACTTCGAATATAATCCGGATAGTTTGTGATGATGGCGTGTACACCGGCTTCTGCGCACATACGTGCATACTCTTCCGAGTCCACGGTCCACACATTGACATCCAGATTACGCTGGCGGCATTTTTCCATGAAGTTTGGATAGCGCAGATTTACAAACCAGGGATGAAGCGCCTCGATCCCGTTATTAGCGCCATACTCCGGTATATTAATTGCACCGTCACTGTACAGAAATGCCGTATGCGCCTCCGGATCAATCTGCTGAATCCGCTTGATGCTGTAATGGTTGAAGGATGAATAAATAACTCTGTCCTCCATGCCAAAGCGGTGCGTCATGCTGCAGATCTGCTCTTCCATGCCCTTGTAGTCGAATACGCCTGTTTTCAGCTCAATATTGATGGTGAGGTTTGTAGGCTCAATCAGCTGGAAAACCTCCTCCATCGTCGGAATATCCGCATGCTCCACCTCCGGATGTGTTTTATTGAAGTTAAACTGGCGCAGCTGCTGCAGCGTATAATCCTTCACGAAGCCCGTTCCATTGCTGGTCCGGTCAATGGTTTCATCGTGGCACACCACAATTGTCCCATCGCGTGTCAGCTGAATATCCAGCTCTATACCATCCGCACCCAGCTCAATCGCTTTCTGAAAAGCCGCCAGCGTATTCTCCGGCATCACGCCGCTTGCACCTCTGTGCGCCCAGATCAAAATCTTATCAGGCATATCTCCGTCCCTTTCTCGTCACAAAACTCGTCGAAAAAAATATCAAACACCTGTAACTAAAATCATATATGCCGGTTAAATTGCTGTCAAGGCGCGGCATGGAATTCCTGCCTCATCCGAAAAGTCAACTGGGGAACTTTCTGGTTGAGGTTTGACGCGGCAAGGGACTTCGCATCACCCAAACCTGCCGCCGCGGACTTGCTTTGGTGCACGTCCAACGGGGAACTGGCCTTCGTCATCATCCATATTATTATTTTTCCATTTTTTTGTAGCATACCTGGCTATTATGTAGTATAATCATTATGAAACATACCATATATTTTTTCTCAATTCACCGTGCATAATTGCTTCAAACCATCTCATCTACAATTCTGTAAACCTCATTTTTCACGAAGGAGTTTCTATTGGACAAATATTCATATCAAGGACAGGAAAGCTATCGTAAATCCTTTATATCCTACAGACCAGGCAGTAATTTTTAATTTCTTAAAAAAAACCAGTTGCATCGGACTATCGCCCGGAAGGTCTTACTCAGAAAACGGAAAACGGGGAATTGGTATGCTCAAAATCAGAGGTGCTGATTGCTAATTACCTATTGCACGCAAATGTTCCCTATATTTATGAGTTACCATTCGTACTCAAGGCTTTTCGCCTGACACTAAATATTTTTGTATAGGGGCTATTGATTTATTTCGTTTCAGTTATCCTGTGTGATCTTATTTCCACACGCTATCCGAACGAATGCTATCATTTGGCTATCAGCCGGTGCTATCACTCCTTCTTTGCCTGCATTAATGACAATGTGATCTTCTTATATGCATTGCTCTTGCTGTCATTCGGATGAGGCTCTATTGCCACGATCGTTATATCTCCTTTATCCGGACCGTACGACCAGAAAATGCGGCCGGCAGCCGGCGTATTATTCTGCAGATACGAGCACCAGACTTTTGTTCCGTATCGTGATGTCAGCACTTCAATCTCATGACTCTGCAGGCCTGGATGCCTGGGATTGTTGGCCAGGAGAACCATTGCTTTGCCTATAAGGTTGTATAGCTTAACCTCACTTTTTGAGGCTTTTCCTGAGAATACTTTTTCTGTTAAAGCATTCCAGAAATCCTCCATCTCCGGAACACCCATATGGATCTCGAACATATTTATCCCTCGAATGCAGACAGATCAACAGCCTTGGATACTCTGCCCTGTTTCAGGTTTTCCATTGCCTGATCCATCATAGCAAGGCTCTTTTCCGAGATCTGAAAAGGCGGAACCAGTTCACGAGGCTCCAGAACGATTCTTCCGTCATCAAATTCTTCTACATGGTAGTACTCATATAAGGCATTACGCAGTGTGATACGTTTTTTGGAATCCATCTTTGCATCATATGTTTTAACTGCAATCGACATGCAAGCACCTCCAATTTGTCATTGTGGGATTTCCCACTTACAATGTATCGCAGATTACTTCACATGTCAACTCTTTTCTCTCCAAAAAAAGAAGCCACCCTGCCTTGAGTGCATTATATTATTATCATAAAAATGCTAAAAATTATTGTCACGTTTCTCCAGATATTTGTATCTAATACAATAGAAACGATCGTTTTCTAAAACCGATAACTGAATAAATAGTAACCAAAGAAAGGAAACTAACGTGTATGAATTAGTAACAAAGGCCTGCAAAGGGGACAGCGATGCATTTGCCGAAGCTATTTTGCTATTGCAATCTTCTCTGTAACGTGTTGCAAGATCCTATCTCGACTCAGAAGAGGACATTGCAGATGCCGTGCATGAAACTATATTGAAAGCCTGGAAAGGCATCGCCGGTCTGAAACAGCCGAAGTATTTCAAAACCTGGCTGATACGGATTCTGATCAATGAATCTATCCGTATAAGACGGCAGAAAAATCCAGAATGTTTTGTCAATCCGAAACTAGATTCAGAAGATGATATTATAACATTTCCAGAAGTAGCCAGCGAACGACCGGAATGGCAGCCCGGCCAGATACTGGAATTCGAAGATATGATGCGTATGCTGAGCATGCCTGTTCGGGAAGTACTGGTGCTGTATTACGGTGAAGGATACACGGCGGCAGAGATTGCTGAGCTCCTGCATATTTCGAAAGAAACGGTACGTCAGAGATTGTCGCGCGGCCGCAGAGAAATCAAAGAGAAATACCTTTGAAAAGAAAAACGAGGTGGTAAAATGACAGACAAAAACATAGATCAGTTGATTGAAAAAACGATGAAACAGGCTATTCTGCCAGAATCCGTGCAGAAGCGGCTTGAAAAAACGGCTGAGGAATTACGGACCAGCACACATAAAGATTCTGATGGCGAAAAAGCAATTCTGTTCCACAGCCGAAAAAAAGCGATTGGAGGAAGGCATCGCTGGAAGGCTGCCTGTGTTGCGGCAGCTGTTGTGGCCTGCAGCAGCATCACTGTTTTTCCGCGGTAAGGCTTTATCAATTCCATGTTGAACAGAAATCAAAATATGAAGTTGAGATCGGTGTGACAGCAGAAGATTCTACCACAGAATCCTCCAAGACAGATGCAGCTGTGTTAAAAGAGGTTCCTGCGGTTGAAATGAATGTCGGTTATCTTCCGGACGGTCTGATTGATAATTCTGCAGAAAAAGGTGGACGTTCCTACAAGCAGCCGGATGAACAGGGCGGATTCTTTATTGGTAATCCCCTCGTTATGGACACATCTGAAGGCACGTGGGCAGAGGCATTTGTAAAGGATTACGAGTTGATTTCGATAGGTGACAAAAAGGCTTTGTACGTGTGCAGCCAAAATTCGGCAGATTCCGACTGGCTGTGGCAGGATCTATATATTCCTTTCCCGGAGGTGAATAGAATCGTACTGCTAAACGGATGGGGTCACGCCTCAGAAAAAGAACTGCTGAAGATTGCTGAGAGTATTACATTGAAGCCAACCGGCGAAACGGAGGGAGTTAAGGGTCAAACAACCTGGAGTGAATATCTCGAATATAAACGAGATAGTAGAGCTGAGTCGGAGCCGGAAGAGGAAAAACAGCTGACGGCAAGCGCACAGGAAATGACTAATCTGCACCAGATCGGCGACAGCATTGTGAAGGAAACCCGGATAAATGACGGAAAAGAACTATCTCCAGTCAGAATCAGCGTAACCGACGTACAGATTGCAGATGATCTGTCACTGCTTACGGACGTAGGACAGATCGGGGCATGGGAACAGTGGCAGCATCTTGTGAAAGCAGACGGAACACTGGGTGCAATGAAACGCCAATATTTCAGCCATGGCGATGGAAAGGACACACTTTCTGAGATTATCAGAGAAGAAAACGTCACTCCAAAGCTAGTTTATGTGACGTTGGAATATACCAATGAAACAAAACAGGATATGCAGGATGTCTACTTTTTTGGATCACTGTGGCGTATTGGCAAAGACAATGGCACATACCGGATCCTGACACCGGATCTTCAGGATGCAGATGATGTCGATTATAATATATGGGCTGGTACAGGAGAGATGCAGTATTATGATGTGGCAGATGAAGAAACCGGCAAAAATTATATTCCGGAAATTAAAGCTGGAGCATCGCAGACAGTGCATATGGCCTGGCTTGTCGGAGAAGATGAGGTTGATCAATTGTATCTTTCTCTGAATGCAGAAAGCTGGGATTGTTTTACAGAAGAAATGCTGCAGGAAGGCCTGTTCCAACTTCAAAAAGAATAATAAGATAATACCTTGCTTTGTTCGCATACTTTAAAAACAGGGGTGGACGATATTTTTACCGCCCACCCCTGTTTTGCTGTTTGAAAGCTACTGTTTATACGGGCTCCGGCCCTCTAAAAAGCGCACAGGTCTTCTCTTTGTTCAACGGCTTTTTATCGACTTCACCCCGGAATGTGTTTTCTTTCTTTTACGGCCTTCCGCATAGATCTGCGCTGCCGATCCTGCTCCGCCGATTCAGCCTTGAACCGCTCCAGGGAGGCCAGAATGCTCGGCCGGAAGCTCCGCGCCTTTTCGATAAGGACGGCGACCGCCTTTTTCAAGATCCGGATGAACCGGGCCGGATTCTTCCCATGCTTTTTAATCGATTCGGCGACCGGCTCCACAATCAGTTTTTCCTTCATCTCCTTAAGGTCTTCGATCGGCATGCCCCGCATCATAGCGTTGCTGACGGCCGCATTCCATTCCTGCCGGACCTCGTTGCTCTTTCTGATCTCTGCTTTCTTCGGATTGTTCTTCCCGATCTTTTGCGTGGCAAGGAAAGGACCTCCTCTCGGAAAAACAGTAAGTTTATCCTCCTCCGGTACCAACTCATTGATAAGACCGGTAAAAAAACCTCTTGCTTCATCCGTAAAGTATCGCTGCTTGAACAGCTTCCCCTTCGCTTCAAAGCCGCTATATTCATATACCATTCCCTTCGGGATGATATAGCAGCCTGGACGGATCTTTCCGTCTGCATCCATGATCTCTTTTTTCGTCCGAACATGGCGGCCGGTGACATCGCTCAGTTTTACGTTCCGTACAAATGAATGTCTTGGCATATCCATTTCCTTTCCGTGGACGTTTTTAATCCAGTTTTCAGGGGGCTTAGAGGATTCCTCCGGCCTGCCCGTTTTCGCTATCTGGAAGGCCCTGCTTTCGCGGCCTCTGACGGCCTAAAACGTCCACATGTGGTGCTGTTTTTTCAGTTGGTATTTCGCACTGCTGTCATGGGTTTCCCCGCGAGTGCGACCTTAGGGGTGCGGTTACGAGCATACGCCCGTTCCCGGGCTGAGAAAGCGGCCGCGCCTTTCGCAGAATCATCGAAGCAGGATGCGAGATGGTTCGTGCAAAAGGCGGCAGGCCGCGTTTGGGTTTTCCGTATCCGTTCCCGGGCAGCGACTGTGGACGGAAAGCAAAAGCGGATACGGAAAACCCATCGGCGCCGGAGAAAAGCAGCATCGTTTCGATGCAAATTTTCGAAGGTGACGGCCCCCTGCAAGGGCGATCCTCGGAGCAAAGCCCCGAGGATACGCGACTCTCGCCAGGTGCGCCTGCGAGCAGTCGCGTCTGGCTCGATGCAATCGCGAAATACACAGAGCATAAAACGGAGTTTTGTGCGATGGGTGTATTTCTCTCAATCGGCGAGGCCTTATTTTGTCCGGTTTTCGTCGTCACGTGTACTTCCGCTTTTCGCATTTTTCGCTTTTCCTTGTTTGATCTAACAGGGACGTGTCACGTCCCTGTCAGTATCCGCCAGGGAAAGATCACCAGCGATAATCCTCCGGTACTCCCCGGCTGTCGAGGTACTTCTGTCTGGCTGCTTCACGCTCACTCTCGGTTTTAGCGGTTTTATATTCACTGTATAATTGGCGGTCGCTCATTGCCTTCAGTTTTTGTTCCAATCCTGTTTTGATCTTCTTCTCATCTTCATAGAAATCGAGAAGATGGAATCGGATCAGATTGATGAACAGGCTATAGGGTATCTGTACGTTCCTTTGCACTTCTTTTTCCCTCCGCGGCGGTTGCGGCGGCTGCGACAGTTTTTTCTATAGCGGGCCGGTATCAATAAAACCGCCGCAACTGTCGCAACCGCCGCACACTCATTCTTGTTTCTTTTCGTCGTTTTCCTTCGTCTTAACCTTTGTCAGTTTGATGATCCTGGCTTCATGCGTTTTCTGGCTTTCAAACCGAAGGCCGTATTCGTTGAACAGTCGGCCTGCACTGACGTTCATTTTCCTTCCAAGAGCGTTTGCTGCAACGCTGATCTCGGGATTGGTTTTCCTCAGTTCTTCCAGAAGTTCTGTGGCCGTTCCCTGCCAGTTTTCCTCACACGTAGAGATTACTTTTGCGACTGCTTCCAGCACCGGATCCGGCGGATCTTTCCAGAGTTCTGTCTCGGCTGAAACGAATTTCCAGAAGCATCTTTCCTGGTCGAATTCGAGCTTCAGTTCCTGGTCCTGCTGGTCCCTGCCAACGATAGAGAGAACCGCTGTCCGATCTGTCCGTTTCTTCTTTTTCAGGACGAAAGCACCATCCGCCGCTCCTAATAGTCCGTTCGTTCCGGAGATCATGTCGAAGCTGTCCTCGGCTTCCATCTTCCTTGTGTGGTGGACGATCAGAAAGCAGATGGAATGTGTGTCAGCAAAGGCCTTAAGCAACTTGATCAGCTCATAATCCTTCGCGTAGCTGTACTGCTCTCCTCCAACTTCCCGGATCCTCTGCAGCGTATCAATGATGATAAGCACCGTGTCCGGGTGCCGGGTAATAAACTGCTCCAGCTGGGCCTCCAGACCGTCCACCATCGTACCGGCATCCGTAGCGAGATACAGGTTATCGTTACCCTCCACATCGAACATCCGGGACAGGCGTTTCTGGAGTCTGGCATAATCATCCTCAAGCGCCAGATAGAGCACCGCTCCCTGACGGACCGGGTAATTCCACAGAGGGATTCCAGCCGCGACATGGTAAGCCAGCTGTGCCATGAAGAAGGATTTTCCTACCTTCGGCGATCCGGCAAAGATATAGGTTCCCGGATAGAGAAGACCTTCTACGACCGGCGCCTTTGGCTCGTACACCCGGTCGTAGAGCTCCGTCATGGAGACTTCCTGCAGAGAAGTTTTATCAGAAACAATTATGCCGGCTTCTGATTGACTGATGTCAGTCGGATTGATTCCATTTGTCTCCGGGGTGGCCTCCGGACCGGCAAAGTTTTCGTTGCCGGCCGGAACTTCATTTGCTATACTTGATTTGTTCTTACATAGATGCTGTCCCGTGGCTACGCCAACAGTCACATCCGGGGCGGCATTTTCCTTGTTTACTGCCATGTGCTTTCCTCCTTCATACCGTTCATGACTTCGGTCATAAATCGGATGAGATCGAGCAGATACGGGCTCACATCCCCGCCTGCTGCGATCCTCTCCAGCTCTGATCGTATTGCTGCCATCTCATCCTTCAAGGCTTTGTAGACCTTCGGATTCCCCTGCACCACGACATCCCTGTTCAGAAGTCTCGCGGCGATGAAATCACGCTTGCACAGTCCGGAGATATGAACCATCCTTTCGAACAGTTCATCTTCCTCCGGCGACATATTGAAGATCACGGCCTTGCTCCTCCAGTTGCCGTATTCATCCAGCTTTCTTTTCGACATCTTCTTCGCCTCCTTTATCGCTGTCAGCCTGTTGTTCCATTTCTCTTGCATCATTAAGCCGGTCCGCCATCTCCGTCTGCCTGCTCGGGAACAGGTGGGTATAATGATTCGTGATATGCTCGCTCTCATGTCCTACACGGTCACCGATCGCCTTTGCCGTAAAGCCCATATCAACCAGAAGAGAAATATGGGATTGACGCAGGTCATGCACCCGGATCTTTTTGACACCGGCCGCCTGGCTCCCACGCACCATTTCCCGGTAAAGGCCGTGTTTCGTGAACTGGAAGATCCGGTCACGTTTCCCGATGTGATAGAACATCTTCAGGCAATCTTTCATCCCCTCACAAAGGAAGTCCGACATGGAAATCACGCGGTTGCTTTTCGGCGTTTTCGGCGTTGTAATCACATCCCGCTTCTGCAGACGCTGATATGATTTATTGATCCGGAGCGTCTTCTTCTCGAAATTAAAGTCCTCGGGCGTCAGCGCCAGCAGCTCACCTTCCCGGATCCCGCACCAATAGAGAAGTTCAAACGCGTAGTAGAATAACGGCTTGTCCATGACAGCTTCCGCAAACTTCAGATACTCTTCTTTCGTCCAGAACAGCATTTCTTTGCTCTCCTCGGCTCCCATGCCGCCTGCCTTATTGGCCGGATTGACAGAGAGATCGTAATAGCGCATTGCATGATTAAAGATCGACGATAATACTGCGTGGATCGTTTTCAGATACGTTTGTGAATAGGGTCTGCCGTTGCTTCCGATCTCCGTACGGAGATGATTCTGCCAGGTGATCACATCCCTGACCGTGATCTCGCTCAACTTCTTATTCCCGAAATACGGCAGGATCTTCGTCCGCACAATGTGCTCCTTCGAGAGCCATGTGTTGAGCTTGAGCCGCGGCTTCATATCCGCTTCATACAGTTTCCAGAACTCGGAAAAGTGCATGTCGATATCTGCCTTTTCCTTGATCTTGAACTGCCGCTCCCACTGGTCAGCCTCTTTCTTGGTGGCAAAACCTCTCTTTAGCTTCTGCTGTCTCTTTCCTGTCCAGTCTACGTAGCGGAACTGCACATACCATTTGCCTGTTTTAGAGTCCTTATATGCCGGCATCCTTACACCTCCTTTCGGTCTGCTGTGCCATAGAACTGGTCGTAAAAGAACTTTCGGTCGATGCGCCCCTGCATAGTCAGGAAGCCTTTTTGCTCAAGTTTCTTGTTCATACGCTGAATCACTTTGTAGGCATAGGCTTTCGATATGTTCATAGCCTCAGCCACCTCTTCTGCGCTCATAAATACTTTTTCCACTGATTCCATAAATTACCCTCCGAATTGCATTTTCTTTGATTTTTTGTTTTCAGTTTCTGCCACTCTCCCTCATCCGGCTTCCTGACAGGCATATCCCCTTTTCGGTGCTGTGCCGTCGTCGTCACAAGCTGCGGATCACTCGCTTCCGGCTTACTCCGAAAGCTCATTCCCTCCGCTGTTCCTCCTCTTCCCACAGAATCTTCGATTCTGCGGGGACCCGTTTTTCGGCGCGCTCCCCTCTTTATGGATCTTCGCGGTTTATTCCGGATGAGACGGTCATTCAATATTTGTTCTAAACATATCTGTTAAGTTTCTGTATCTGTAATATACTATACATTTCTGTTTAGTTCAAGTTACTTCCTAACGCTATTTGTTAAATTTCTCTAAACTTTTTTGCTTAATTTCTTCTTGCTATCTTTGTTCGCCAATGCTATACTGTATGAGACAGATTTGTTTAGGAGGTGCACAATGGCGATCGCTGAACGTATCAACTATTTCCGCAATAAATGCGGCATGACGATGAAGTACCTTGGCCAACGGCTCGGCTATGCTGAAAAGTCCGCCGATGTCCGTGTCGCGCAGTATGAAGCCGGAAACCGCAAGCCCAAAGAGGACACGATCCATGCCCTGGCAGAAATCTTCGATGTCGCTCCGGCTGCTCTTGATGTGCCGGATATCGACAGTTACATAGGCATCATGCACACGCTTTTTGTTTTGGAAGACCAGTACGATCTTTCAGCCGACCTGATCGACGGCGAACCGGTCCTGCGTTTTGGAACAGATATCAAGAAAAGAGACTTCCTGTGGAATCTGTTCACGTCCTGGGCTACAGAAGCAGCCCGTTACCGCGCTGGCGAGATCTCCGAAGAGGATTACAACGCCTGGCGTTATCACTATCCGAAATTCGACAAGGGGAATATCTGGGCGGAAGTCCCGCCGGATCTGAAATGAGAAAAAAGAATGAGATGAAATGATTCTTCTCAAGACACAGAAAACCCTGCCGAGCTGTTTTTCACATCAGTTCGGCAGGGTCGTTTTTTTAAGATCTTATTTGTTCCGAAATGCTCTTTGGCTTTCGGAATCTCAGAGCCGTTAACCCCGAAGGTCACATAGTAGATGTTCCTTCAGAATAATGGCAACAGGATAAAGTGCTATCAAAATGCTATCAAAGCCACCTATGATGCCCGGAAAAGTCAGTGTTTATGCGGCTTCCCGGGTTCGCTTTTATTATTCGTACTCAGCAATCGAATCATACACCCCGATTTTACTGTACTAAACGTTCGGACACGAGAAATCCTCTATTGGGAACATCTGGGAATGATGGATAATAAAGAATATATAGAAAGCGCTCTTGCGAAAATAGCATATATATGAACTGTGGATATTATCCGGGGAAAAACCTGATAATCACGGCGGAAACAAGTCAGACACAGCTAAATGCTGATATTATTTCGCAGTGCATAAAAATATACTGCAAGTGAGTTTTTAATTCTCCTGCGAGATTTTCTGGTCGATGATTGTCACGGTGAAATTCATAATCATTGCCCCAAAATCTCACCGTGAGCCTGACTTGCTGCATGATCCGGAGTGGCTCTGACTTACACCGTTATACTATGTTTTCACCGCGTTTTTGCCCTGTTATATGGGAAAATACGGTGAAAACTATCGTATACTGCACGTAACAGCGGCACTTCTTACCTTCCTTTTACTCTGTCTCCTGGATTGAACTTTGTGAGTTCTCGTACAACGACAGATGCGGCGAGCAGGCCAGCCGTCGGTGGTACAAATGCTGTTGAGCCGGGGATATCACGGCGACCGGATTTGGACGATTTTTCCTCTTCCACGCTTTCCGGATTTACCGGTCGGATGGCGGGCTCCGTCGAGCATACCACCTTCAGGCTTTTTACCCCGCGTTTTCTAAGCTCATGTCGCATGATTTTAGCCAGCGGGTCATTCTTAGTTTCAAATATATCGCAGACTGTCAGCTTCGTCGGGTCAACACGGTTTCCGCATCCCATACAGGAAATGACTGGCACTCCGGCTTTCTGCGCGTTGACGATAATGCTGATCTTAGCTGTTACCGTATCAATGGCATCTACTATATAATCAAACTTCGAAAAGTCCGGCTTCTCTGAGTCCGGACTATCTGGCAGATAAAAGGTTTTATGTTTGTTTACGATAATTTGAGGATCGATATCGTGGATCCTTGCTTCAGCTGCATCTACTTTTGCCTGCCCGATAGTACTGTGAACAGCCAGCAGCTGACGATTAATGTTGGTAAGACTGACGGTATCATTGTCATAAAGGTCCAGCGTCCCAATGCCGCTTCGGGCAAGCGCCTCCATGACATAACCACCTACACCGCCAATCCCAAATACAGCAACTTTCTTTTCATGAAGCTGTGCAACCGCGTCTGTTCCAAACACAAGCTCCATTCTTGTATATTGACTAATCATAATTTAAGCCTCATTTCTTGAAAAAGATTCTTTTTTCATTATTATCGTAACGTAGATTGACGCGGCAAGGGACTTCGCATTGCCCAAACCCGCCTCCGCGGGCTTGCTTTGGAGTGCTTTCCCACATTCAATCTTTTTCATATTCGTTGATGATTTTGCGTATTTTTTCAATACTGTCGGCAAAGTAGACGCGGCGGAGGTCTTCCTTCGACAGGAAGTCGTCTTCAATCATGCGATCCATCATCTGCTTCAGCGGCTGATAAAATTCGTGAATGTCGAATAAAATGCAGGGCTTTTGATGCCGGTTGAGTTTAGACAAAGAAATGACTTCCGATATTTCTTCCAGCGTTCCTGCGCCGCCAGGCAGAGCAATATAAGCATCTGCCAGTTCTTCCATTAAGGTTTTCCGCTCTGCCATGCTCCTGGTAACGGTCATGTGCGTACAGTTGTCGCGGCGGCGATCCTGTCCGTTTAGGAACTCAGGAATTACACCGATCACTTCACCGCCGCCATCCAGAACTGCCTGCGACACCACACCCATCAGTCCGATTTTTCCGCCGCCATATACCAGAGAATGTCCACCTTCAGCTATCATCTTTCCAAGCTCCTGTGTCAGTCTCATCATTTCAGGGTCATTTCCAAAAGTCGAACCACAATATACTGCAATCTTCAAAATACAATCCTCCAGACTCCTTCGACTTACTTTATTTCTGCTTCACCGCGCTTCTGTTCCATAGCTTTCGGATTTTTAGCTTCCGTTTTGCTTTTCTTCCTGTTTATGTACTTCTTCATCATAAATACTGATAAACTTGTCCAGAAACATTTTATAGGTAACGGTAGCCATAATGTTATGAACCAGGCTTGTCTGCGTTTTTCCCCGAAGTTCATAGGCCGCATAATGCTCGGGGTCGGAAATATGCCGCAGCGCGTTTGTCATTTCTTCATTGAACTGGCGATAAGCACTTTCAATGTCAAAGGTCAATTCCTGACATTGTTTCACACTGTGAATTTCTTCCATCGTCAGCACTCCCTTTGCCAGAGAAATAAACATAAGGTAGGCAATCTGCTCCCGGTAATAAAGTTTCCGCACCGGAGGGGCAATCAGCCCTTCCTTTACATAGTTGCTGACCATGGCTGAAGTCAGCCCGATTTTCCCGATCGGTGCCATACAATCTGAAATGTACTTAACGACCTGATTGAGATATAGCCCCACATTCGGTATCATCATATAATCCGGAAGCCTGAAATCCTTGATGGACTCAATCGCTTTTCGTTCTACTTCAAGCATATCTGGTTTCTTAATCATATAATCGCAGCTCCTGTTGTTATTTTTCTATTTTCCTGTGATCTTGCCCGGGTGCATGAGTTTGCTTTACCCGCTGGCATTGTCCATATTTTCCACGATATTTCCACGGCTGACGGCATGTCGCCGTCTGACAATCATACTCTCCCGCAAGCATGCCCGCTTCACTGCAGCATCTTCAGTTATCATACCTTACTTTATCATACCCTCGCGTTTTCCTAAAAGCAATTACAGGAGTTCTGCGTTTTAATCGGTTATTTAATAACTTGTCTTCAGTTATTTCATACTTTGTGTTATGATAGGAGCGGTCATGGCTGTCCCGGCCTTTGCTGCGCCAGCCAAACAAATGCCATAGCTGCGCCAGCGGTACCCTGGACATTTTGCGTTGCGCCAGCGGCACCCTGGACATTTTGCGCTGCGCCAGCGGTACCCTGGATATTCAGCGCTGCGCCAGCGGTGAGTTTAACCTGGTCACTGCGTTTTGAGCTGCGCCTGGTACTATTTTCAGACAGGAGTATTATGTTATGGATGATTATTTAATCTACACTGATTCTGCCGCGGATATTCCGGCTCATTATTATCAGGAATATGACATTCGTATCGTTCCTATGGAATTTTCTCTGAATGGAGAAACGGATGAATTTCACACAGAAAGTCCGGATCACGATAAGGTGTGTGATGCGCTTTATGCTGCTATGCGGCAGGGAGCTGATGTTCACACCTCTCAGATTACCGAATATAAATACATTGAAGAATGGACTCCACAGCTGAAGGCAGGACACGATATTCTTTATCTTGCTTTTTCATCCGGCATGTCTGCCACCTGGCAGAATGCCTGCATGGCGGCTGCGTCATTGATGGAGAACTTCCCGGAGCGTACCGTCCGTGTCATTGATTCAAAAGCAGCCACCTGCGGGCAGGGTGTGCTGGCTGTAACCATGGCAATGAATAAGGCAAAGGGAATGAGCCTTAAGGAAAACGGAGACTGGATGGATGCCCACATCCGCTACATCTGCCATCGCTTTACCGTCGGAGATCTCGGATATCTGCACAAAGGCGGCCGTGTTTCTGCCGGTGTTGCACTGGTCGGAACCATGCTCAACGTTAAACCACTGTTAATCATTGACAGTGAAGGAAAACTGCAGGTCGTCGGAAAAGTCCGGGGTGAAAAGGCCGCCATAAAAGCACTTGTGAAAGATACCGTATCACAGCTCGGCGCTCCGGATGTTCCGAAGGTTTTCTTTGTGGGGCACACATCCAAACCGGAAGGTGCACAAAAGCTGAAACAAATGGTTCTGGAAGCATGCGGGCCGGATACCAGGGTAGAGGTTATGTGTGAAACTCCAATCATCGGCGTACATACCGGCCCCGAATTCTACTGCGTATGCGGCTGGGGCATGCACCAGAAGGTCGATTGACCGGAAACAGATTATCCGGTGTCCCAGGTGATCGGATACCCGCATTCCTGTTTTGCACGCATTCCCGATTTACCCACGTGCCTGATTTACCCATATTCCTGATTTATTTCGGTGAAATCAATGGAAGCAATCAAACTGCCAAATTTGTTAGTTGAGATTATCTGCCATTTCAGTATAATGAAATCAGTCAGAGCAGTCAGATCATTCCTATAATTTTAATGACAGGGGCTTATTTATGAGAGAGATTCTTATAACCACGGAGAGCGGTTCAGATGTTCCAAAATGGATGCAGGATAAATATGGTTTCATCGTTCTTCCCATGCATGTGACCATGGGGGATCAAACCTTTGACGATGGTGCTGTTCCGATTAAGGACCTGTATGCTTACTATGACCGCACCGGAGATACACCGAAAAGTTCTGCAGATAACGTGCAGGATTACATCGATTTCTTCACAAAACTGCAGGCCGGACATCCCGGCTGCGTAATATACAACTTTGCCCTGGCCTCCGGAATTTCCACCAACTATGAGCATTCTGTCATCGCCGCGCGTGAATTCAGGGATGTTTATACGATTGACACCATGCGTTTCGGTGCCGGCTGCATTGCTTACCTGATGGAAGCATATCATCTGCTGCAGGCTAAAGGCGGAAGTGAAAATATCACAGATTATGATGGTCTGGCAAAAGAATTCGCTTCAATCGCTCCGAAGATTCAAAGTTCCTTCGTTCCGGACTCCCTTGAATTTCTGCGGGCTGGCGGCCGCGTAACCAACGCAGCCTACATTGCATCCAGCCTGCTGAAAATAAAACCACTCATCGAGCCGGACGCTGCCGGCCATCTGCTGGCAACCAAAAAGTATCGCGGTCCGATGATCAAAGTATGTGAGCGCTATATCGAAGATGTCTGCGAACGCTATGATGTAAAAAAAGATACTCTGTATATCATGTATTGTGAGGGCATAAGTCAGGAAGTTCTCGATAAGATGGAGCAGACCGCACTTCGTCTCGGCTTCAGGCAGTGTCTTTTTAATGTATGCGGTGCTGTTATTACCTGCCACGGCGGCAAAGCGGCTGTTGGTCTGGGTGTCGTTCTGAATTAAATTTGTCAACTGAATAAAACAATCCACACAGCCGGCCGGCAATTTCATGTTTATAATATGAAAAGGCCGGCTGTTTTCCCAGGTATAAAAATATTCAGAATTTTTAAATGTACAGTTGCCAGGAGGTTTACGCATGAGTCAATTATCTTCAGGTCTTGTCATGGAAGGCGGTGCCATGCGCGGTATGTTTACCGCCGGCGTCACCGATGTTTTCATGGAACAGAACATTCATTTTGACGGAGCGGTCGGCGTTTCCGCAGGGGCCACATTCGGGTGCAATCTGAAATCACACCAGATCGGACGTGCCATCCGCTATAATAAAAAGTACTGCAGGGATTGGAGATACGGCAGTTTCAAATCGGTTTTAAAAACCGGAGATATCTACGATGCTGATTTTTGCTATCGCCTGCTGCCTGATGAACTGGATAAATTCGACACAGATACTTTTGCTTCCAATCCTATGGTCTTCTATATGGTAGCCACCGATGTCGAAACCGGGGAGCCTGTCTATTACAAATGCACCGACGGCGGCAGGAAGGATCTGCTGTGGATGCGCGCCTCCGCATCCATGCCCATCGTGTCAAAGCCGGTTCCAATCGACGGAAAGAAATATCTGGACGGCGGCATCTCCGATTCCATACCGGTCCATTTTATGGAACAGCAAAAATATGACCGCATTGCTGTAATCCTGACGCAGCCGGCCGAATACCGTAAGAAAACATCTGCCCTGCAGCCTCTGATGAACCTGATGCTGCACCGCTATCCGGCCATCGCCTATGATATGAAAACCCGCGCGAAACGTTACAACGACACGCTGGACTACATCTGTGCTGAAGAAAAAAAAGGAAATCTCTTCGTCATTCGCCCCGACGAGGCACTGAACATCGGCAAAACGGAAAACGATCCGGCCGAGCTGGAACGCGTATATCAGCTTGGCCGCACGAAAGCAAAACGCATACTGCCGGAGCTTAGAAGTTTTATTTCAGGAGCCTGAGAATGACAGTATCAAAAGTCCACCGCCACGCACGCCTGCATCCTGGTGGTGGAGGACTATTGACACGTCCCTCATGAGGCGTGAAGTGGCGCGCAAGCGACTCGAAAATTTCTCATGCGGCAGCGTGGTGAAAGCTTCGAAGCAGCGGAACCACGTGTAATCATAACCAGGCGGCAAAGGTACTTTTGACACCCATATCACCTGATTTCTCAGCATAAATTTAAAAAAAATTTCATTTACCTGTTGACGTTTTCTTCAGGGCGTGGCATAATGATAACAGTTCTCAATAAGGAAATGTTATGGATAGAAGAAATACACACCAGAAGGAATTGATTTTAAAAGCGGTTAGCGGTAAGGGCATTCATCTGACAGCCGAAGAAATTTTTCAGAGTGTCCGCCAGGAAGACCCGAAGGTCGGACTGGCTACCATTTACCGAAATCTGAACCTGTTCACACAGCAGGGGCTCATTCAGAAGATTGAGGGTCCGGGCTGGAGCTGTTATGACGGCAATCCGGTTCCGCATGATCACTTTCACTGTGTCCGCTGCGGACAGGTAGCTGATTATCCTGACGAGTATAACCCGGATATGGACAATGCCGCTGAGCAGAAAACAGGTGGAAAAATCCTCTTCCATTCAACCACTTATGAAGGGATCTGCGAAAGCTGTCTTGCAGATGAAAACCAGGCGGCTTCCGGCTAAGCAACAGCAGCAGACAGGCATAAAGCCTGCAGCACATAAACTCTATATATAATTCATTTATTACAAAGGAGATCAATACTATGACAAAATGGGTATGCGGCGTATGCGGTTATGTTTATGAAGGCGACAAACTTCCGGACGGTTATGTATGTCCGATCTGCGGAGCTCCCGCATCTAAATTTATCAAACAGGAAGAGCCAGAGGCGGAAGGCGAAGTTACTTTCGCATGCGATCATGAAGTAGGAATCACCGAAGGTGTTCCGGCCGACATCGTTAAAGATCTGCGCGACAATTTCAACGGAGAGTGCTCTGAAGTTGGTATGTATCTGGCAATGGCGAGAGTTGCATTCCGCGAAGGATATCCGGAAATCGGCCTTACCTATCAGAGAATCGCAAACGAGGAAGCAGATCATGCATCCAGATTTGCTGAAATGCTCGGCGAAGTAGTTACCTCAAGCACCAAAAAGAACCTTGAGATGAGAGTCGCCGCTGAGGCTGGCGCTTGCTCAGGCAAACTTGACACTGCTATGAGAGCAAAGAAAGCTAACCTTGATGCAATCCATGACACCGTTCATGAGATGGCTAAGGATGAAGCCCGCCATGGCCGTGCTTTCAAGGGACTGCTGGATCGTTACTTCGGAGAATAATTCGAAATCCGGAATAATTCAAAACCCGCTGTACGGGGAATGGCAGACAGCCGCAATCAAATAGAACAATAAATCGATACATGATTATAAGACCATAAGCCGCAGGCTGCCGCGTCAGGGAATGCATTCCTGATGCGGCAGCCTTTTTTATACCAGCTCAGCTTACTGCTCCCCCAGCCTGGCCTCTATGATCTCTACTGTTTCCGCCAGGGTGAGCCCTTCCGAGTCTACAGTGATTTGCGCGTATTTTTCGTAAAGCGGACAGCGTTCATTGTACAGATCTTTCAGTGTCTGTCCGCTGCGGACGGCTACCCCGCGGCCTTTCAGGTTTCCGACCCGCTTTTCTATATTCTTGTACGACTGTTTCAGGTAGACAATGGTTCCGATTTCACCCAGATGTTCCATGGCATTTTTACCGTAAACAGCGCTCCCGCCCGTGGCGATCACACACCGCTCCGCCCGGATCTGACTGTTGACAGAATTCTCAATGGCCAGAAAACCGTCGATTCCGTCCCGGTCAATAATTTCAGACAGCAGTCTACCCTCCCGCTCCTGAATCAGCAAATCTGAATCGATAAAACGATATCCCAGCCTCTTGGCCAGCACTACACCTGCCGTGCTCTTGCCGACCCCCGGCATACCGATCAAAATCACACAGCTTTTCTTCTCACTTTTCAACGTCAGCACACTCCTTACCTGATCCTGATATTCTGCTTTCAGACAAACCCGTGTTTAAGGTACCCTATTTTTTACGGGAGAGCAAGTATCAATGATGTGTAAAATGACACGCTGTACCGGCATTGTGGTTTATTCGTGGCGGCGGACTTTTGACACTGTAATCATGTTATTTATTATCACATATTCATACCGTTTTTCCGTTTTAAGCCATTTACAGTTCCGTATCTGAGCTGTATACTCGATGTATTGTTATGATAAATAACCATTTATTCTTATGAGGTTTTACTGACATGAAGAAATTTTCTATACACAGGTTACAGTCTGAGGTTGTTTTTGCGCGTAAAAAAAAGAGAATGTCCCAGCAGCAGCTTGCAAATGCCGCCGGTATGAACCGGGCGATGATCAGCCGGCTGGAGTCCGGGAAATATATACCCTCCATCGCACAGCTGGATGATTTATGCAATGCTCTGGGACTGGAGCCTTCTTCCTTTTTTGTCAATGATACCCCCGCTCCTTCCGGGAATACTCCGGATAACAAAGTTTTTCCGGTAAATCCTCCGGTAAATACTCCGGCGAATATCGCAGTTGCCGGTACGGGGTATGTAGGACTTTCTCTGGCCGTTCTGCTCTCCCAGCATCATCATGTGACGGCGGTGGATATTGTTCCGGAGAAGGTAGATATGATCAACAACCGCAAGTCTCCGATACACGATGAATATATTGAAAAATATCTGGCTGAAAAGAAGCTGGATTTAACGGCCACTACCGACGGGAAGGCGGCTTACCGGGCGGCGGATTTTGTCATTGTCGCCACACCGACAAACTACGACAGTTCCACCAACCAGTTCGACACTTCTGCCGTGGAAGCTGTAATTGAACTTGTGCTGAACGTTAATCCCAGGGCGATTATTGTCATCAAATCCACCATCCCGGTCGGCTACACCCGGAAGATTCGGGAAAAATACCACACCCGGAACATCATTTTCAGCCCGGAATTTCTGCGCGAATCAAA
>Ga0256406_1003165_pt1 | contig 21092 bp, 14 predicted proteins | sample RumenRJG_03DNA_FD_185986 | JGI IMG/M metagenome (GOLD analysis project Ga0256406, IMG submission 185986) | Bovine rumen microbial communities from Lethbridge, Alberta, Canada - RJG_03 | ecosystem: Host-associated > Mammals > Digestive system > Stomach > Rumen | place: Canada: Alberta | collected... | reverse complement strand
ACTCCAATAACCTAATTGGTAAAACAAGGCAGCTGTGGAAAATGCTTCCATAATACGGCGTAGGTTGAAACGCCTGCCATGTAAACTTGTAACATCTCGGCGGAATACAACAAAACTTGATTTCTGTGACGAACAACTTTAAAAGACTTTAACTTTAGAACTTAGCTGCGCCGACAAAAAAGACTGAGTAGTTACCTTTCGGACGAAACCAGTGAAAAGAACGCTTTGAAGCCATAATTCGTTGAGAATTATCTCCTTGCAAGTTTCGATACGAAAATGCTGTGAGCGAGACCGTTTTTATTGCCAATAGAGAAATATTCCCTTTTGCTTTCATTTAGGGTATCATTGGTGTTGCAAAAAGAATTCTTCTTCGAAGTTTATCATTGGGCAAAAAATAACCTCCTCTCACAGAAAGAGGAGGTTATTTTTGTAAATTGTCTGTAGCTTTGGGTAGGAATCAGCAGACAGTTATTTATTTTTTCTTCAGCGGATTCCAGCCTTGGGCTTGGAGTTCAAATTCTGCTCCGTCACGTGTGACGAGCCGGGCTCCAAGTTCGGGCTTGGTGATATATCCTATTTGCTTCACGCCTTCCATCTCTTTCACCTTTTCGTGATCGCCTATAGGTACGGTGAAGAGCAGTTCGTAGTCTTCGCCACCATTCAGAGCTGCAGTAGTGAGATTCATGTTGAATTCCTCGCAGGTGACAGCTGTCTGATAGTCGATAGGGATATTCTTCTCGTAGACCCGGCAGCCGCAGTTGCTGGCTTTGCAGATGTGCAGTAGCTCTGAACTGAGTCCGTCTGAGATGTCCATCATCGCTGTCGGTCTGACTCCTGCTTCCTGAAGCCGCTGTATGATGTCGCCACGAGCCTCGGGTTTCAGTTGCCGATCGATGAGATATTCCTTGCCGGCAAAGTCGGGTTGGAAGTCTTCGAGCATGCGGTATTGCTTCTGAAGGTGGTTGACAAGCTTATCGTCACCTTTCTCCTTGGCATCGCGAATCTGGTTGGTGAGTTTTGTGAGTTGTGAATAGTAAACGCTCTTTTCCCGTTCGAGAATCTGCAGTCCCATATAGGCGGCGCCCAAGTCACCGGAGACGCAGATCAAGTCGGTCTCGTGGGCACCGTTGCGATAGACGATATCCTCACGCTTGGCCTCGCCGATGCAAGTGATGCTGATGGCCAGTCCGGTGAACGAAGACGTTGTGTCGCCTCCAACAATGTCTATCGACCATTTGTCGCAAGCTTCGCGGAGCCCTTTGTAGAAGTCTTCCAGATCTTCCACCTTGAAGCGTCGTCCGAGAGCAATGTTGACGATTATCTGCCTGGGAGTGCCATTCATGGCAAACACATCACTGATGTTGACCATCGCACTCTTGTAGCCCAGCGTCTCCATATCGATATACGTGAGATCGAAATGAACGCCTTCCATGAGCATGTCGCTGGTGATGAGCACTTCTTTGTCGGGATAATGCATCACGGCACAGTCGTCACCTACGCCTTTCAGCGTGCTTTCATTTTGGGGCTTGATATTGTCTGTGAGTCGGTGGATGAGACCGAATTCGCCAATTTCTGATATTTCCAAAATTTACTTCTCCTATTTATTAATAATCTATTTATTTATGAGGGGGAGTCAGATCTATAGCCTTGCTGTTTAAGGACAGACTTTGGCTAATCGCTGACTCCTTCTCAACGGCCTGCAATGCAGGACTTACTTTTATTTGTCAATTATTTCTGAAGCTGATCGTACGGGTTTTGTTTCCTGAATGATGGCGGTTCTGAGATTCGTCAACATCCTTTTTCTTAAACAGAATGCTGTTTCGTGAATTCTTTCGTACGTAGCTGATAATCTTCTGATTGAACTGTTCTTCCTGATCCAACATGTACTTTATGCGGATAGGCAGGGCATAGAGATTCTCTTTGGTCTGTTCCGACAATCCATTCACAGCCTGCAGACGTGATGCGTCTTTCTCGGTTGTGATAATAATCTTCGGCGACTGCAATGCTGCAAACTTACTGTTGATAGCGTCGATGTCGCGTGAGCTGAAGTTGTGATGGTCACCGAATGTCATGGGAGTTACTTTCAGGCCGTAGGGTTTCAGATCGTTGAGAATCTGCTTTGGCGAGGCGATACCCGTCAGCAGCAGCACGTTGTAGCCGTGGATATCATTGAGCGTCAGAGATTCCTTGGCGTTGGGCTTGTCGCTGATGTCGCTGTAATGTTTCAGCGGCTCATACTGGAGCGTGGTGAAATACAGATCCTGATAAGGGTAAAGATCCATAGCCTTCGTGAGCACGCGTATCTCCATGGGCTTCAAGTCGGGCGGACATTTTGTGATGATCACGATGTCGGCACGCCTTTTCCCCTCAAGGGGTTCCCGCAATCTGCCAGCGGGAATCAGTTTGTCGTAAATGATGAGCCGATGATAATCTACGAGGAGAATGTTGATGCCCGGTTTTACGTAGCGGTGCTGAAAAGCGTCGTCAAGCAGGATCACGTCCACATCCTTGGTCGCGTCATCGTGTGTGAGGCGGTCTATGCCCTCCGTGCGTCGCTTGTCCACTGCCACGTAGATGTTGCGGAATTTCTCCTTCATCTGGTAAGGCTCGTCGCCAATCTCCTCCATGGTCGTGTTCTCATTGGCCAGGACGTAGCCCTTGGATTTACGTTTGTAGCCGCGCGAGAGTACGGCCACCTTTGTCAAATTGTTCAGAAGTCGGACGAGATACTCCACATGAGGCGTCTTTCCCGATCCGCCCACGGTGATGTTGCCCACTGAGATTACAGGCAGGCTATAGGAGTGCTGTTTCAAGATGCCCATCTCGAAGAGGGCATTGCGAAACCGCACTCCTAAGCCATAGAGCCAGCTCAGTGGCAGAAGCCATTCGTTGATTTTGATGAAGTCTCCTTCCATTTTCTCTTTTAGTTGTACAATACAAAGTAAGGCATACGTGCCTGAATTGCATTTTGCGATTTTATGCGGCTGAGTACGCTGAACGGCTGATAGAAGTCGCCCAGGACCTCGCGCAATTGTTCGTCGAGGTAGGTACCCTTATTGCCGAATGCGCTCAACTGGTCGAGAAAACTTAGCGGTGAGGGGTATTCCTCATAATAATAGTCTTTGAGCTTGGCCAGTTTTGCGGCTTTCTCTATGGCCTGATTGATGCCTCCCATCTCGTCGACTAGCTTGATCTGCAGGGCATCCTGACCCAGATACACATGGCCCTGGGCAAGTTCGTTCACCTTCTCGACGGTCATGTGTCGGCCTTCAGCCACTCTTGACAGGAAGACGCGATAGCCACGGTCGACCGAAGCCTGGATGTAGCCAATCTCCTCGGGAGTCATCTTCCGGCCCATAGCGCCTAGAGTAGAGTGTTTGTTGGTCGAAACCTCATCAAACTTGATGCCTAATTTGTCGGAGAACAATTGTGTTGCGTCAGGTATCATTCCGAAGATACCGATAGAGCCGGTGATCGTGGTCGGCTCTGCGACAATCCAGTTGGCGCCGCAGCTCATGTAGTAACCGCCGCTAGCAGCCATACCGCTCATCGACACAATGACGGGCTTCTTCTTCTTGAGTTGTTGTATAGCGTGCCACATCTTGTCGGAAGCAAAGGCTGAGCCACCGGGCGAGTTGACTCGTAACACCACAGCCTTCACATCGTCATCGTTCATCAGTTCTTCCATATCTTTGCATACGTCGTCTCCCACGATGAGATTCTCTTCATCGAAGATTGAGGAGGGATTGCCTTGGTCGACAATCTCGCCGCTGGCATAGTAGACGGCAATTTTTCCGCCATTTGAAGAACTAGAAGTTGCACTGAGAAGTTGGCTGGGAGTCACCTGACTGATGTCTTCGTCTTCTTTCAGACCGAGCATCTTCTTCACTTCGGCCTTCATTTCGTCGGAATAAAGCAGTTTGTCAACCATCTTGTTGGCAACGAACACCTTGGGATCTTCCGACTCTATGAATCGGTCGGCATAGGCATTGAGCTGCTGAGCCGAGATCTTTCGGCTTTCGCTCACGCTGCTCACCCATTTGTTCCAGATGCCGCTGATGTAGCGCATGGTTTGCTCGCGGTTGGCATCGCTCATCTTGTCTTCGGTGTACATCTCGGTGGCGCTCTTGTATTTGCCCACTTTCGTTACGATCATGCTGACACCAATTTTCTTCAGAGCGTCTTTCACGTACATCGTCTCGCTGCCAATACCTTTCCATTCTATTGTTCCCTGCGGATTCAGATAGATCTTGTCGGCGATGGATGCGAGGTAATAGCTGCCGCTGCCGTAGGAGTCACCATAGGCTACGATCCATTTCTTGCTGGTCTTGTAGTCTTTGAGAGCGTTTCTGATTTCTTCGAGCTGAGAAGGATCGGCGCTGAAGCCGTCGTTCTCAATGTAGATGCCTTTGATTTTTGGGTCATCCTTAGCCTTCTTGATAGAATAGAGAATATCGTTCAATCCCATAGGCGGTGTCTGATCCTGGTTTAGGATAGAGAAAGGCGAAGAAGAGCTTCTCTCGTCGAGCTGACCCTTCATCTGTAGTACCAGGACACTGTTGGAAGGAATCGACGGCTTACTGTCGCTGCTTGCGCCTGCTATCATGCCGACGATGCTGATAATGGCAAATCCCCCCAAAATCAGGGTGAATAACAAAAGGCCGACGATTGTGGCACCTACGTTCTTAAAGAAATCTTTCATAACTGTATTTTTAGAAATTGGTTGACTTGAACTTTCTCAATGCAAAGATACGAGAAATCGGGTGAAGTACAAAATAAACGGTTGCTTTTTCTTACAATATTGCGGCTTTCTTGTTTGTGCTAACGCCAATCGCTTAGAAAAGAGCCGCCTTTTGAAAGATATGGCTTTCCCCCTTAGAACTGTATAGAGTCTTCTTTGCCACAGTTATTACCTTCATGAAAACGAACGGTTACAATTCTCTGCATTTGAGAGCGTGGAACAAAATCGCGACATTATTTGTAGATATTACGTTGCAGAGAATGCTTGAATGCCAGTCTGTATTACAGCTTCTTTCTGGCTGTAGACTGTGCGTTTTTTGCATGAGCCGATGTCTGCTGACAGCTGTCAGCAGTTCTGCTCTCAGCTGTCAGCAGTTCTGCTCTCAGCTGTCAGCAGTTCTGCTCTCAATTGTCGGACATATATTGTTTCGCTTGTAATGAGTAAAGCGTCCTAAGGGCTGAGTGCAAAAATGTGGAATGGAGTAGAATGTGTATCAGCTAAACTTTGCTTGTTTTTGTTTTACAAAGTAAGTCAACCCACCGAGGTTTTAAAAATAAAATCGTATCTTTGCACAAAAGAACATTGCTGAAAATATGAAAAGATTCGGATTTATCTTCATGCTGCTGTTGGTCTTTGTTCCAATTCAGTTGCTAGGTCAACAAGAAGAGCCCAGCTATGGCATCTATGGTAATGATACTACTGTGCAGGTTTTCCTGTATTCGCCCGGTTCCAGCCAAGGTCTTCATTTGTCCTATTTGGGTTATGACAACCAATGGAAAGACTTAGGCCAAATCTGTGCCTCAGAATACGGCCTTCCGGGCATGAGCGGTAGCATGTTTGACCCTTTTGTGATCAGTGTTGACGGCTCTTATCGTCTGCTTTTTGGTGTGGGTAAGGATGCCGTTTGTTTTGGAGTATCCAGCAGTGAGGATCTTGTCCATTGGCGTCCTCAGGATTTCCCGGTGATGACTGTGCGTGGTTGCAGGCAACCGATAGCCTTCACGAACAGCGATAACGGCTTTGACATCTATTTCAGATCAAAAGAAGGTCCGCGCTACCTCTCGGCTACTAACGACTTCCGCAAATTCTCGGCCGACGAGTCCTCTACGATAGAAGATATTGCATGGCTTCGCGACACCGCCACGATAGGAGAACACGTTATGGAGGGCACCTTGCTTGAGATTGCCAAGGTCCACTTTGATTATATCAGTCGTTACCTTCAGGCTTTGGCCAACGACAAGAAGATGAGCAGTCTGACCATGGCTGACGGTGGGACTCGATTCGCATCGCTGCCCAATGTTTCAGCCACGCTAAGAGTGGATATGGACAAACCAAAAAGCATCTCAAACCATATCCTTGGCATCAGCTTTGAAGATGTAGATTATGCTGCAAAGCGTGGGCTGAGTGCAGAGATGATAGATAACGGCGACTTTGAAGGAAGTCCCGCAGGTAACAGCACAAGCACCAATTCCGCTGCATGGTTGCCGCTGGCTCCAGAAGGCAAAGTAGAGATAGACACGGTCTATCCTTTCGGTAAGACCAATCCTCATTATGTGTCACTGTCTTCTTCGGGCATTGTCAATAAAGGCTTTGAAGGGATGAACGTGTGGGCTGACAGCGTGTATACTTTTTCGGTTCAGGCAAGGTTGCTTGACCCAGAAGAGAAGAAGAAAAAACTCAATGTGATACTTTCAGACAGCGATGGTAATGTGTTGGCTGACGGCAAGTTAACCGTCGCTGGTGGAAGTTGGGCTGAATACAGATTGCCACTAATCGTCGGAAGACCTAAAGACAAGAAAGACATCTCGAAATTTTCTGGCGCCCGACTGTCTATCGTCCCTCAGGGCGACGGTAGAGTAGGGCTGGACATGGTCAGCCTGAGTCCCAATGCGACCTTTAAGGGGCATGGCATGAGGCGTGATATGGCAGAGTCTATCGCAGCGCTTCACCCAAAGTTCATGCGTTTCTCGGTGGGCGGTCTTGCTCGGGAGAATGTTTATAATAAGGTATTGACCGACAATCCTCACACCGGCAGGTCTGCCCTCAGTGGTAGTCTACTACAGAATGGCCTGAGCACGGAAGCCTTCTTCCGCTTGTGCGATGATCTTGGCTGTGAGCCACTGCCGATCGTTGCGGCCGGTGATCCTAGTCCGGTCACCGATGCATCAAGCTTGGAAAAGGGAGTTGCTATGAAAGATATGGCTGCCTATTGTGATGAGCTTTTGAAGTTCATCGAGTGGGCTCGCCGCAATCATCACTTATCCTATATTGGCATTGCTGGCGCTGGTCATGTCACAACAGCTTTCGAGGAGCGCTGTCTGATGATGTGCAAGGCCATCAAGCAACGCTATCCTGACATGAAAATTATCGTATCTGCAGGACAGGGCCATAATCCATCGGCCGACAATATTGAAGGTTGGGAGTTTGCCAAGGCGCATAAGGACTTGATAGACATGGTAGACGAGAAGTTCACAGAGTCGGCGGGCTGGTTGCTTTCTCATCCTGATTATTACGACGATTATGACCGCAGGGCAGCCAAGGTCTCGAATGGCGAATATGCCTGCCTGAAGCCTACGATGGAGTCAGCTTTGGCCGAAGCCGCTTTTCTTTGCAATGTGGAGCGCAATGGCGATGTGGCGGCGACCGCAAGCTATGGGCCGTTGCTGCGCTACAACCGGAATAAGAACTCGAGCCCGGCCTTGATCAGCTTCGACAAGGATACGGTTATGTTCGCGCCGTCGTATTATACTCAGTTGCTGTTCTCCAGCCACAGCGGCAACCGCTACATGCCGAGCACACTGGAACTGACACCTCAAGAGGAGAGTCTGAAGGGACGTGTGTGCGCGTCGGTAGTTGGCAGCAGCGCTGAAGGTATGACTTATCTGCGACTTGTCAACACATTGCCCCGCGACGTGAGTCTCAGGATTGAGGGCTTGAACATCCCCGAAGGCTCTGTCATGACTAGTTTTTCGGGCCGGCCTTCTGATGAAACCACAACGTTGGAGCAGAAGATTGTCGGAAACTCCCTTGTGCTCTCGCCCTATAGCGTGAGTGTGATTGCGGTGAAATGAGTGGGTGTGGCAGGGCGCGGCCTAAAGATAGGAACTTGGTGAAACTCCGACTCGACTTTACTTTTTTTATGGATAAATCAGATTTTCTCGAAAATAAGATTGCTTCTTTCATATAATTTTCCTAATTTTGCAATAAAAGAGAAAAATGCATGTAATCTTGCCTCCAATTGGGCGCGTGCAAACGTACCGCATTGGGTGGACGAGCGATGTTCTTAGGATTGAGACTTCTATTATTCAAAACGCATAAATAAAATGAGTGAAAAAAACTCTTTTTTGGTTTTCTCGGGTACTAATACGAGATACCTTGCAGAGAAGATCTGCGCCAGTCTGGGCTGCCCACTTGGCAACCTCGTTGTAACTCGCTTCTCTGATGGTGAGTTTGCCGTAAGCTACGAGGAGTCCATCCGCGGACGCGACGTATTCCTCGTACAAAGTACCTTCCCCAACTCCGACAATCTGATGGAACTGTTGCTGATGATCGACGCAGCCAAGCGTGCTTCGGCCCGTCACATCATCGCCGTAATTCCTTATTTCGGATGGGCTCGTCAGGACCGCAAGGACAAACCACGTGTGAGCATCGGTGCCAAGCTTGTGGCCGATCTGCTCAGTGTTGCCGGTATCGACCGCGTCATCACGATGGATCTTCACGCCGATCAGATCCAGGGTTTCTTTGATGTTCCCGTAGACCATCTCTACGCATCTGGCGTGTTGCTGCCCTACGTGCAGAGCCTTCACTTGAAAGACTTGGTGATTGCCTCGCCTGATGTCGGTGGTTCAAAGCGTGCCAACACCTATGCAAAGTATCTTGGCTGCCCTCTCGTGTTGTGCAATAAGACGCGTGCACGTGCCAACGTTGTCGAGTCGATGCAGATCATTGGTGACGTGAAGGGCAAGAATGTGGTCATCGTCGACGATATGGTAGATACGGCCGGCACGATCACGAAGGCTGCCAACATCATGAAGGAAGCCGGAGCTCTGAGCGTACGTGCTCTCGCCAGCCACTGTGTGATGAGTGGTCCTGCCACAGAGCGTGTGCAGAATTCCTGCCTTGAGGAGATTGTCTTCACCGATTCTATTCCCTACACCAACCGCTGCTCCAAGGTGAAGCAGCTTAGCGTGGCCGATATGTTTGCTGAGACCATCCGTCGTGTCATCAACAACGAAAGTATCTCCAGTCAGTATCTCGTTTGATCATATTATCATCCATCATATCCCCATTCAATCCCGAAGCTGGATTGAATGGGGATTTTCTTTTGTTGACCCTTTGAAGTAATGCGAGCTTGAGCCGGGAAAGTGGATGTGCTTCTTGCTTTCTGTATCTATTTGTTCCAAAAAAAGTGCAAATGACATTCGTATAAAGAAAAAACATCCAACAAAGCATGGCTATGAAATAATTTTTGTGTACCTTTACACCAAAGAAATTATAAACTGTATTTACACGAATCGAATAAATGGCATTTCAATAAAATGGTTGATTATTATAAAGAACATGCCCGACTTTACGTCTCCATCGACTGTATTGTTCTGGGATTTGATGAAGGAAAATTAAAACTCCTCATAGGTCATCGTAAGATGGACCCGGGACGGGGCGAGTGGTCGCTCTATGGTGACTTTGTCAATGAAGACGAGAGTCTTGACGATAGCGCCAGCAGGGTACTCTACGAATTGACAGGTATGAAGGATATCTATCTGAAGCAAGTCGGGGCCTACGGCGAAGTGAATCGAGACCCGGGTGAGCGAGTGATCTCCGTGGCTTATCTGTCGCTGATCAATGTGAACGACTATGATGAAGAACTGCGCAGACAGTTTGATTTGCATTGGGTGGCAGTTGACCAACTTCCCAAACTCTATGGCGACCATAACGAGATGGTCAGCAATGCTGTCTCTATGCTCAGAAGAAGAATAGCCTATGAGCCATTGAGCTTCAATCTGCTTCCCGAAATGTTCACTCTCACACAACTTCAACGCGTTTATGAGGCTATTCTCGGACACGAGATAGACAAGCGCAACTTCCGAAAACGGATAAAGCAGATGCCTTTCATTGAAAAGACCGGTTCAATCGACCGCAAGACATCCAAACGGGGAGCTGCTCAATACAGATTCAACAAAGAAATGTACGACTTATAAGCCATTAATCAGCTAATATCTGACAATTGTCCGTCTACAACATAATTAAAACCAACGTACTAATGAATGACAAACAATTAATGAACCGTGCGGCAGACAACATCCGCGTACTTGCCGTATCGATGGTAGAGAAGGCAAATTCCGGTCATCCTGGTGGTGCCATGGGAGGAGCCGATTTCATCAATGTGCTGTTCTCAGAATTTCTCGTCTACGATCCAGATGATCCCACTTGGACCGGACGTGACCGCTTCTTCCTTGATCCTGGCCACATGAGCCCGATGCTCTATGCAGGCCTCACGTTGCGTGGCATGTTCACTATGGACGATATCAAGCAGTTCCGCCAGTGGGGCTCTCCATGTCCCGGACATCCCGAACTTGATGTAAAGCATGGAGTAGAGAATTCCTCAGGTCCATTGGGACAAGGTCATGCCATCGCCACCGGTGCAGCAGTGGCCGAAAAATTCCTTGAGGCTCGCCTTGGAAGAACGATGATGCAGCACACCATCTATTGCTACATCTCGGATGGCGCCGTAGAAGAGGAGATTTCGCAGGGCGTGGGCCGCATTGCCGGAACTCTGGGACTCAACAATCTTATCATGTTCTATGACTCTAATGCTGTGCAGCTCTCCACCGACACAAAGGATGTGATGGCTGAGGACACAGCTATGAAATACAAGGCCTGGAATTGGAACGTCATTGAGATCAATGGCAATGATGTCGACGAAATTCGTGGCGCGCTGAAGGAAGCGAAGATGGAACAAGAGCGTCCGACGCTTATCATCGGTCATACGGTGATGGCAAAGGGTGCGTTGAAGAACGATGGCTCCAGCTATGAGGGCAGCGTGAAGACGCATGGCGCTCCTCTTGGCGGTGATGCTTATCGCAATACAGTAAAGCATCTTGGCGGAAATCCTGATGATCCTTTCGTGATTTGGGACGACGTGAAGCAGCTCTATGCCAAGCGTCGCGAGGAATTGAAAGCCATTGTCAAAGAGCGCAGAGCGGCTGAGAACGAATGGCGTAAGAGCTATCCTGCACTTGCCTCACAGATGGACGACTGGTTCTCGGGCAAGGCTCCGAAGGTAGACTTCAGCAAACTCGTTCAGAAGCGGGATATTGCCACTCGTGCTGCTTCTTCGGCTTGTCTGGGTGAGCTGGCAAAGCAGGTGCCCAATATGATTTGCGCTTCTGCCGACCTGAGCAATTCTGACAAGACTGATGGATTCCTCAAGCAGACTCATAGTCTCGTGAAGGGTGACTTCAGCGGAGCATTCTTCCAGGCTGGTGTAGCCGAACTGACCATGGCCGACATGTGTATTGGTATGGCGCTGCACGGCTGTATTGCAGCTTGTGGCACGTTCTTCGTGTTCTCCGACTATATGAAGCCCGCTGTCCGCTTGGCTGCGCTGATGGGTGTTCCTGTCAAGTTCATCTGGACGCACGATGCTTTCCGTGTGGGCGAGGATGGACCTACTCACGAGCCAGTTGAGCAAGAAGCTCAGATCCGCTTGATGGAAAAACTGCGCAATCATAAGGGTCAAGATAGCGTGCGCGTATTCCGCCCGGCTGATGCCGATGAGGCTACCGTTTGCTGGAAGATGGCCATGGAGAATATGGATACTCCCACGGCGCTTATCTTCTCCCGTCAGGCTATCAAGTCTCTGCCTGAAGGCAACGACTACGAACAGGCCAGAAAGGGTGCATATATCGTGAAGTCTTCTGATGAGAATCCCGATGTAATCCTCGTTGCCTCAGGTTCAGAAGTGGCTACACTCCTTGCCGGTGCAGAGTTGCTGCGCAAGGATGGATTGCGCGTTCGTATTGTCAGTGCTCCTTCCGAAGGCCTTTTCCGTCGTCAGAGTAAGGAGTATCAAGAGAGCGTGCTGCCCAAGAATGCGAAGATCTTCGGTCTTACGGCCGGTCTTCCCGTCACACTTCAGGGACTTGTTGGAGCCAATGGCCGTGTCTACGGTATGGAGAGTTTCGGATTCTCTGCTCCATACAAGGTATTGGACGAGAAGCTTGGCTTTACGGGCGAGAATGTTTATAAGCAGGTAAAAGATTTCCTTTCTGAATAAACAGACATAAGAAGTAATGTTACAGTATAAGACAGTTGGTCTCGCTTCAGACCATGCAGGTTTTCCGCTGAAGCAATTTGTCAAGCAGTATCTCGAAGAGCACCATATCCCCTATAAGGATTACGGCACTCTGAGCGAGGATAGATGCGACTATCCTGATTTTGCCCATGCCCTTGCCCGTGGAATTGAAGCCGGTGAGGTCTATCCGGGCATAGGTATCTGTGGAACGGGAGAAGGCGTGGCCATGACGATGAACAAGCATCAAAAGATTCGCGCAGCCCTGTGCTGGGCACCGGAGATAGCCCACATGGCCCGCTTGCACAATGACGCAAATGCCCTCGTTATGCCAGGCCGGTTTATCGACAATGATATGGCCCGGAAGATACTTGATGAGTTCTTCACAACCGATTTCGAAGGAGGACGCCACCAACGTAGAATCGACAAGATCCCCGTGGAATAAGTTGATTTCAATATATAACACAAGAGAGGCTGACGAACTTGATTCTGTCGTCAGCCTCTCTTCTTTTTATTATGTCTGAATTCTCTGTCAGCTAATGTAGTATTGCTGAGATTATTCCTTGGGTACTTCGTATCGGCTACCCGTCTCTTTCACATATTTCTGAGCGAAAGAGTGGGGGAATCCCGGGCGCTCAACCCGTGCACCGATTCCTTCAGGCGTGCGCTTGAAGTGACCGTTCTCCTCAGGCTTCACAGCCATATCATTGTATTTCACGATCAGATATGTGGCAAGCTGCTTCCAGCGGGCCAGCATCGTCTGTGCCTGCTGATTGCTGTATTCGTTCAGATACTTCAACGCGACCGTCTTGTCACTCTCATAGAGGCTCTTGGCTTTCTCTTCTACAGCAGGTTGCTGGGCGATATAGCTGTTCTCCAGACTGTCGCGAACCTGCTTAAGCGAGGGGAACATCTGGCAATAACGGGGATAAACCATGTTGCTCACCCAGTTGCAAACCCAGTAGGCATTGCGGTCGGAGAACGTCACGGCATCTGCTCCGGGAGTATTGAAACATTCAGGCTGAACCGTATTGCCGCAATAGATAGGCACATAAGCAATCATGTTGCCATCATCGTTGCCAAACCACAGCACTCCACCAATCTCGCGGGGCAACCATGAGCGCATCTGCGAGACGTAGGTGAAGCCCGTCTGCTGAGTGGATGTCGGACGCTCATTGAAGTATTCCTTCCCGTCCACTTTGAAACTCAGAGGCGTGGGGCGATAAGGCATCTGCCAGATACCGCCACCAATGCTTGTAGAGTCAATGGCCAAGGGAGTACCCTCGTAGTGGTCGCGCATGTCATTCTGCAGATCTTGGAGCGAGAGCTTCTTGTCCGGCACAATCCAGAGCGGCATATCGGCGGCATTGGGATCCACACCCAGAGCCCAGTCAAGATATTGGCTCATGTCCTTATGGTGATTGAAGAACGACCATACACGGGCCTCGCAGTAGCGGCGGCCGCTGAAATCGGGCTTGGCATAAGCCATCTTCCAGTTGAAGTCCTTGTCTTTACCAGTGAACCAACCCATCTTGCGGGCGTACTTAATCATGTTCTTAGAGTGGATGACCTCGGTATTGTAGCTGGCCACAACACCAATGCGGCTTTGATTGGCGTGGCCCGAAATGGCATTGTCGGGAATGCGGACGGCGCACCACACGACTCCTCCATCCTTGCCAGTGCCTTGCATCTCCATGATCCAAGCCTCGTTGGGGTCGCAGAGCGTGAATGTCTCTCCCTCTGAGCAGTAGCCATAGGTCTCAGCCAGGGTTGTCATCACCTTGATGGCCTCGCGGGCCGTCTTCGAGCGCTGCAGTCCAAGATAGATGAGCGACCCATAATCGATGCCGCCTTTGGGATTGACCATCTCCTCACGACCGCCATATGTAGTCTCGCCAATGGTCACCTGATATTCATTGATGTTTCCGATGACATTGTAGGTCTGTTCAGCCTCAGGAATCTTTCCGATGTATTTGTGGCTGTCCCAGTCCACGATGTCGCGCATCGTGCCTTTGGGATGAGTGGCGGCGGGGTAGTGGCAGAGGCCAATGAACATGCCGTAGTCATCGGCATTGTAAGTACACATGACGCTACCATCGGTTGAGGCGCCCTTGCCCACGATGAAGTTAGTACAAGAGTAACCAGCCGTCCATAGGGCTAAAAATAGTAATGACAAATAAAATCTCTTCATATCAAATTGTTTTAACATTAGATATAGGGTTACAAGATAAATTAATCTTCTTCCAATAGCTTGTCTTTCCACCAGGCCTGCAGCTCTCCGTCTTTCGCCCTCTTCAGCCGTATCGTGCCGCCCAGCCATTCCGTCATCGGTAATTCGTCGCGGAACTCGTAGTAGTTGACTACCCGGCTGCCCTCGATCTCCACAACTGCCAGTTCGAGTCTCCTGTCGGGAAGTATCACTTCATGCGCGCCCACTCTTCTCATCGTCTGTTCATTTCGGGTGAAGCCACGGGCGTCGCTTTTCTCAGAGGCAGCGGTGTCCCCGTATTCGATGTCACGGGCGGTACGCCTGGTTGGGATTGGGGAGTACTGGCAGGAGAAACCTGTGCGCCCGACTGCGGACGCCCCGGAACAGCTGTGGAATCGGCCGTATTCGTTATGGTGGGTTTCTGCCGGTGGTATCGGAGTATCTGGATGTTTTCCAGGAACATCATGCGCATCGTAGATGTGGTCATCGTGTTGGGAGATGTGTTCAACTGGAAGTAGCCTTTGATTTCCTTGATGCCGACAAAATTGTCATCGCTGATTTGCAGCATGTTCTGCATATCCGTTGAGATGTGGACATTGCGGGTGATGACACTGTCGTTTTTGAGTACCAGCGCCAGTACCACATTGCCATCACGCATGCCATCCTGGAAAATGAATTGCGAATTCATGGTCAGCATAAGCATGTCTCCGGCATGATAGGTGGTGTCTGCCTTGATGGAGAACGACTGATAGTTGAAGGGAACCTTGGAAGTCAGCACCATAAAGGAGGGTCCGCGCCAAACGTTGGCTGTGTCTCCATTGACGGGATATTGCCCCGAGGCGGTCAAAGCCGGACCTCCCAGACGCCGGGACTCGTCTTGCAGCCGTTCGCCAAGATTCTCGTAGATGGTATGCAGCAATTCGGCATTCTCCATGTAGTATACCATAGAGGAGTCGAATTCGGCCTGCGTGACGTGATGTTTTTTCAATACGGCCACCCGGTAGGCCTGTGTTAGGTCTTCACTGGTTCCGAGGCGGGTTGAGACCATACCGTCAGCAATATGGTAATCGTAGAGGATGTCTTCCATGTCGTCGGGCTGGATATATTGGTTGGGCACTCCAGGCTTGCAGCCTACGAGCAGAGCTGCGATGCAGAAGGGCAGCAACGACATGAAAAAACTGTATAATCCCCGTCTTCTATTCATCCTTCTCTTTTTCTTTGTCGTCTTCCGGCAGATGCTTCTTGCGCGAGAAGGCAATGGCAATACGTTCAAAATCCTTGCGGCAGAAAATAATGAGCAGCACCACGCCCACAGAGATGGAGGCGTCGGCAAAGTTGAATACGGGCGAGAAGAAGATAAACTCCTGTCCACCCACTATCGGCATCCATTCGGGCCATGTCGTGACAATGAGCGGGAAGTAGAACATGTCTACCACTTTCCCCATCAAGAAAGGTGCATAGCCCGTACCGAAAGGCACGAATGTGGAGAGCGCGAAGGGCGAAGCCTCCGTGAAAATGAGTCCGTAGAACATGCAATCGATGATGTTGCCTGCTGCTCCGGCGATGATGAGCGCCAGAATCATGATGTAGCGCGTGCGCCCATGATGTTTGAGTTCCCAATGCAAGTACCATCCCAGCACGCCCACTGCAAGCAAGCGGAAAAGGCTCAGGAAAATCTTGTTGAGCAACTGTATGCCGTAAGCCATACCCGCATTCTCAACAAATACTATATAGAACCAGTTGGTCACGTGGATAGATTCCCCGAGACAAAGATGAGTTTTAACGGCTATCTTGATTACCTGGTCAATAATCAGGATAGCCATCATGAGGATGACGGCAACACGACCGTCGGTCAAGCCGATTCGTTTTTTCATTTTCATATCGTATCACTTTGCCCACAGGCCTTCATTTCATAAGAGAAGGGTCACGGGCTTTGATCCAAAGGGCAGCAGATTAGTGCTGCCCATGGGTCTTTTCATTTTTCCCATAGTCCTCCACAATACGGGGGAATCCAGGGCTGCCTGATCCATAATATGGCAGCAGATCAGTGCTGCCGATGGGTCATTTTCGAGTTGACGCTGAGCGTAGCATGTGGCACGGCTCTCAGGCGCTCTTTGGGAATGAGTTCACCTGTGTAGCGGTCGATGCCGTAGGTCTTGTTTTCGATTCTTACCAGTGCAGCTTCCAAAGCGCGGATGAACTTTTGCTGGCGTTGGGCCATTGTGACGAGTTCTTCCTTTGCCTGGGCCTCACTTCCTTCTTCAACGGCCTTGTAGCCGGGAGAGGTGTCCTGCACGTCGTTAGAATCCTTGTAAGTCAACTGGCGCATCATGTCGTTGTAGCTCTTACGGGCCACGGCAAGCTTGTCATTGATGATGGCTCGAAATTCCTCGAGCTCCTCATCGCTATAGCGCTTCTTCTCCATAGTGTAGCTAATTTAGGTTATACGTATAGTTTTCTATCTTTCAGGTGGCTTAAAACAGAATGACCAACCCGTCCGAACGCTGGTCCAGACGGATCGGTCACTGTATTATCAGGCCTTTACTACCTTAATATTCAATTTGAAGTCATCGAAGTCGATTTCTGCGCCATCGTTGGCGGCGATGATGATGTCGTTGGCGAGCACCTGGCTCTTAATCATTTCGCCGTAATGCTCAATGGCAGCATCGGTCTCCTTGTTCGGTGCAACGGTCACCACGACACGGTCGGTAATCTCCAGGCCGGTCTCCTTACGGAGGTTCTGGATGCGGTTGACAAGTTCGCGGGCCATACCTTCCTGGCGGAGTTCATCGGTGAGCTCTACCTCGAGAGCCACCGTGAGGTTGCCCTCATTGGCCACGAGCCATCCGGGAATATCCTCAGAGATGATGTCCACGTCGGCGGCCTCCACGGTGATGGGGGTGCCATTGGCTTCGAAGCTATAGCTGCCTTGAGTTTCCAGCTGGGCGATTTCTTCCTGTGAGAGTGAGGCCATCTTGGCGGCAACAGCCTTCATCTGCTTGCCGAACTTCTTACCCATGACCCTGAAGTTACACTTCACCTTCTTGACCAGAATGCCCTGACCTTCAACGAAATTCAGCTCTTTCACGTTCACCTCGTTCTTGATCAGGTCGGCCACGGCGGCGATGTGCTTCTTCTGCTCCTCGTCGATGGCGGGAATCATGATCTGCTGCAGCGGCTGGCGAACCTTGATGTTCACCTTGCGGCGCAGGGCCAGCACCATTGAAGTGATCTTCTGGGCAATACCCATGCGGGCCTCGAGTTCCTTGTCGATGAGCGACTCGTCGGCCTTGGGATAGAGCTCAAGATGGATGCTCTCCAGCTTCCCTCCAAGGTCCTGATAGAGCTGATCAGCGAAGAAGGGAGCAAAGGGAGCCACAAGCTTGGCAACGGTCATCAAACAGGTGTAGAGCGTCTGATAAGCAGAGAGCTTGTCCTCGCTCATCTCCTTGCCCCAGAAGCGCTTGCGGTTGAGACGCACGTACCAGTTGCTCAGGTCGTCGTTGACGAACGAGTCTATCAAACGTACGGCGCGTGTCGGGTCAAGATTCTCCATCTCTGCGGTTGTATTCTTGATGAGGGTGTTCAGGCAAGAGAGAATCCAGCGGTCAATCTCCGGACGCTTCTCCATGGCCAATTGAGGAGCCTTCGGGTCGAAGTTGTCCACGTTGGCATAGAGGGCAAAGAAGCTGTACGTATTATATAAGGTACCGAAGAACTTGCGGCGAACCTCGTCAACGCCTTCAGGATCGAACTTCAAGTTGTCCCAGGGCTCTGAGTTGCTGAGCATGTAGAAGCGCACAGCGTCGGCTCCGTATTTGCCGATCATCTCGAAGGGATCCACTACGTTGCCCACATGCTTCGACATCTTGTTGCCCTTGGCATCGAGCACGAGTCCTGAGCTGATGACGTTCTTGAACGCAACGCTGTCGAACACCATTCCGGCGATGGCATGGAGGGTGAAGAACCAACCACGCGTCTGATCGACTCCTTCATTGATGAAGTCGGCTGGGAAGAAATCGGGAGGCACGGGTGTTCCGCTATAATTGCTCTCAACCAGTTCCTTACGGTATTCATCCTCAGTCAGTCCAGTCTTCTTCAGACCTTCCTCGTTGATCTCGCCCTCGAAGGGATAATGGAGCTGTGCATAAGGCATAGAGCCTGAGTCAAACCAGACGTCGATCAGGTCGGACTCACGATACATGGGCTTGCCGGCATCGTTTACCAGCACGATATTGTCGACATAGGGACGATGGAGGTCAATCTTGTCATAGTTGGCCTGTGAGTAGTCGCCGGGTACGAATCCTCTCTCTTTCAGCGGATTGCTCTTCATCACACCGGCAGCAACGGCCTTCTCGATCTCGCTGTAGAGTTCTTCCACCGAGCCGATGCACTTCTCGCCGCGATTCTCGTCGCGCCAGATAGGCAGCGGTGTGCCCCAGAAGCGCGAGCGTGAGAGGTTCCAGTCGTTGAGATTCTCGAGCCAGTTGCCAAAGCGTCCCGTTCCTGTTGATTCCGGTTGCCAGCGGATGGTCTTGTTCAGGGCCACGAGGCGCTCCTTGCACTGCGTGTCCTTGATAAACCAGCTGTCGAGGGGATAATACAGAATGGGCTTGTCGGTGCGCCAGCAGTGGGGATAGTTGTGGGTCATCTTCTCGATGCGGAAAGCCTGACCTTCCATCTTCATCTCCATGCAGATCACGACGTTCAAGTCCTCGCTCTTCTCCGAGGCCTTGCGGTCCCAGACGCCGTTGGGATTGAACTTCGGGTCGTATGCATTCTTCACGTAGTCGCCTTCGTGCTTGGCATAGGCCTTGCGGTCCATGCAGTGCTTCATAAACTCGCTGTCGAGCTCAGAGGTCAGATAGTACTTGCCCTGCAAGTCGACCATCGGGCGGGTCTCACCCTTCTTCGAGATGAGGTAGAGGGCAGGGACATGTGCGGCATGGGCTACGAAAGCATCATCGGCACCAAAAGTGCTGGCAATGTGTACGATACCCGTACCGTCTTCGGTGGTCACATAGTCACCGGGAATGACGCGAAAGGCCTGGTCGGCCATCTCGACGAAGTGGTCGTGACCGTTCTCGCCAGTAAATACTTTCTCGGGATGCTGTGCGGCATAGTCCTTGATGTAGCCGAGCGACCACTCGTCTACTTTCTCACAAGGCTTCACCCATGGCATCAGCTGCTGATAGTGCATGCCGACGAGCTGCTCGCCGGTGTAATGAGCCACGATGCGGTAGGGCACGAGCTTGTCGCCCTTCTTGTATTCGGGCATTTCTTCCTCGTCGCGCATCTCGCCTTCCTGTTTGAGGTAGGCGTTCACACGGGCTTCGGCCATGATTAAGGTCACTTTCTCTGCCGTGTATGGATTGTAGGTCCTGACGGCAACATAGTCGATCTTCGGACCCACGCAGAGGGCAATGTTCGAAGGCAGGGTCCAGGGAGTTGTGGTCCATGCGATGAAGTAGGGCTTGCCCCACTCGCACAGCAGGTCCTTATCCTTGGCGATGCCGGCAAGGTCGGTGATGCTGAACAGTGCCGTCACCGTGGTGTCCTTCACGTCGCGGTAGCAGCCCGGCTGGTTGAGCTCATGGCTCGAAAGACCGGTACCGGCAGCGGGGGAGTAGGGCTGGATGGTATAGCCCTTGTAGAGCAACTTCTTGTTGTAGAGCTGCTTCAGAAGCCACCACAGCGTCTCGATATATTTGTTGTCGTAGGTGATGTAGGGATGGTCGAGGTCTACGAAGTAACCCATCTTTTCGGTCAACTCGCGCCACTCGGCCGTGAATTTCATCACGTTCTCCCTACACTTGCGGTTGTAGTCCTCTGTAGAGATATATTTATCAGAATTCTTGTTGTCGATATCCTTCTTGGTGATTCCAAGTTCCTTTTCCACGCCGATTTCCACGGGCAGTCCGTGAGTATCCCATCCAGCCTTACGCTTCACCTGGAATCCCTGCATGGTCTTGTAGCGGTTGAAGGAATCCTTGATGGTACGTGCAAGCACATGGTGAATGCCGGGATGGCCGTTGGCCGAGGGAGGACCCTCGAAGAAGATGTGCTTCGGACATCCCTCTCGTTCATCAATCGTCTTGTGGAAGATATCATTCTTCTCCCACTGAGCCAGTATCTCCTCATTCGTCTTGGTGAGGTCTAAGCCATTGTGCTCTGCAAACTTTTTTGCCATATTCTTGTTTACTTTACTATATACTTCTTTCTTGGGCGGCAAAGTTACAAAAAACCCTTGGAACCCACAAATTTAGTAGTCTTTTTTTAGTTTCTCGTTTCCTTTGGCTTGCTGATTGATAGAACATGCAACTCCCCATGACTTGATATGACCTGCCATCCCCATGACTTAATAGGGCCATATTCGGTATGACGAGTTGTATGGGCACGTGAACAATTCATAATTCATAATTCATAATAGTGGCTAGCTCGACCTTCTTCGTCGTTATTCACTATTCCGTGTAGCGGAGCGTTAAACAGCGATTGATGTTCGTTGGAGTGTTGTCATTCAGTTTGAGCTCCATGACATAGATGGTTGAACACATATTGACCAAGATGCGTTATCTCATATATGTACTTTGTCTTGTCGATATGTAAGTATCCGTCTTGACGAATCTTGTTGAATGTCTGTATGCCAGTTGGATAGTTCACCATAGTTGCCACTATTTTTCCACAAGCTCAATAAATCCCCGTGAGATAGCAAAGAAAAAAAAATAAAAGTATGTGCCCTTCGGCATCGACGACATGCTGCCCCACACCATCCGCAAGTATGTGCTCGACAACATGATCACCGCCCAGTGCCAGCAGTTCAACACCATCTGCTGCTACGGCCAGGGGCTGCG
>Ga0256406_1003163_pt1 | contig 21107 bp, 19 predicted proteins | sample RumenRJG_03DNA_FD_185986 | JGI IMG/M metagenome (GOLD analysis project Ga0256406, IMG submission 185986) | Bovine rumen microbial communities from Lethbridge, Alberta, Canada - RJG_03 | ecosystem: Host-associated > Mammals > Digestive system > Stomach > Rumen | place: Canada: Alberta | collected... | reverse complement strand
TCGACATGGTAGAAGGAGGTGAACTCCCCCATCAGGGCCATGACGAAGCAGATTCCGATCAGGTCCGCAAGGCGGTAGCGGACATAGGAGGGATGCCTTGCGTCCTTCAGCCTCGAGAGGACGTGGAGGAAGGACTTCGTGTCCTTGCTCAGCGACTTCTCCGATACCTTTGCCTCGCTGAAGAGGAAGGAGAGCTCCCTCAGCGAATCCTTCACCGCGCTCACCGGAAGCTCCCCCATCTTTCCATGATCCTCAGCGCCGCCTCCGGATACCCGGAGAACTCCGGGCACCTCCGGTCCGCCATGCTCTGCCGGAGGATGAGAAGGAGGTCCTCCATGTCGTCCCTGTCCCGTATCCTCTCTCCGATGAGCCTCGGTATCGCCCTGGACAGCGAAAGCACGCTCTTTCCGTCCTTCACCTTCCTTATCCCCTCCTCATGCCCGAGGGAGACGGCGGACAGCGTGAGGGTGACGTCGTCGATCCTTCCGTAGAGGAAGAGCACTACCGCGGCCCTCACCTTCGTGTCGGCCTCCTCCGGCCCGGAGTTGAAGGCGGCACGGACGAGGCCCCCGCGGAAGTTGGAGAGCACGAAGTGGCTCAGCCCGCACTCGAGGAGACGCGAGGAGCTTTCCGCCTCCCGGAAGGCAGGCACGAAGCCCCGGTCGCTGTAGACCGTCCCCAGATAGGTCTGGCTGACCGCCGGGTTCTTCCTTCCCGGGACGCGGTGGGACTTCACCTCGACGAGGGCAAAGGAGCCGTCGGGCTTCTGCCGGAACGTGACGCCCTTCCGGTCGTACTTCCTTGCCCACTGGGGCAGATCGTTCTTGTTCATGCACGTATTATATCAAAGGTACCATACAAGAGCAACGGATTCGCTGAAAAAAAACCGTTCCGGGCCGGGAAGGGCAGAAGTTTATGAGTAATGACTGTCTTCGTTTTGCCTTTCTTCTCTTTGTCCGGGGGTAAGGGTATAATTTAAGGGTTAAGAAGGAGCATACTGCCATGTCCTATGATTTCGCTTCGATCGAGCCGAAATGGGAAAAAGTCTGGGAAGAGGAGAAAACGTACCGGACGGACGCCTGGGACTTCTCCAAGCCCAAGTTCTACGTCCTCGACATGTTCCCCTACCCTTCGGCCGTCGGCCTCCATGTCGGCCACGTCGAAGGATATACCGCCACGGACGCCCTCGCCCGGATGAAGCGGATGCAGGGCTTTAACGTCCTCCACCCGATCGGCTTTGACGCCTTTGGCCTTCCGGCGGAGCAGTTCGCCATCAAGAACAACCAGAACCCGGCCATCTATACCGACGAGAACATCGCCAACTTCCGCCGTCAGCTGAAGCGGCTCGGATTCTCCTACGACTGGGACCGGGAGATCAAGACGAGCGACCCCAAGTACTATAAGTGGACCCAGTGGATCTTCCTGAAGATGTACGAGAAGGGACTCGCCTACGAGGACTACCGGCTGGTCAACTACTGCCCGGCCTTAGGAACCGTCCTGGCGAACGAGGAAGTCATCGACGGCAAGTCCGAGCGGGGAGGATTCCCGGTCGTCCGTCAGCCGATGAAGCAGTGGGTGCTGAAGATCACCGCCTACGGCGACAAGCTGCTAGAGGGACTAGACCACATCCAGTGGCCGAGCTCGACCTTGACCATGCAGCGGAACTGGATCGGCCGCAGCCAGGGTTCCCTCATTGATTTCGACGTCGTCGGAAAGAAGGCGACCATCCAGGTCTTCACGACCCGGGCCGACACCCTCTTCGGATGCACTTACGTCGTCCTTGCCCCGGAGCATCCCCTCGTCAAGGATCTCGTGACGCCGGAACAGGCGGAAGCCGTTAAAGCCTACCAGGAGCAGGTCGCGAAGCGGAGCGACCTCGAACGGACCGACTCGAGCCGGGAGAAGACCGGCGTCTTCCTCGGTTCCTATGCCGTCAACCCGGTCAACGGGAAGGAAGTCCCGATCTATATCGGGGACTATGTCCTGGCAACCTACGCGACCGGCGCCGTGATGGCCGTCCCGGCCCACGACGAGAGGGACTACGAGTTTGCCCGCAAGCACGGCATCCCGATGATTCAAGTCCTCGAGGGCGATATCTCGAAGGCGGCCTTTACGGGCGACGCGAAGCATATCAACTCGTCCTTCGCCGATGGCAGGGACATCGCCCAGGCGAAGAAGGCCGTCACCGACTGGCTCGTTGAACACAAGAAGGGGAGCTACAAGGTGACCTATAAGCTGAGGGACTGGCTCTTCTCCCGTCAGCGTTACTGGGGAGAGCCGATTCCGATCCTCCATCTCGAGGACGGGACGACCCGTCCGGTTCCCTATGAGGAGCTGCCTCTGGTCCTTCCGGAGATGAAGGACTACAAGCCGGCCGGGGACGGAAAGCCGCCGTTAGCCAAGGAGAAGGAATGGGTCGAGACGACCTACGAGGGGAAGAAGGCCGAGCGGGAAACCAACACCATGCCGCAGTGGGCGGGTTCGAGCTGGTACTACGCCCGTTTCATCGACCCGCATAACGACAAGGAGATCGGCGACAAGAGGCTACTCGACCACTGGCTTCCGGTCGACGTCTATGTCGGCGGCGCCGAGCATGCGGTTTTGCACCTGCTCTACGCCCGCTTCTGGCACAAGTTCCTGCACGATATCGGGGTGTTCTCCTCGACGGAGCCGTTCCAGCGGCTTTACCATCAGGGCCTCATCCTCGGAAGCGACGGCCAGAAGATGAGCAAGTCGCTCGGAAACACCGTCTCTCCGGATGCTGTCATCGCCCAGTACGGGGCCGACGCCCTCCGTCTTTACGAGATGTTCAAGGGCCCGGTCGACCAGTCCATGCCGTGGAACCCGGACGGACCGAAGGCGGCGTACCGGTTCCTGGACCGGTTCTACAAGTTCTATGCGGACGATCATTACCGGTCCCGCTATACCGACGGGGAGAACCCGGCCCTGGACTACATCTACAACTACACCGTCCAGAAGTGCACCGAGGACTATGAAGTCCTCCATTACAACACCGGGATCAGCGCCATCATGGTCTGCCTCAACGAGTTCCAGAACGCGGACAAGCTTCCGAAGCGGATGCTTCTTGGCCTCGCTCAGCTGATTGCCCCGCTCTGCCCGCACTTCGCCGAGGAAGCCTACTCGCTTCTTGGCTATCATGGCCTTATCGACTACGTGCCGTGGCCGAAGGCGGACCTTTCGAAGCTAGATGCCCGGCCGGTGACCTACGCCGTCCAGGTGAACGGAAGGCTTAAAGGGACCCTGGAATGGGAGAGGGACTGCCCGGAGGACAAGATTGAGGACCTGAAGAAGGCCGCCCTTGCCTTAGAGAAGGTCCAGGAAGCCTTACAGGGCCACAAGCTCGTCAAGATCATCGTCGTGAAGAACAAGATTGTCTCCGTCGTCATCAAGTAGGGCCATGGTGAGCAAGCGGTTCGTTCTCTTTCTCTTTCTTCCCTTCCTCCTTTTTTCCTGCGGGCGGAAGGGGGCGAATCTGGAGGAGGCCATCCAACGGGCAAGGGCGCTTCCGCTTTCTCAGGCTCCGGACTTCCTTGAGGCTTACGTCGCCCGGAAGAAGCCGGAAGGCTCTTCGGTCTATCTTTACCGCTTCGTCCTCGACGAGAGCGAAAAGCCTCTTTCCCCGGTCCGGGTGTTGCTCTGGCCGGAGGAGGAGCACCTGTTCTATTCCTTCGGTTTTGAGAAGGAGAGCACCCTGGCGGCCAAGGAGGCTACTTCCGTCCCTTCGGAGAACGTCTATAAGGCCGTCTCCATCAATTTTTCCTCGGCCCAGGACTGGACCTCTTTCGAGGTCTACCTCTCTTATGCCGAGGGCGGGAAGGACGTCGAGACCCGGTTTGCCCTTCCTCTGAGCCATTAGTCCGGGTCAAGGAGGCTAACCATGGAAGAAAGCCAGGCGCTAAGCGCCCTTCTCGGCCTGCCGGAAGAGAGTGTCCGGAAAGCAATCGCCCTTCTGGACAGCGGTCTTTCCGTTCCTTTCCTGGCTCGTTACCGGAAGGAAGAGACGGGCGGACTGTCGGACGAAAACTTACGGGACCTTGCGGAGAAGCTTAGCTCTTACCGTGCTCTCGAGGAGAGGAAGAAAACCATCCTAAACTCGCTCTCGGAGCAAGGAGTCCAGGATCCTTCCCTCTTAAAGGAAGGCCAGGAAGCGACGAGCCTGAGCCGGCTCGAGGATCTCTACCGCCCTTACCGTCCTAAGAAGGTCACTCGAGGAAGCAAGGCGAGGAAGGCCGGCCTTAAGCCTCTTTCCCTCTACCTCCTGAAGGACCGGAGCGGGAACCTTATGGAAGAGGCGCGGAAATACGTGACGGCCGGCTTTGAGACGCCGGAAAAGGCCGTCCAGGGCGCTTTAGACATCCTGGCGGAGGAGATTAGCGACAATCCGAACTACCGCACCTTCCTCAAGGCCTTTGCCTGGGAGAAAGGAATCCTGAAGACGGAGAAGGCAAAGGACAGCACGGTCAAGACGTACGACCACTATGAGAACTTCTCCTGCCGCCTGAAGGAACTTCGAAGCTACCAGGTCCTCGCCATCAACCGAGGGGTCAACGAGAAGGTCCTGAGCCGTTCCTTCGTCTGGGACGACGATGTCTTCCTTCGCCATGTCGAAAGCCTGGAGATCCCTTCCTCGACGCCGTATAGGTCTCTCCTCTCCGGGATGGTCAAGGACAGCTACGAACGTCTCATCCGCAAGAGCGTCCAGAACGACCTCTTCTCCGACCTGATGGAGAAGGCTTCCGACGTCGCCTTAGGCGAGTTTAAGTCCTCCCTGAAGGCGACCCTCCTCTATCCGCCTCTCCGTGGGAAACGAATCCTCGGGTTTGACCCGGGCTTCCGAAACGGATGCAAGCTGGCCTCGATTGACGAGAACGGGAAGGTCCTTTCGACCGCGATCCTAGAGAATCCGTTCACGACGGACTCTGCAAAGAACCGGGCCATTCTCCAGGTTGCATCGCTATTGAAGAAGGATTCCCTTTCGGTCATCGCCCTAGGGAACGGAACGGCAAGCCGGGAGAGCTTCCGGCTATTGAAGGAGATGAAGGAGAGCCGTCCGGAGACGAAAGACGTCCAGGTCATCATCGTCCCGGAGTCCGGCGCTTCCGTCTGGTCGGCGACGGAAGCGGCCCAGAAGGAGTTTCCGGACTTCTCGCCGAATCTGAGAAGCGCCGTCTCCCTGGCCCGGCGGCTAGAGGACCCGCTGGCGGAGCTCGTCAAGATCCCGCCCGAGTCCCTCGGCGTCGGCCTTTACCAGCACGACCTCGACCCGAAGAAGCTTTCCCTGGCGCTTTCCGGCGTCGTCGAGGACTGCGTCAACTATGTCGGTGTCGAAGTCAACACAGCCAGCCCGGACCTTCTTAGCCACGTCTCCGGCATCGGGCCGAAGCTCGCCCAGTCGATCGTCGACTACCGGGAGAAGAACGGCCCCTTTCAGAGCCGGTCCGAGCTTAGGAAGGTTAACGGCCTCGGGCCGAAGGCCTTCGAGAACGCCGCCGGCTTCCTGAGGATTCCGGATTCGAAGGAGCCTTTGGACAATACGGCCGTCCATCCGGAGTCCTACCCGGTCGCAAAGAAGCTCTATTCCTCCCTGACGGGCTCACCCGAGGAGAAGAAGAACGCCCTAAAGGCCCTGACGCCCCAGGAGCTCTCAGGACTTTCGGAAAAACTGAACGTCGGCCTTCCGACCCTCACGGACATCGTGAAGGAGCTGGTCTCTCCGTCCCGTGACCCGAGGCTTCTTAGCCAGGTCGCCTACCTCGACGAGAACGTCAACGCGATCGGGGATCTGAAGCCGGGCATGGTCCTGGAAGGGACGGTGAGGAACGTGACGCCCTTCGGGTTCTTCGTCGACATCGGGGTGGAGAAGGACGGCCTCGTCCACGTCTCCCAGATGGAGGGGAACGTCCGGGATCCGCACCTGGTCGTCAAGCCCGGGGTCATCCTGAAGGTGAAGGTCGTCGAGGTCGACCTGAAGCGTAACCGCATCTCCCTCTCGACGAAGGGACTGACGGGGAAGACTTCCTCGTCTCCTATGGTAAAATAACGAAGGAGAGGTTTTCGGCATGAACTATTTCTACGTCGGCAACGGGGTCCACGGGAAGATGGGAATCTCCTCCTACGTCTTCCAGCAGCTGGTGGACACGACCGTCAGCGAGGAGCTAAACGGCGAGGAGAAGGATGCCCTGACCGCCAAAGGCGGTCTGAGAAAGGCGAAGAACCGCATCGAGATCGACAGCAAGGGCAGCAAGCTCCGGGTTTACGTCGAAATCTACGGATACAAGCTCTCGGACTTCAAGAAAGCCTGCGAGCGTCTCCAGCAGGCCGTCTATGAGGCGGTCTACCAGACGACGGAAGTCGCCCCCACGGTCGACGTGACCTTGCTCGGGGTGCTCGACCGGAATGACTGAGCCGGAAAAGAGTCCTAAGACCGGCAAGGCCATGGAGAGGGCGAGCATCCTTGCCTCTGCCCCGCTCTTTGCCTCCATCCTCCATCTCCTCGGAAACGTCTTCTTCCTCACCTCGGTGAAGGTCGACGAGGCGGCCGGCCGGATCGAAGGCGTCGCTTCCTTCCCGGTTCTCTTCGGAGCCGGTGAGCTTGGCCTTCTTCTTTCTTCCCCGGAGAAGGGCCTCTCGGCCGTCAAGGCCTTTGTCTCGGGTCCCGACCTTCTTATGGGCCTTCTTCTCGTCTTTCTTTCCTACTACGCCGTGAAGGGAAAGAAGAACTGTCTCTACCTTGCCTTCGGGGCCTATCTTCTTGACACCGCCCTGATGGCCGCTAGCCTTGTTCTTGGCCCGAGGTCCAGCGTCCTTAGCCTGCGTGTCGTCGATTACGTCCTTCCTCCTCTCCTCCACGCCCTCGTCCTTCTTCTTACCGCCCTCGCCCTCGTTTTCGACGCCAAGGCGAGGAAGGAGGAGAAGCCCGAAGGCCTGTACGTCTCGAAGAATCCGAAAAGCCGATAGGAGGCTTACCTTATGGAAAACAACGAACGTTATAGCCGCAGCGCCCAGAGGGAACACATCGTCCAGGCCCTCTACCAGGTCTTCCTCTTCGAGGAGAACCAGGACCCCGTCGATGCGACCGCCGTGATCGTCAAGGAGTACCACGTCCAGGGCTTCGAGGAAGTCCCGGCCTTCAGCCGGGTCGTCTACACCCTGGCTCTCGACCATCTCAGCGAGATCGAGGCCCTCGTCCAGTCGAAGCTGAAGAACTGGCTCTTCAGCCGGCTTGACAACGTCTGCAAGGCGATCTTCGCCGAGGCGGTCGCCGAAGGAAACTACGCGGACCTCGCCCCCAAGGGGGTCATCATCAACAGCGCCGTCCAGCTTTCGAAAAGCTACCTGAAGGAAGGAGACTACAAGTTCGTAAACGCCGTCCTGGACAAGGTGCTTCTCTCCGACGCCGAGAAGGCGAAGCGGGAGGAAGGAAAGGATGGACGGGACGGAAAGTAGGACGTTCAGCGTCTCCGAGATCTCCGGCATCCTGAAGTCGGCCTTCGAGAACCCGGCCTTCCGGGACCTTTCGGTCTACGGGGAGATCTACTCCCTGAGGCTGGGGAAGTTCTCCTACCTTGAGATCGGGGACGAAGGGAAGAAGCAGACGAACTCCCCCGTCCTCAAGGTCGCCTTCGCGACCTACTACGGCCAGGACTACGGACTGGAGGATCTCCAGGTCGGGGACGTCGTCCTCGTCCGGGGATCCCTTTCCTATTACGAGCATGGCTCGAGCGTGACGCTCTGGGGGAGGCAGGCGACCCTTCTTTCCAGCCAGAGCGGGAAGACCCTCTTAGCCAAGAAGAAGACGCTGATGATGCTGGAGAAGAAAGGGTACCTCGACCCGGCACGTAAGCGTCCCATCCCACGCTTCGTACGGAAGGTCGCTATCCTTACGGCCGAAGGAGGTGCCGCCTATCAGGACATCCTTAAGACACTTCATGGTCGCTTCCCGGTCGACACGGTCCTCTACCCGGTACAGGTCCAGGGAAGTTCGGCGGCCTTAAGCCTTCTACGGGCCATGGAGAAAGCCAAGAAGAGCGACGCCGACGTGATCCTCATTGGAAGGGGCGGCGGAAGCAAGACCGACCTATCCGCCTTCGACGACGAGAAGCTCGCCCTCTCGATTGCGACCTCTCCGATTCCGGTCATCACCTCGATCGGCCATACGATCGACACGGCGATTGCCGACCGGGTCAGCGACAAGGCCGCCATCACTCCGACCGAGGGAGCAAGCCTCATCAATCCCTCCCTGGACGAGATCCATCAGGAGAGGGAGTCGCTGGAAAGGTCCCTGAAGGAAGCCTTCCTCGGGCATCTGAGGGAAGCAATCCTTGCCCAGGAGAGCCGGAAGCGGCTCTTCCAGGAGCTCTCCCCCCTAAAGCGGGTGGAGTCGGAACGGAAGGACGTGGCTAACCGGCGTCTTCTCCTCGAAGGGAAGTTCGCTTCCCTTCTCGGGGCGAAGAAGGAGGAACTTCTCTCCCTCCACCGGTCGCTTCCTCTCGCCTTGAGGGAAGAACTGACGAAGAAACGGGGCGAGCTCTCCCTCCTCCATGCCCGCCTAGAAGGATATTCTCCCGAAGCCCTGGTCCAGTCGGGCTATGCCCTTCTCTTCCAGGATGGGAGAAAGGTTCGTTCGGCAAAGGAGCTAAGAGAAGGGAAGGCCGTCGTGACCTATCCGGACGGAAGAAGGGATGTACTCGTCCTAAAAAAGGAGGGAGAAGATGGAAAAGACCAATAGAAGCCCCAAGACGAAAGACTTATCCAAGATGAGCTATGAGGAGCTAGAGAAGGAAGCCGCGGACGTCGTCCAGAAGCTCTCCGACTCTTCCCTGGCCTTAGACGAGGCGAGCCGCCTCTACGACTACGGCAAGAGCGTCCTAGCCGAGATGGACAAGCGGCTCGACGAGCTTAGCCGCAAGGTCACGGACACCGTCAGCCAGTAAGCCATGGAAGACTCCGGGAAGAAAATCCCGGCCGAAGGGCTCTCGGGGCTAAGCGTCGAACAGCTCCGGGTCCTGGCGACCGACATTCGCTCCGACATCCTCACCTCCGTATTGAACAACGGAGGCCATTTGTCGAGCAACCTCGGCGCCGTCGAGCTGACGATGGGGCTTTTGAGGGCCTTTGACCCCCTGAAGGACGATCTCCTCTTTGACATCGGGCACCAGAGCTACACTTATAAAATCCTCACCGGACGGGACCTTTCGAGGCTGAGGAAGACCGGGGGCGAGCCGCCCTTCGGCGACCGCTTCGTCTCCCCCTACGAGAAGTACGAGAACGGCCACGCCGGGACGGCCGTGAGTGTCGGCTACGGAATGGCTTTGGCGAAGTCGCTCTCGGGCGACCCTTCCTATACGGTCGCCCTCATCGGGGACGCCTCCTTAGTTAACGGGCTTCCGTTAGAGACGCTGAACCTCCTTTCGACGGACCGGAAGACGAAGTTCATTATCGTCCTGAACGACAACGGGATGGGCATCTCGCCCAACGTCGGCTTCCTTGCCCGGAAGTTCCAGAAGCTGAGGAACTCCCGGTTCTACTTCCGGGCGAGCTCCTGGTTCGGCCGGAGGATGTCCTCGAGCCCCTTCCGCTGGAAAGTCTTCCTCCGGATGAGGGACGCCAAGGACCATATGCGGGAACGGCTGATCGAGCCCACGCCGTTCGAGGCAGTCGGCATCAAGTACATGGGGCCCTTCGACGGGCATGACTTCGAGGCGCTCGACCTCGCCTTTGCCAAGGCGAAGTCCTTTAAGGAAGGCCCGGTCGTGGTCCACGTCCTGACGAAGAAGGGGTTCGGCTATCCGCCGGCGAGCGCCGACACCAAGGGCTCCTTCCACGGCGTGAAGCCGTTCTTCGACGTTCCCGGCTCGATCGCCCCGGCCCCGAGCTTCCAGGACCTCAAGGCGAACTATCTCTTCGGGAAGATGAAGGAGGACGCAAAGATCGTTCTCCTGACCCCGGCGATGAAGGAAGGAAGCGGGCTCGACGGCCTCTTCGAGGCCTTCCCGAAGCGGACCCTCGACGTCGGGATCGCCGAGGAGAACGCCCTCGTTCTCGCCAGCGGCTTCGCCTTGAAAGGCTTCCGGCCGGTCATCGACGTCTACTCCTCCTTCCTCCAGCGGGGAATGGACGAGCTCTTCGAGGACCTTTCCCGGGAACGGATCGGGGTCACCCTCGTCGATGAGAAGGCGGGATTAGCCAACGAGGACGGCGAGAGCCACCACGGACTCTACGACGTCGCCATGATGAAGGGCGTGCCGGGAATCACCCTCCGGATGCCTTTCGACCGGAAGAGCTTCCTGAGGATCGTCGAGAGGTACGGGGACTTTGCCCACGGCCTCTTCGTGCTGAGGCTGACCCGGGACAATCCCTTCGAGGACGAGAGCCGCTACGAGGCCCTGGATGGGGTCTCCTGGTTCGTACGGGGCTCGGCTAAGTCGCTCTATCTCGCTACCGGCCCTCTCGGAAAGAAAGCGCTCGGTCTTCTTCCGCGGATGGACAAGGCGCTATTGACGGACCTGCTCCCTTCGAAGGAGCTCCTTCTATCGATGGGCGTCCTTTCCTACGAACGGATTTATTTCTATGATCCCTACGGCGTCTTCACCGGGACGGCCGAGACCCTCGAGAGCCGCCTGCTTGAGCTTCACTACCGGGGAACCTTCCGGGCATTTACCTTCCCGCTGGATTTCTATTCCTTCGGCCAGAGAGACGACTTCCTTTCGGCGGCAAGGCTACTTCCTAGCCAGGTCGCAGAGGAGATTTCGTCGGAAGAGCGGAAGGCGACCGAAAAGGAAGGGAGGTAGGACATGCTTCAGGAACTTCACATCCAGAACCTGGCCGTCATCGAGGACACGACGCTGTCCTTCGAGAAGAGGAGCACGGCCTTAGTCGGCGAGACCGGCGCCGGTAAGTCCCTCATCGTCGACTCGCTTTCCCTCTTGCGCGGGGCCAAGGCCGACTTCTCCCTCGTCCGGGACCCGTCGAAGAAGGCGACCGTCAGCGCCCTCTTCCGTCTTGAGGCGCCTTTTCTCCGCCGCCATCCGGAACTGAAGGACTTCGTCTCGGAGGAAGGGACCCTGCTTCTGAAGCGGACGCTTAACCCGGACCGCTCGAGCCGGTTCTACCTGAACGACGAGCCGGTGACCGCCTCTTGCTACAAGAATGCCGTCCTCCATCTTGTCGACATCCACTCCCAGGGCGAGAACTGGGACCTCTTCGACGAAAGCCGGCACCTAAGCTACCTCGACCGTTTCGCCGCCTCTTCCCTCGCCTCGGCGAAGAAGGACTTCCAGGCCGCCTACCAGGACTTAGAGAAAGAGCGGAAAGCCCTGGAAGAAGAGAAGATGGCCAACGCCGGCCGGGATCCCGACTACCTCCGGTTCCAGATCCAGGAGATCGACAAGGCGAAGCTGAAGCCCGACGAGATCGAGAACCTCCAGGCCGAGTACGAGTCCCTCCGTTCCTTCGAGCGGGTGAGGGAGAAGAAGGAAGAGCTGGACCAGGTCAGCGTCCTTCCGGAAGGAAGGATGAGCGACCTGCTCCGCAAGCTTCTTCCCCGCCTTTCTTCCTTCTCCGATACCTCTCTTTCCGAGCCGGCCGAAAAGCTTCGGTCCGACGTCGAATCCTTCCTTATCGACGCTTCCGCCTTCGAGGAAGCCTACCATGGCCTGAAGGAGGACCCCGGAAGGATCGATGCCATCAACCAGCGCCTCTTCGACCTCAAGGGCCTGATGCGGAAGTACGGTAAGACGACTGGGGAGATCCTAAAGAAGCGCGAGGAGTACCAGGAAAGCCTCTCGAAGAGCGAGGAATTCGCCTCCTTCGTTAAGGAAGAAGAGAAAAAGATTGCCGAGAAGGAAGCCCAGGCTCTCCTTAAGGCCCGGGCGCTCTCTGCCCTACGGAAGGAAGCGGCCCAGCGTCTATCCGAGAGGATCGGCCACCAGATGAAGGACCTCCTCCTTCCTCAGGACGGCTTCCGCGTGAGCTTCCAGGAGAAACCCTTAGGCGAGGAAGGAATCGACGAGGTGCGCTTCGAGGTTGCCCTGAACCAAGGCCTCTCCTTTGCCCCGCTCGCGAAGGCGAGTTCCGGCGGGGAAGGAAGCCGTCTCATGCTCTGCCTGAAGAGCGTGCTGAACGCCCTCGATCCTTACGACCTGGTCGTCTTTGACGAGATTGACACCGGCGTCAGCGGCCGTATCGCCTCGCTGGTCGGGCGAAAGATCGTCTCCGTCTCAAAGGACAGCCAGGTTCTCCTGATCTCCCATCTTCCGCAGGTCGTCGCCCGGGCTGAGGGTGCCCTTCTGATCGAGAAGTCTACCCAGGGTGGGGTCACGCGTACCGTCGCAAGGCCCTTGGACGAAGACGGTTTCGTCCAGGCGCTAAGCGGGCTTCTTTCCTCCGGAAAGGTTACGGACTACGCCCTCAAGCAGGCCTCACTCCTCATCCAGGAAGCCCGGAAGGAGGACGCCTAGCCCCCCTTTCTGTTATCCTAGAAGGGATGAGAAAAATCGTACACGTCGACCTCAACGAGTTCTTCGTCCAGGCCGAAACCCTGAGGGACCCTTCCCTGAAAGGGAAGCCCGTCGCCGTCGGCTTCGAGGGCCGGCGGGGCGTCATCTCCACGGCAAGCTACGAAGCACGGGCCTTTGGCGTGCACTCCGGCCTTCCGACTTCCCAGGCCAAGAAGCTCTGCCCTTCCCTGATCCTTGTTCCGGACCATTTCTCCTACTACGAGGAGCTCTCCCGTTCCTTCTTTTCCTACCTGACAGAACGCTTTCCCCTTTTGGAGAAGGCGAGCATCGACGAGTGCTACATCGACATGACTTCCTTCCTCCAGGACGGGAAGGAAGAGGAGCAGCTTTTCGACCTCCAAATGACCCTCTACCGGGTCAAGCAGCTCAAGTGCTCGATTGGCTACGGGCCGAACAAGTTCCTAGCCAAGATGGGTAGCGACTACAAAAAGCCCCTCGGGCTGACGATGATGACGAAGGAGAACCTTCCCCTCTACCTTTGGCCCCAGCCGATTGGAAACATGTTCGGCATCGGGAAGAAGACGGCACCCCGGCTGGAAGCCCTGGGCATCAAAAACATCGGGGATCTTGCCCGGACCCAGGATCCGGAGGTCCGCCGCCTCTTAGGGAGCTCCTTCCTCTATCTCCAAGGCGAGGCCAACGGCATTGGCGACGATGTCGTCGACACCGGGAAGTGGGATCCGAAGAGCCTCTCGGCGGAACGGACGTTCTCCGACGACGTGGAAGGAATCGAGGAGCTGGAGAGCATGATCGCCCTCTGCGTTGAGGAAGCCTACGCGAAAGTCGAGGCGTATCAGAAGGCCGTCTCGACGATCGAGCTTAAGCTGAGGACCCCGGACTTCCGGACCCGGACGAAGCGGATAACCCTAAAAGAGCCGACCTCCTCCAAGGCCGCTCTTCTTCATGCGGCGACGAACTTCTTCGAAAGCGTCTACCACGGGGAGCCTCTGCGGCTTCTCGGCGTCGGCTTCTCCTCTCTCTCCGACCGGAAAAAGACGCCTCAGGAAGAAAAGGATGAACGAAAGAAGAAGGAAGAAGGACTGAAGGCCATCAACGACGCCCTCACGCTCGGTGGGAAGGTGATGCTGGGGTCAGACTTAGAGGGGAAGAAGCATGAAGGCCAGTGAGGAATGCGAGGAGTTTTTGACTTACCTTGCGGTCGAGAAGGGCGACTCGCCGAAGACCCTAGAGGCCTACCGGAAGGACCTTAAGGAGTATCTCTCCTTCCTGGGCGATCCCGAGCTTGAGGACCTACGTCCCGACTCGGTCGAGGACTACCTCTCGGCCCTTGCCCTTCAAGGGAGGAAGACGACGACCCGGATAAGGAAGGAGACCGCGCTAAGGGGCTTTTTCTCCTTTCTGAGAAAGGAAGGGAAAGTCTCTTTCCCGGCCTCCGGCCTTCCCAAGGTCAAGAAGGAGAAGCCCCTTCCGAAGGTGCTGACGGAGGAGGAGGTCGACGCCCTCTTCCGGGCTCCGGACGCTTCGACTCCGGAGGGGCTTTTGAATCTCGCCCTGATGGAAGTCACCTACGCCTCCGGCCTGAGGGCGAGCGAAGCCGTCAATCTGAGGACGGACGCCATCTCCTTCGAAAAAGGCTACCTCAAGGTGCTCGGCAAGGGTTCCAAGGAACGGATCGTCCCCTTCGGCGAGGAAGCCAAGGACGTCCTTCTTCAGTACCGCAAGCTCGTCCGGAGCAAGCTTCCGTTCTCCGAACCCCGGTTCTTCCTGCTTCCGGACGGAAAGCCCGTGACCCGGATGTACTTCTACGCCGTGGTCAAGAAATACGCCAGGAAGGCCGGCATCCAGAAGGACGTCTCTCCCCATACCCTGCGCCATTCCTTTGCTACTCATCTTCTCTCCCATGGGGCAAGCCTGAGAGAGGTGCAGGCGCTTTTAGGCCACGCCCGGATCGAGACGACGGAAATCTACACCCACCTGTCAAGAACTCAGGAGGAGGACGCCTATAGGAAGGCCATGGGGCGGAAATGAGGAAAAAGCCGGTTAAGGAAACTATAATGTTCGTAGGAGAAATTAGGAGGTACTTATGAAACCATTTCGTCGCATATTCCTGATCGTCATGGACTCGGTTGGCATCGGCGCCGAGCCGGACGCCGACCGCTTCTTCAACGCCGGCCATAACGACGTCGGGTCCAATACCTGGGTCCACGTCTCGGAAGCCTGCAAGGGGCTTCACATTCCGAACATCAGCGCGCTAGGCCTCAGAGACCTTGGCCCCGTCCTCGGTGCGACCAAGGTCGACCATCCCCACAGCTATATGCAGACGCTGCGGGAGCGAAGCAACGGCAAGGACACCCTCACTGGACACTGCGAGATGATGGGTATCCTTACGCCACATCCGCTGGTTACCTTTACGGAGCACGGCTTCCCGAAGGAGCTCATCGATGAGCTTGAGGCAAGGACCGGAAGGAAGGTCATCGGGAACTATGCCGAGTCCGGAACCGTCATCCTGAAAAAGCTCGGCGAGCAGGCCATGAAGGAAGGGGACCTCATCGTCTACACTTCGGCCGATTCGGTGCTTCAGATCGCGGCCCATGTCGGGGTCATCCCGCTGGAGGAGCTCTACCATGACTGCGAGATCGCCCGGGAGATGACGAAGCGTCCGGAGTGGAAGGTCGGAAGGGTCATCGCCAGGCCGTTCCTCGGAACGTGCGCCGACGACTTCTACCGAACGAGCGACCGAAGGGACTACGCCCTGGACCCGGCTGGAAGAACCGCCATGCAGGACCTCCAGGATGCCGGGAAGAAGGTCATCGCGGTCGGCAAGATTCACGACATCTTCAACGGGGTCGGCTGCAGCGAGAGCCTTCATACGGTGAGCAACCATGACGGCATGCTCAAGACCATCGACATTGCGTCAAAGGAAGATTTTGAAGGGCTCTGCTTCGTTAACCTCGTCGAGTTCGACAGCAGCTACGGGCATCGGCGCAACCCGCTCGGCTATGGCGCCTGCATCGAAGAGTTCGATCGCGACTTAGGTCAGCTGTTACCTCTTCTGAAGGAAGATGATCTCCTCATGATCACGGCGGACCACGGAAACGATCCGACCTGGTGGGGGACGGACCATACGAGGGAGAGGGTTCCTCTCATGTCTTACAGCACGCAGTACCAGCATGGACGGCTTTTACCGGAAAGGGATTCGTTTGCGGATATCGGGAAGACGATTCTGTCGAACTTCGGTGTCCAGCCGAGCCCGAACGAAATAGGCACTCCGATTGAGGAACTGCTGAAAGACTGAAGAGAACATCGTTCAGCCAGTTTAGTAGGTAATTAATAGTACTACAATAATACTACTTAAAGATTAGCATTCGAAAACAAGGGTGCTAATCTTTTTATATAAAGAAATGGTACTATATATTAACTATAGATTTAAAGCAATGAATTACTAAGTATCAACTATGTCTTTTCTCCCTTTTATAACATAATAAACATTATCCGAACCTTTCAAAATATGAAAAATGTGGCCTTTCAAGCTATTGCACATGATGGCATGGTTATTTATTGGTACCACATTTCAACTACCTATAAATAAAAGGATTCTTACTTATGTAAAGAAAAAAAGGGGGGTTATGATCCCCTCTTGTCATATTAACTAAATCATCAGTCTATTTATAGTACCAAATAACAACTTCCATTGATTTCATCATTCAAGCACTCAATCCTAAAAGTGCCAAAACAACCTAGTACAATAATGGTACTATATACCAACTAATATCCTAAAATTAACTCTTTTGCTAACGCAGCTGCCTTCTCTGCCATCGGGATCAAGTTCTTCTCATAGACGCTCGAGTTCCCCTTGGCCTCTGTGTTATCCGAAATGGACCGGATGATAACGAAAGGAACCTTGTGACGGTAGGCGACCTGTGCTAGGGCTGCAGACTCCATATCTACCGCAAGGGGATCCTCAAAGTTTTTCGCCCACTCGGGTTTCCGGTTCTGCACCGTGACGAAGGAATCCCCGGAAAGAATCAAGCCAAACTTGATGCCTTCCCGGTCCTTGTCCTTCAATAGGTTATTCGCCCGGGCATCGGAAGCAAAGTAAAGCGGACATCCGCTCATCTCCCCGACCGGGTGCCCGAAGGGCGTCAAGTCGACGTCCCAGTAAGCGGCTTTGGTCGCAACGAGAGTCTCCAGGACGGATAGTTTCTTTGAGATGCTTCCGGCGACCCCGATGTTGATGACGAGGTCTGGATGCACCTTCTCCAAAAGGAGGGAGGCCTCGTCGGCCATCGCAACCTTGCCAATCCCGGAAATCGCCCCGACGACACGCCGGGAACCAATCCGGCCCTCCCGGAGAGGTCCTTCTTCCCCCGGAAAGAACCCGTCGAGCTCCTCTTTCTGGGCGGCGAGGATCAGGAAGGTCTTACTTGGCGCTAACATTCGGCAGCTTCTTCTTCCGGTATTTCGGCTCGGTCTTCTGGAGGACGATCTTGTGCGGCACGTTCTCGTACAGCTCGTCGAAGGCGACGCGCTTGCGTTCCTCCGGTGTGAAGAGCTGGAGGACGATGGGGCCAGCATCGATCAGCACCCAACGGGAGTCGTGCTTCCCTTCGACATGGTCGATGGTCTGGTAGTTTTCGTAGAGGGCATCCTTGGCCGTCGAGACCAGGGCGTCGAGACGGAAGTCGTTCTTGGCTGTCGCGACGATGTAGTAGCTCACGAAGGGGCTTTGGTTTCTCACGTCGTAGACGACCACGTCCTCGCCCCAGTTATAGGAAAGCTCCTGGGCGATATGGAGCGGGCGCATGGCCCGGATGGTTCCCTTGTCCTTCAGGACGAAGGCCTTCTTCGGCTTGGCTTTGGTATTCTTTAGCATTTTCCTTCTCCTTCCTTCGGCCCGTAGGCCGCATAGAAAGACGACGTCAGCGGATCGTTGAGGAACGATATCCCGTTCCTCTGGAAGTAACGGACCTGGTCCCGGATGACGGCCCGTAGCCCTTCCTCAACATCCCGGATAGCAAGTTCCCGTAGGTCCCTCGTAGCAAACGGCCGGGTTGGCTCCGTCTTGTCGGCGACGTAGAGCACCATGTCGAGAGGCGCCATCGCCTTGTCGCCGGTGCAGTGGCGCTCGATGGCCTGTAGGACCATCGGGTCCTGGATTCCGAACTCGGTCCGGGCCCGGTAGGAAGAGGCAATCTGGTGGGCGGCAAAGTCCGGTAGTACGTCTCTTAGCTCCGGCCTCAATAGCTTCATGGCCTCGTCCTGGCGCTCTAAAGGCCAGTCCTTGGCGGCATCATGGAAGAGCCCGGCCTGGAAGGCCCGGTAGGGGTCTAGCCCGTTTCCTAAGGCGATCTGATAGGCCGTTACGGCGACCGACTTGCTGTGCTCGACCCGGTGCGGATGAATCCCTTCCTCGAGCTTCGGAAGGAAGAAGAGATTCTTTCTCAGGATCACCCTCCATTCCGCAAGCGGAAGGTACGGATTGACGCCTTGTTTCGCCTTCTTCTCCCCGTCAAGGTCAAAGGGAAAGTATCCGGGGCTTAGCTCTCCTTCCCCCTGAGGAAGGAGGACAAGATCCCCTTCTAGAGGCGCCTTAGCTTCCTCCCAGTCCTCCCCGCCGAACGAGAGAAGAAGACGGGCAAGAGGGCCCGCCTCCTCGCCAAAGGGGCCAAGGTCCTTCGTTAGGACGTAACGCTTTTTCTCGCCGGGGAAAAGGGAATCGAAGAGGACGAGGTCCCTCACGGTCCAGGGAAGGGCCGGAAGAAGGAAGCAAGGAATCTTAAAGTTCGGCACTTTCGAGGGAGACCTTCACGCCTTTCGGGGCATAGACCGTGATCTCCTGGTCCGTCCCTTCGAACTCGACGAAGAAGAGGCTGTCGGCACGGAGGACATTCCTCTTCCCAGGAATCGCCTTAAAGGGGTTTGGAAGCAGTCCCGACATCGAGGTGATCTTTTCCGTCCTCGGCCGCATCTCGACGTTCCCGCAGACTTCCTGGAAGGTGCGGTCGGCCTTCGACTTCTTGCAGCGGAGGATCGTCAGGTCGTTCGACTTGTAGATCACGAAGTCAGTCTTCGAACCGGCGTCGAAGTCGAGACGGGCGAAGTTGCTGAAGAGGAAGCTCTGGTCGGGCTTGCTGAGGTAGGACTCCGGTTTCACCGTCGTCCGGGGAAGCAGGTAAGGCACCTGCTCGGGCTCGGCGAAGGAGACGAAGGAGGTGGGGTTATAGATGCCGGGCGTGTCGTAAAGGCTCGCCTCGTCGGAAAGCGGCACGGCAATCACGTCGAGGGTCGTACCAGGGTAAGGCGAGGTGGTGATCATCTTTCCGGAAGGGGTGGAGTAGCGGCTTAAAAGGGCGTTGATGAGGGAGGACTTTCCGACCTGGTAGGAGCCGAAGAAGTAGACGCTCTTTCCGTCCCTCAGCTCGTTGATGCGGGACCAGAGGAGGTCGATGGAGTCCTTCGGAGACTTCGTGGCGGACATCAGGAGGATGTCCTTCGGCACGATGTTCTCCTTCTTTAGCCGGGCGAGCGTGTACTTCTTCAGGTAGTTGTCGGAGAAGGACGCCGGCAGGACGTCCCGCTTGTTCAGGACGACCAGCACGTTCGAAGGAAGATACTTCCCGATGCCCTCGAGGAAGCTTCCTTCTAGGGCGAAGGCGTTTAGGACATAGACCGCGAGGGCGCCTGTCTCCTTGGCGTCGGTCAGGATGGACACGTAGTCCAGGCTGAAGTCGTTCTTCTTGAACGTCGAATAGTGCCGCAGCTTGAAGCAGCGCTCGCAGAGGGTCTCCTCTCCGGACTCGAACTTCTCCGGCGGCACGTAGCCGGCTTCGTTAGGGTCCTGGTCCTGGAGGATCGCCCCGCATCCGTAGCAGCGTCGGACCCGGATCTCGGCGGTCACGCCGGCGGTTTTCTTTTTAAACAGCATCTTGTGTTTACCTCCTTCGAAGGAAGGCTCCTAGAGGGTTTCCTTCTTTCTCAGCTTCTCGATCTGCGCCTGGTCTTTCTTCCGGTGGAATCTCGTCCAGAGGTTGTCCTTCCCGCTAAGAGGGGAGAGTAGGACGACCGAAGTCCTCAGGCGCCTTGCCGTCTTGTAGTCGGTCCGGAACTGGTCGCCGAAGAGAAGGACGTCCTGAGGCTCTAGCCCTTCCTTATGGAGGAAACGGAGCGTTCTTCTCAAGTCGGGCTTGAAGGCGAGGACGAGGAGAGGAAGTCCTTCCTCCTTAGCGATCGGCCTTACCCTTCTTCCGGTGTTGTTGGTGTAAAGGAGCACGCGCTTTTTCGCCTCTCTCGCCTTCTTCAGAAAGCGAAGCGAAGTAGAAGGAAGGGAACGGTCCAAGGTCCCGAGGAACGTCTGGTCGACGTCGAGAAGAAGCGCCGATTCCTTCCGGCCCTTTAGGAAGTCCTGAGGGACTTCGCCCAGGGTCGGAAAGAAGAAGACCTCCGGTCCCTTGTCCACCATTATACCCGAGCCTTACTTCTCGCCGTTGTTCTTCTCGAAGAGGTCGAAGAGGGAGAGCTGGGTGTCGACCGGGTCCGGCCCGGCCTTGCGTTCGCTGACGACCTGGGGACGCGGCGTCTCGATGACGGCGTTCTCCTTCGTTAGCAGGCTTCCCGCATCGTGGAGCGAGACGAGAAGCTGGTTTCCGAGGTTGGGGATGTTCTCCCGCATCTCGGCGTCGCACTCGACCGGGTCAAGCGAGCTAAGGTCGATGGCGACGCTTCCGGTCGCCGTCGTTGCTCCGGCGTAGGTCTTCTTTCCCTTCTCCCGGCGGACCTTCTCCACCCCGATGACAGGGAAGGGATTCCGCTTGAGAACCCGGACGAGGTTGGTCTTCGCCCCGAGCCTCGTCGTCGTTTCGATCTTGGAGGAGAGGATCAGGCGGGCGGCCCGGCGGGCGGAGACGATGAGAAGCGGGCAGACTTCCTTGCTGGTGAAGGAGAGGAGGGAGACCATGGGCGAAGCGTCGATCGAGCCGGCGATCGCCTTGACGCCAAGGGCGCCCGTCGAGACGAGCGGGATGTCGCCCTCGTTATAGCGGGAGCAGCGACCGAAGCGGTCGACGACCAGAATGTCGGAGTTTCCGGACGTGAGGGTCACCGCGACGACCCTGTCCTCGCTGTCGGCGAGCTTAATCGCCCGTAAGGGCTTCTTGGTCAGGCCGCTCTGGGCGAGGTCCGATAGCGCCATTCGCTTAATCTTGTTCTCCCGGGTCAAAAGAACGACGTTAATGCCCTTGAGGAAGTCGTTGACGGCGAAGACCTTCACCAGGTGCTCGTCCGCCTTCAGGCTCACTAAGGAGTTCAGGTGCTTTCCTTCTTCCTTCCACTTGAGGTCGCTTAAGAGGTAGACCGGAAGGTAGCCGTAGTTCCCGAGGTCGGTGAAGAAGAGGAGGCCGTCGTGAGTCGAGACCTTCTGGTCGAAGACGAGGGCGTCGCCGGGCTTAAGCTTCGGGAGGTTGAGCGGATCGGTGTCCGCGTTGGCGTCCGCGCTTCCGAGGTAGGACTTCGGCGAGGAGCGCTTGCTGTAGCCGTCCTGGGAGAGGGCGACATAGCAGTCTTCCCGGGCGATGAGCTTGGTCGGGTCGACCGCGCTAAAGTTCTGTTTCT
>Ga0256406_1003162_pt1 | contig 21112 bp, 33 predicted proteins | sample RumenRJG_03DNA_FD_185986 | JGI IMG/M metagenome (GOLD analysis project Ga0256406, IMG submission 185986) | Bovine rumen microbial communities from Lethbridge, Alberta, Canada - RJG_03 | ecosystem: Host-associated > Mammals > Digestive system > Stomach > Rumen | place: Canada: Alberta | collected... | reverse complement strand
ATGCCGGCCGTGTCGATCATGACGTAGTTCTTCCCGTCCCGGACGAAGGGGATATCGACGCTGTCCCGGGTCGTCCCGCTCTCCGGCGAGACGATGACGCGGTCCTGGCCGAGGATGCGGTTGGCGAGGCTGCTCTTGCCGACGTTCGGCCGGCCGAGGAGGGCGAAGGTAAGGGCGTCCTTGTAGTCCCGGCTGTCCTTCTCCGGAAGCCGGGCGATGGTGGCGTCAAGAAGGTCGCCGAGGCCGAGGCCGTGCTCGGCCGAGACCGGGAAAGGATGGCCGAAGCCGAGGGAGTAGTAGTCGAAGGCGTTGCCGATCAGGCTCGAGTCGTCGATCTTGTTCACGACGAGGATGACCTTCTTCGCATAGGGGCGAAGCTTCTTCGCCGTGAAGAAGTCGGCGTTGCTCAGGGACTTCCTTCCGTCCACGACGAAATAGACGAGGTCCGCCTCAGCTAAGGCGAGGTCGACCTGGTCCTGGACTTCCCGCTGGAAGGGAATCTTCTCGTCCGTGATGCCCCCGGTGTCGATCAGGGTATAGACCATGTCCAGCCAGTGCCCTTCGCCGTAGTTGCGGTCCCGGGTGATGCCGAACTGCTTTCCCGTGATTTCCTGGTTGTGGTCCGTCAGCCGGTTGAAGAGCGTGCTCTTCCCCGAGCTGGGGGAGCCGACCAGGGCGATCGTTCCTTTTTTCTTCATTCTGCACCTCCGTGCTTCCTCTCGGCGAACCGGGCGAGAATCCAGTCCGCTTCCTCCTCGACCGTCATCGCGGACGTGTCGAGGAGGAGAGCGTCCTCTGCCTTCCTCAGCGGGGAATTCTCCCGGTGGCTGTCGATATAGTCCCGCCGCTCGATCTCCTTCCGGATCTCTTCTAAGCTCGCGGCGCTTCCTTTCTTCTTCTCTTCCTCGTACCGGCGTAAGGCTCTCGCATCGACGCTGGCGACCTGGTAGATCTTTAGCGTCGCGTCGGGAAGGACGACGGTCCCGATGTCCCTTCCGTCCATGACGACGGAGTCCTTCCGGGCGATCTCCCGCTGGATCTCGACGCACCGCTCGCGCACCGGAAGATGGGCGCAGGCATAGCTGACGAGGTGGGAGACGTCCTCCCCGCGGACGCGCTCCGTGACGTCACGGCCGTTTAGGAAAATCCTTCCTTCCCGGTCTTCCTCGACGTGGAAGAGAGGAAGAAGGCTTTTGGCGTCCTCTAAGGACTGGGTATCCTTCTTCTCCTCTATCATCAGGAGCGTGAAGGCGCGGTACATCGCGCCGGTATCCACGTAGAGGAAGGAGAGACGCTTGGCGACGATCTTGGCGACAGTCGACTTGCCGCTGGCGGCCGGGCCGTCGATGGCAATGGAATCATAGGTTGGCATTTCCGAGCCTCCTTTTATTTTCATCTCAGCAGGAGATAGACGATGACGCTGACGAACACGGCAAGGACAAGAACGACGGCAATCCAGGCCAGGATGGCGCCGGGAACCTTCTTCCGCCGGCGGCTCAGCTCCTGTTTCTTCAAGGCCTTCCGAGCTTCCTTCTCCTTCCGGGAGTTCTCCTGCCGCTGCTTCTCCTCGAGAAGTTCGTCGATCGTGACGGTCGCGGAGTTATGGCTCAATAGGCCGTTCTCCGGATGGGCGTCGACGGGGACGTTGGCCGTGTAGGAGGAAGAGGAAGAGAGATCCGCCTTGCCGTCCTCCTTCTTCGGGGGACAGACAAAAGAATAGGAGTCCATCCGGGAGATCTCCTCCCGCTTCTTCGCATAGCGGACGACCCGGCTTTTCTCTTCGGCCATTCCAAAAAAATCTCCGTTCCTATTATAAGGAATCGACGTCCGAAGGAGAAGCGAAAGACCCGACCGGAGAGGAAAAGAAGACAGGAGAGAAGTCATCTCCCGTCCTCCGTCCTCCCCCGCCGGAAGGGGCCTTCCAAGCCGGGTCCTGGGATTTCTGCCTTTCCTTCGAGGAAAGAAAGGTTCTTTCCCTTTTTTAGAGAAGAAAGGGCCGGGAAAGGAAAGGTCTCAAAGCCTTGAAAGAAAAGAAAGAAAAGGTTGCCTTCAGGGCGGAAAAAGAGTATAGTCTTCCTTGCGCCGCAGTAGCTCAGTTGGTAGAGCAACTGATTCGTAATCAGTAGGTCGCAAGTTCGATTCTTGTCTGCGGCACCAGCGGAAAAACGACAGGACCGGGTCTCCGGTCCTGTTTTTTATGTCGGTTCGAGGAAGACGGCCATGAAAAAAGCCGGGGCCGAAGCCCCGGCAGAAGAACTAGTCGACGAAGGCGAGAAGCGCGAGCTGGGCATTGTCGCCCCGGCGCGTCGAGGTCTTCAGGACGCGGGTGTAGCCCCCGTTGCGGTCCTTGTACTTCGGCCCGTAGACGTCGAAGAGCTTCTGGACCGGATCCTTTCCGGTCTTGGGATCTTCGAAGCCTTCTTCCCTCAGCCACGCCGCGGCAAGACGGCGGGAAGCGACGTCACCCTTCTTCGCGTAGGTGACAAGCCGGTCAGCCTTCTTGGAAGCCCGCTTGGCGACCTCGAGGGTCACTTCGACATGGCCGGTGATGATGAGCTGCGAAAGCACGTTCCGCAGCATGTTCTTCTCTTTGTCCGAGGTGTAGCCCGCCTTGAAGCGGACGCCGCCCTTGCCATGGACATTCTTTCTTCCGATGGTACCCATAGTAGTTCAATCTCCTTCGGTTTACTTCTTGACGTTGTCGTCGGGCTGCAGGGACAGGCCCAGGGACTTCAGCTTGTCGAGGATCTCCTTGTAGGACTTCTTCCCGAGGTTCCGAACCGTCATCAGCTCGGACTCCTTCATGTTGCAGAGGTCCTGGACGGTCTTCAGGCCGTTCCGCTTCAGGCAGTTGGTCGAACGGACGGAGAGGTCGAGATCCTCGATGGACATGGTGTTGTACTTGTTCTCGGTCTTCGTCGCGGCCGCGGCCATGATGGTGGCGGTCTTCACTTCCTCGTCGAGATCCTCATAGACCTTGAAGTGCTCCATGAGGATGCGCGCCGCTAAGGCGATTGCCCGGGTCGCGCTCATGCTTCCGTCCGTCGTGACGGAGAGGGTGAGCTTCTCGTAGTTGGTGTCATGCTCGACCCGGTCCGGATCGATGTGGAACTCGACCTTCTCGATCGGGGAGTAGTTGCTGTCGACGGCGATCATGCCGATCGGCCAGCTCGGATCCTTGTTCTCCTCGGCCGTGACGAAGCCCCGGCCCTTATGGGCGTGGAGCCGCATCTTGATGTGGCCGTTCTCCGACAGATGGCAGAGGACGAGGTCCTTGTTGACGACGTGGACCATGTCCGGGCAGACGATGTCACCGGCGGTGACCGCCTTCTGTCCCTTCATTTCCAGCTTGAGGACGTAGTCGGCGGAGTCGTTGTCGCTCTCGTCGGCTAAGACGATCTTCTTGATCTGGAGGATGATGCTGGTCAGGTCTTCGACGACGCCGGCTAAGGGCGTGTACTCATGCCGGGCGCCTTCGACTTCGATGGCATAGACGGCAAGTCCCGGCAGAGAGGAAAGCAGGACACGCCGGAGGGCATTGCCGACGGTGACGCCGAATCCCTCCTCGAAAGGCGTGACGACGAAGGTGCCGGAAGTGGTTCCGGGCTGGCTCGCCGCGCTGTCGAACTTCGGCTGAACAAATTCTTTCATGGAATCCTCTCCTTTCCTAGGTCTTTATCCACGAGGCCGCTTCGGCGGACGGCAGCCGTTGTGCGGGATCGGAGTGACGTCGGAAATGGAGAGCACCTTCAGTCCGGCCGCCTCGAGGGCGCGGACCGCAGTCTCACGGCCCGGACCCGGGCCCTTGACTTCGACATCGACGGAGCGTAAGCCCCGGTCGAAGCAGGTCTTGGCGACCGTCGAGGCCGCGACCTGGGCGGCGAACGGCGTGGACTTCTTGGAACCGCTCATGCCGCAGGTTCCAGCGCTCGCCCAGGCGATGACCTTTCCGTCCTCGCCCGTGATCGAGACGATCGTGTTCGAATAGGAAGCGTGGATGTGGGCGACGCCCTTCGTGAAGTTGAGCTTGGCCTTCTTCCGACGGATCGTCGTCTTCCCCTTCTTGCTGGCTGTCGGCTTCTTCGCAGCCGCGGCCGGCGCAGCGGTTTTCGTTACATCTGCCATTGTGTTCTTGACCTCCCGAAACTACATCGTCGCCTTCTTGTGGTTCGCGACGGTCTTCCGCGGTCCCTTGCAGGTCCGCGCGTTCGTCTTGTCGCGCTGTCCGCGGCAAGGAAGATTCCGCTTGTGCCGCTGACCACGGTAGGTCCCGATTTCCTCGAGACGCTTGATGTCGAGCGCCACCTGCCGACGCAGGTCGCCTTCGACGACGTACTTGCTGACCTCGTTACGGACCCGGGTGAGCTCCTCCTCGGAGCAGTCCTTGACCCGCTTGGTCGGCTCGACCTTGGCATCCGCGCAGATTTTCTTCGCTAAGGAGTACCCGATTCCGTAGACGTACGGAAGCGAGTAGACGATCTGCTTGTCGTTCGGGATGTCGACACCCGCAATACGTGCCATGTTCTCTATTCTCCTTCTTTAGCCCTGTCTCTGCTTGTGCTTCGGATTCGAGCAGATGACCATGACCCTTCCCTTCCTCTTGATCACCCGGCAGTTCGGGCAGATCGGTTTGACTGAAGCTCTGACTTTCATGTTGCTTCTCCTTTTCCAGACTTCTTCCCGGCAAACAGCTTAGTATACGACTTTTCTACTTGTATCGGTACACGATGAACCCGTTTTTCACGTCGTAGGGGGAGATTTCGACCGTGACGCGGTCACCCGGCAGGATGCGAATCTTGTTCATCCTCATCTTCCCGGAGACCCGAGTCCGGATCACGGCCCCGCCGTCCAGCTTGACCGAGTAGAACTGGCCGGGGAGGGAATCGAGTACCGTTCCCTCCATCTTGATGAAATCTTCTCTGCTCATGCTTTCGTTTTCGTCTCCCTTTCCTTCAGATGTCTCCGGACATTGCTGTCGACGGAGAGAATCTCGGCTCCCGTCTCGGTGATGAGGACGTCGTTCTCGTAGTGCGCGTTGATCTTGTGGTCTCGGCTTACGACGCCCCAGCCGTCGGCGAGGGTGAGGATGTCCGGCCTTCCCGTCATGACCATCGGCTCGATCGCGATCACCATGCCCGGACGGAGGAACGGGCCGAGCCCGAGCTCCGGGGAGTAGTAGTTCGGAATGAACGGATCCTCGTGCATCGTGTGCCCGAGGCCGTGGCCTCCGTACTCGCGGACGAGCGAATAGCCGTAGGCGTCCGCCGTCTTCTGGATCGCCATGCTGATTTCGTAGACATGGGCGCCAGGCCGGCAGACGGAGAAGGCGGCGTAGAAGCATTCTTCGGTGCAGCGGATGAGCCTCTGCGCTTCATCGGAGATACTTCCGACCGGGAAGGTGCGGCAGGCATCGCCTTGGTACCCGTTCGCATCCTGGTTTCCCATGTCGATGCTCAGGATATCCCCTTCCTTCAGAACGATCTCGGAGCTCGGAATGCCGTGGATCAAGGTGTCGTTGACCGAGGCACAGATGGCGGCCGGATAGCCGTCCTCCAGCTTGAACGAGCAGATTCCGCCGGACTCCCGGATGAGCCGGTCGGCGATCTTGTCGATCTCCGCCGTCGTCCGGCCCGGACGGACCTCGGGGGCCAGCTTGTCGAAGATGGCCCCGAGTTTTCCGCAGGCGACCCTCATCTTCTCGATTTCGTCTTTCGATTTGATGATGATCATTTCCGTTCCTTAGTCCGAGAGGACCTTCTCGATCGAGGAGAACACCACAGGAATCTCCTGAAGCGCGTCGATCTCGACGAGCAGTCCCTTCTTCGCATAGTATTCGACCAGAGGCTCCGTCATCTTGTGGTAGTCAGCAAGACGGACCTTGAAGGAGTCCGGGTTGTCGTCCTTCCTTTGGATGAGGGGGCTTCCGCAGGCGTCGCAGACGCCCTCGGCCTTCGGCTTCTTGGTGAGGAGATTGTAGCTGGCGCCGCACTTCGGGCAGACCCGCCGGTTGGCGATCCGCTCGACGAGGACGTCATCGTCGGCCGTCAGAAGGAGGACGGCGGAGAGCTCCTTGCCGAGGGCATGGAGCATCTTCTCCAGTTCTTCCGCCTGGACGACCGTCCGGGGGAACCCGTCGAGAAGGAAGCCCTTCTCGCAGTCCTTCCGGCTCAGCCGTTCCTTGACGAGGCCGACCGTCACGGAGTCCGGGACGAGGTGCCCGGCGTCGATGTAGCTCTTGGCCTCAAGGCCGAGAGGCGTCTTCTCCGAGATTGCCTGCCGGAACATGTCCCCGGTGGAGATGTGCGGAATCCCGTACTTCTCCACGAGGAGCTCCGACTGCGTCCCTTTGCCCGCCGCCGGCGGGCCCATCAGAATCAGGTTATGCGTCTTCATGTTCACATCTCACTTTCCGCGAAGCCGTTGCCCGCGAGGATGCCGTTGATCTGGTTATCGACCTCGAGCGCGACGCCGACGACGATGATGAGGCCGGTACCGCCGAGCGAGAGGCTCGTCGGAACGGCGCCCGAGAGCGACAGGATGACCGGAAGAAGCGCCACGAGGGTGAGGCTCATCGCCCCGATGAAGGTGATTCGGTTGAGGATGCGGGAGATGTAGCTTTCCGTCTCGCTACCGGGCTTGATGCCCGTGATGTAGGTCCCCGACTCCTGGAAGTTCTCCGCAATCCGCTCCGGGTTGATCTGGAGTTGGGCGTAGAAGTAGGAGAAGAGGATGATGAGGACGGCGTAGATGATGGTGCCCCAGGGGAACGAGAAGCTCGACCCCATCGGCGTCATCTGCTGGTAGTTGAACACGGTCTCGAGGGTTTTCGCCCAGGCCGGCGGGTTCCCGTTGCTGAAGAGGGAGATGAGGATGGACGGGGTGATCATGAGGGAGGAAGCGAAGATGACCGGCATGACCGAGCTGACGTTGACCTTCAGCGGCAGGAAGGAGGACTGGATGTTGGTGAGGTCATTGTTCTGAGACTGGTTCGAGTGGCTGACCGGAAGCTTCCGGACGGACTTCTCGATGAAGGTGACGAAGACCACGATGAGGAAGAAGGAGAGGAGATAGACCGCAATCTGGACCGAGCCCTGAAGAATCAGGGACGGGTCGCCGCTCTGCACCTTGGTGCCGAGGAAGTTCTGGAACGCCTGGACGATCTGGTTCGGCAGCTCGGCGATGATGCCGGCGCCGATCAGCATGGAGATGCCGTTTCCGATGCCCTTGTCCGTGATCTGGTCGCCCATCCATTCCAGCATGAGGCTTCCGGCGACCATGATGAGGATGACTTTCGTGTATCCCCAAGGGGTGGTGTCGAGGAGCGTGATGCCGTTGGAGTTGGTGAGGGCGGCGATGATGCCGTAGGCCTGGACCGCGGCGAGGACGACGGAGAGCAGACGGGTGACGACGTCGATCTTACGGCGTCCGCTCTCGCCTTCCTTCGTCATCTGGGTGAGCGCCGGAAGAACGTCCATGCTCAATAGCTCGATGATGATCTGAGCCGTGATGTAGGGAGAGACGCCTAAGGCGAGGAGGGAGAAGTTCTGAAGGGCGCCTCCGCCCATCATGTTGAGCAGAGAGAAAGAAGAGGTAGAGTCCCAGAGGTTCGAGTCCTGGACCTGAACCCCGGGGACGGTGATAGCCGATCCGATCCGGAAGACCAGGAAGATCGCGAGCGTGAAGAGGACACGGTTCTGGACATCCCTGTTCTTGAAATATGCGGCTATCTTTTTCATTTACTTCTCCTCAGCAGCGGAGGCAAGGGCCTTCTTGAAGGCGACGCGGCTATCCTTAAGGGACTCGACCGTGGTCTTCCCGCCGGCCTTCTCGATCTTCTCCTTCGCGGAGGCCGAGAACGCCTGGACAGTGACGGAAAGCTTCTTGTCGACCTCGCCCTCGCCGAGGATCTTGACCGGACGGTTGAGGTTCGGAATCAGTCCCGCGGCAAGCAAGGAGGTGTCGTCGATGGCCGCGCCGTCCTGGAAGAGCCGGGAGAGATCCCCGACGTTCAGGATGACGTAGCTGACCCGGTTCGGGCTCACGAAGCCGTGCTTCGGGACCCGGCGGTAGAGCGGAAGGTTGCCGCCCTCGAAACCGAGCGGGACCTTCTGGCCCTGACGGGCGCCCTGACCCTTCTGGCCGCGCGTGGACGTCTTGCCCATGCCCGAGCCGATGCCAAGGCCGACCCGCTTCGGAAGATGGCGGCTTCCCGCCTTGATCTTCAGAGAATTGAGATTCATAGCTACTTCGCCTCCGTAGTGGCCGGCTTAGCGGCCGGCTTCTCGTCCTCGACCTTCTTGCCGAAGCGGACGAGCTCGACCTGCTTGAAGCTCTTCAGCTTGCCGAGGCCGTCGACCGTCGCCTTGACGGCGTTGGTCTGGGTACGGGAGCCGTAGATCTTCGAGTAGACGTTCTTGACGCCCGCCAGCTCAAGGATGGCACGGACGGCGCCGCCAGCGACCAGTCCGGTTCCTTCCGGAGCCGGCTTGAGGAAGACCTGGGTTGCCCCGAACTTCCCCATGACCGGATGGGCGATTGTGCCGCCCTTGACGATCTCCAGGTGGAACATGTTCCGCTTGGCGACGCTTAAGGCCTTCTTGATCGCCTCCGGGACTTCCGCGGACTTTCCAAGGCCGAAGCCGTACTTGCCCTTTCCGTCACCGATGACGACGAGCGCGGTGAAGCGGACCCGCTTGCCGCCCTTGACCGTCTTGGAGACCCGGTTGATCTTGACGACCTTCTCGTCGAAGTCCATCAGATCCCGGTCCCGCCGGCCGCGGAAGTTCCGCTGGCCCGGACGGCCCTTGCCGTTTCCGGCACCGAATCCCGGACGGGATCCGTGTCCCGCCGGACGGTACCCGTGGGTGCCGTTTGCGGCCGGAGCGTGGGCGCTCTCGGCGGGTTTTGCCGAAGCATTGGCGGCCGGTGCGCTGACCGGCGCCTTAGTCTTGTTCTCTTCCATGTTCGTTTTGCCTGCCTCCCTTTAGAAGACGAGTCCCGCCGCTCTCAGCGCCTCGGCCAAAGCTTTCACCTGGCCGTGGTAGAGATAGCCGGACCGGTCGAAGACGACGGTCTTGACGCCCTTGCCGAGCGCCTTCTGAGCGAGGTCCTCGCCGACCTTCTTGGCGGCGTCCACGTTGCTGGGATTGTCCAGGCCGAGCTTGTCGCTCGACGAGGAAGCCAGGACGACGTTCTTGCTGTCGTCAATGAGCTGGGCGTAGATGAACTTGTTGGAGCGGAACACCGAGACGCGCGGCCGTTCGGTCGTCCCGGAGATCTTGGCACGGACCCGGACATGGCGATGGAGACGAGCCTTGTTGCGATTGAATGTCGTGTACATTACCAATCCCTCCTAGATTACTTCGCCGGAGCCGCAGCACCTGCCGCGGTCTTCTTGGCGCTGGCCGGCTGACGGAGAACGACGACTTCGCCCTTGTAGCGGACGCCCTTCCCGTGGTAGCACTCCGGCTTACGCTTCGCCCGGATGGTCGCCGCGACCTGTCCGACGAGCTGCTTGTCGATGCCTTCGACCTTGATCGACATCTCCTTCGTGTTGACGGAGATCTCGACGCCCTCGACCGCCTTGACGATGTCGGGGTGCGTGTGGCCTAAGTGCATGACTAAGTCCTTGCCCTGCATTTCGGCACGGTAGCCGACGCCCTTGATGAGGAGCTCCTTGGAGAAGCCCTCGGTGACGCCCTTGACCATGTCGGCGACGATCGCGCGGGCGGTGCCATGGTTCATCTTGCAGAAGATGGAGTCATCCGGCCGCTTGCAGTAGAGCTTGCCATCCTTCTCTTCGAAGGAGATGGACTTTTCGATCGACTTCTTCAGTTCTCCCTTCGGGCCCTTGACGGTGACGACGTTCCCGTCGACCTTGACCGTGACGCCCTGAGGGATGGTGATTGGCATTCTTCCAATACGAGACATTTTCCTGACCTCCTTACCAGACGAACGCCAGGACCTCGCCGCCGACGTGCAGACGACGGGCTTCCTTGTCCGTCATGATGCCACGGCTGGTGGAGATGATGGCGATTCCTAAGCCATTGTAGACTCGCGGAAGGTCATCGGCCCCGACGTTGATCCGGAGGCCCGGCTTGCTGATCCGCTTGATGCCGCTGATCACCGGGTTCTTCTTCGAATCGTACTTGAGCTCGACGGTGAGGGTCTTGTACGGCTTGCCCTCTTCCTGGGCGACCGAGTAGTCCTTCACGAAGCCCTCGTTCTTGAGGATCTCCACGATGGACTCGTTGACGCAGGTCGTCGGAAGAGAGACGGACGAGGCCTTGCTCATCGACGCGTTACGGATGCGGGTCAGAAGATCCGCGATAGTGTCATTGACCATATCTTTCTCCTTCCTCCAACTACCAGGACGCCTTGTGCATGCCCGGAATCTCACCCTTGTAGGCGAGCTCCCGGAGGCAGATACGGCAGAGGCCGAACTGCCGGAGGACGCCGTGGACCCTGCCGCAGCGCTTGCAGCGCGTGTAGTTCTGGGTCTTGGGGTGCTTCTTCGGCGAGTTGCACTTGACAATCAATGCTTTTCTTGCCATGGGTCTATTCTCCCCTTTACTTGCTGAACGGCATGCCGAGCTTCGAGAGAAGGAAGAAAGCTTCCTTGTCGGTCTTGGCCGTCGTGACGATCACGACATCCATGCCCTGGGTGCGGGACACCTTATCGAACTCGATCTCCGGGAAGATGATCTGTTCCTTGACGCCGGTGGAGTAATTGCCCCGTCCGTCGAAGGAATCCTTGCTGACGCCGCGGAAGTCCCGGACCCGCGGCAGGTCGATGTTGACGAACTTGTCGAGGAAGTCGTACATGCGGATCCGGCGGAGCGTCACCATGACGCCGACCGGAACGCCCTCACGGAGCTTGAAGTTCGCGATGGACTTGCGGGCCTTGGTGACCACCGGATGCTGTCCGCTGATCGCCGAAAGCTCGTTAACGGCCTCTTCCACGTTCTTCTCGTTGGAGCCGGCCTCGCCAAGACGCATGTTGAGGATGATCTTGACGAGCTTCGGGCACTCCATGACGGAGGAGTAGTGGAACTCCTTCATCATCTCCGGGACGATCTCCTTCTCGTACTTGTCCTGAAGCCGGGAGACGTACTTGGCTTTCGGACATCCCTGCGAATGGGCCTTCTTGACGGAGACCCCGTTCTTTTTCTCTTCTGCCATGTCCGTTCTCCTTACTTGATCTCGGCGCCGCTCTTCTTCGCGACGCGGATCTTTTCCTCGCCCTTGAGCTTGTACCCGACGCGGGTCGGCTTCTGGGTCTTGGGATCGATCAGGGCGACGTTGCTGACGTCAATCGGCAGCGTCTTGTCGATGATCTGTCCCTTCGGATTGGCCTGGGACGGCTTCAGGTGCTTCTTGTGCACGTTGACGCCCTCGACCAGGACCTGATGGGTGCTCGGAAGGGCCTTGAGGACCTTGCCCTTCTTTCCCTTGTCGTCGCCCGAGAGGACGATGACCATATCGCCAGTCTTGATTTTCATTCGGATTCTCCTTTACAGAACTTCGATGGCGAGGGAGACGATCTTCATGTACTTGTCTCCCTGCTCACGGAGCTCCCGGGCGACCGGTCCGAAGACACGGGTTCCCTTCGGCGTCCCGTCGTCGTTGATCAGAACGACGGCGTTGTCGTCGAAGCGGATCGTGCTTCCGTCACGGCGCTGGTAGGCCTTCTTCACCCGGACGATGACGCCCTTGACGACGTCACCCTTCTTCACCTTGCCATTCGGGATCGCGTCCTTGACCGAGCAGACGACGACATCCCCGACCGAGGAGGATTTCCGATAGCTTCCGCCGAGAAGACGGAAGATCTTGACGGACCGGGCGCCGGAATTGTCGGCGACAACCAGACTCGTTTCGTTCTCGACCATGGATTACTCCCCCTTCTTCAGGATCTTGACGAGCCGCCACCGCTTGTCGTGGGACAGCGGACGGCACTCCTCGAAGATCACGACATCGCCGACCTTCGCCTCGGAATTGCGGTCATCGACCTTGTACTTCTTCCGGACGGAGACCCGCTTCTTGTAGACCGGGTGGACCTGGTAGGTCTCGGTCTCGACCACGACGGTCTTCTGCATCTTGGCACTGACGACGACGCCCTGAAGGCGACGACGGTTCGACGTCTTAACGACGTCTTTTTTCTCTTCCGCCATGATGTCCTTCCTCCTTACTTGCTTTCGGCCTTCTTGGCCGCAAGAGCCTTCTTCCGTTCGTTCTGGACGGTGAGGCACTTCGCGATGTCCTTGCGGGTCACCGTGATCTTGGCGCCGTTGTCGAGCTGGCCAGCCCGGGCCTGGAACCGCAGGGCAAGAAGATTGCCCTTCAGCTCATAGACCTTCTTGGCGAGGTCCGCATCCGACAGCTTCCGAACTTCTTCAATGGTCATAGTTACTTCACCTCGCCTTTCTGCGCCTTGGCGATGACCTTGGTCGTCACCGAGAGCTTGTAGCCGGCCTGATGGAGAGCCGTCTTGCAGTCTTCCGCGGACACGCCGCCGATCTCGAAGAGAACCGCTCCCTTCTCGACCACGGCCCACCAGCCGTCCACGGTGCCCTTTCCGTTACCCATACGGACTTCCGCCGGCTTCTTCGTGATGCCGAGGTAAGGGAAGACCCGGATGTAGCTCTTGCCGGTCTTCTTCGTGTAACGGGAGAGGACGACACGAGCTGCCTCGATCTGCTTGTTGGAGATGTAGCCCGCCTCCGTCGCGACAAGGCCGTAGTCGCCGAAGGCGACGGTGTTGCCACGGCTAGCGGCCGCTTTCGGCCGGACGAGGTGGTTCCTTCTCCACTTCATTCTTTTAGGCTGTAACATCGTTATTCTCCTTTCGAAGCGCCGGCATCCTTAGACGGATTCGGCGTCACGGCCGGAGCGCTGGCCTTCGCCGGGGCATGGCCCTGGCCGTTGGCCGAACGATAGCCGCCCGACCGGCGGTCATTGCGGAAGCCGCGATGGCCGAAGCGGTCGGCCTCGGGCTTGCGGTCACGGAGTTCCTTGTAGTTCTCCGGAAGAGCAATCCAGACCTTCACGCCGACGACGCCGTAGATGGTGTTCGCGGGGACGTAGGCATAGTCGATCGGCTGACGGAGCGTGTGGAGCGAGAGAACGCCTTCCCGGTATTCCTCGTAACGCGCGATCTCGGCGCCGTTGACCCGGCCCTTGCACATCGTCTTGCAGCCTAAGGCACCCGCCCGCATGACGCGCTGGATGGCCTTCTTCTGCACGATACGGCTGGAGCCACGGTTCTCGATCTGCTTGGCGATGTCCTTGGCGACAAGGACCGCGTCGAGATCCGGATTCTTGACTTCGATGACGGAGATGACGGCCTTCTCGTCGTTGGCCTTGAGCATCTTGTCGAGGGTCTTCTGGTAGGCCTTGAGGTCGGCGCCGTCCTGTCCGAGGACGAGGGCCGGATAGGCCGCATAGATGCTGATCTTGACTTCCTTACGGACCCGTTCGATGTCGATGTGGCTTAAGCCGGCTTCCTTCTTCTCCAGGGCCGGCTCCAGGAACTTGCGGATGGCGACGTCCTCGTTCAGGTACTTGCCGAACTCGGAGCGCTTCGCATACCAGTGGCTCTCCCACTCCCGGTTGATGCCGAGACGGAGACCGTTCGGATTAACTTTCTGTCCCATAGGCTGTTATTTCGCCTCCCTGTTCTTGACGGTGACGTAGATGTTCGACCACCGCTTGACGAGTCCGCTCGCCGAGCCCCTGGCCCGGGGGAGGATCCGCTTCAGCTTGAGCGCGTCGCCGACCTGGATGGAGGCAACGTAGAGGTCCTCGCCGTTCATGTGGAAGTTGTTGACGGCATTGGCGGCGGCAGACTGGATGACCTTCTTCACATCCCGCGCGCAGAGCTTCTCGCAGTTGTCCAGGATGGCGTAGGCTTCGTCGAGGTCCTTGCCCCGGACGAGATCCGCAACGAGACGGACCTTCCGCGGGGTGGCGCCATAGTTGAGGAGCTTGGCGCTTGCCTCCGTGGCAAGCGGCTTAACTTCCTCAGCCTTCTTCTCCTCGACCTTCTTCTCTTCGACCGGCTTCGCTTCCTTCTTCGGAGCGGCCTTCTTCGCCGGAGCCTTCACTTCCTTGGTCTCGGCGACTTTCTTTTCGTTCTCTGCCATAGGTTACTCCTTACTTCTTCGCCGGCTGAGCTGCCGCTGCCTTCGGGGCAGGGGCGGCCGCCGCCGCCGTCGTCGCGACGTCGGTGCCGGAACGGTGATGCGTGAACGTCCGGGTGAACGCGAATTCACCGAACTTGTGGCCGACCATATCCTCCGTGACGTAGACCGGGACGAAGGCATGTCCGTTATGGACGCTGACCGTGTGTCCGATGAAGTCCGGGAAGATCGTGGAGCGACGGCTCCAGGTCTTGATGATTTCCTTCTTGCCGGCCTTGTTCTGGTCCTGGACTCTCTTCAGGAGACGGGGATCGCAGTAAGGCCCCTTCTTTAAGCTTCTAGACATGGATTACCTGTCCTCCCAATTACTTGCCGTTCCGACGACGGACGATCAGATGGTTCGTCCGGGCCTTCGGATCCCGGGTCTTGACGCCCATCAGACGACGACCCCACGGAGACCGCGGCGCATCGTGTCCGACCGGGCACTTTCCTTCACCGCCGCCGTGCGGATGGTCGTTCGGGTTCATGGCCGCGCCACGGACCGTCGGACGCTCGCCGAGCCAGCGGGTCTTGCCGGCCTTGCCCTTGTGGACCAGGTTGAAGTCCTCGTTGCCGACCGTTCCGACCGTCGCCCGGCAGGTGAGGAGCACCTTGCGGACTTCGCCGGAAGAGAGACGGACAATCGCATACTTCCCTTCCTTACCGAGAATCTGAGCCCCGGTTCCGGCCGCCCGGCAGGCCTGTCCGCCCTTGCCCGGCTCCAGCTCGAGGTTGTGGACCATGATTCCTTCCGGAATCGACCCGATCTCCATCGCGTTGCCGACGGCGATCTCTCCGGCCTTGGAATCAGTGACCTTCATCCCGACCGTGAGCCCCTTCGGGCAGAGGATGTAGCGCTTGCTTCCGTCCGCGTTCTGAAGGAGCGCGATGCGGCAGTTGCGGTTCGGATCGTATTCGATTGCCGTCACGACGGAAGACTGCTCGCCGGCTCTCTTGAAGTCGATGATCCGGTACTTCCGCTTGTTTCCGCCACCGATGTGGCGGCAGGTGATGTATCCCTGGTTGTTTCTTCCGCCCGTCTTCGGGAGCGGACGAGTCAAAGCTTTTTCAGGAGCCTTCTTCGTGAGATCCTGGGTGGAAAGGGTGGTGAGGTGTCTCATGCCCGGCGTGAGCGGGTTGTAATTCTTAATCGCCATGATGTTCTCCTATACGTTGCTTAGAGGCTTACTTGGCTTCTTCGGCGGCGGGCTCTTTCTTTTCCGCAGCCTTCTTCTCGGCCTTCGGGGCCGCCTTCTTGCTCGGCGCCTTCTTGGCCTTCGCCTCGGCCTCTTCCGGCTTCTCCTCCGGTTCGGCGTTCGGCTTCATCTCTTCACTGGCTAACGCGGCTTCGATCTTGCCGAGGTCGAAGGACGAATCGAAGCGGACGATGGCCTTCTTGTAGTCCGGAAGCTTGCCCGCGAACTTGCCGACCCGGCGGTTCTTTCCCCGGACCTGGATGGTGTTGACGGACGCAACCTTCGCATGGAAGAGGGCCTGGATGGCCGCCTTGATCTCCGGCTTGGTGGCGTGCTTGTCGACGGCGAAGACGAGGGCGTTATCTTCCGTCCGCATCTTCTGCGTGGCTTCGGTGACGATCTCGTACTTGATGATCTGGAAGTCCTTCTCGATCAGAGGACGGGTGACGAACTCCTTGATCTCCGGCTCCTTCTTGGCTTCGGCCTGGGCCGGAGCGACTTTCTTTTCGTCTGCCATTATTTGCACTCCTTATCTTCCTCGTCCTCGTCGTGGGCTTCCGGAAGGACGCCCTTCTCGAGGATCAGCTTGTTGGCGTTGAGGATGTCGTAGACCGAGAGGTTGTCGGCCGTCGTCAGGACGACGTTCGGAAGGTTCTTCGCGGCCCGGATGAAGTTCTCGTCCGGATTGCTGAGGACGATGAGGTTCTTCTTCTCGTCTCCGCCGATGGCGGCGAGAGCCTTGACGAAGTCCTTCGTCTTGGCGCTCGGGAAGGCCTTGGAATCGTCGAGGATGATGAGGTCCTTCGTCAGTGCCTTGTCGGAGAGGACGGAGCAGAACGCAAGGTAGTGCTCCTTCTTGTTCATCTTGAGCTTATAGGACTGCTGTCCGTTCGGCCCGAAGACGACGCCGCCGTGACGCCACAGCGGAGAGTTCGTCGTACCGGCACGAGCGCGTCCCGTATGCTTCTGGGCCCAAGGCTTGCGGTTGCTGCCGTGGACGATGTCCCGGGTAAGGGTGTGCGCCGTCGCGACGCGGCGGTTGGACAGGTCGACCCGGACGGCCCGCTGGACGACGTACTCGTTTGGCTTGATGCCGAAGAGATCGGCCGGGAGAGCGATCTCCGCAATCTTCTTGCCGTCGAAGTCGACGACCGGCCAGTTAAGCTCCGTGACTTTTTCCTGATTTTCCATAGTTGTTTCTCGACTCCTTTACTTCTTGCCGTTCGCCTTCTTGAGGGCCTTAGAGCCGGACTTGACGGCCTTGGCCGGCGCCTTCGCGGCTAAGATCGCCGCTTCCTTCTTCTCGATGTCCGCGACGTTCTCAGTGGTGTAGTCGACGATCGGAGCCGGAACGAACGGCTTCGCATAGCTCTTCACCGTGCTGCGGATCTTGATGATGGCGTAATCCGGTCCCGGAACGGAGCCCCGGATGAGAATGCAGTTCTTCGACGGATCGACGCCGACGAGGGCGAGGTGAAGGACCGTACGGGTCTTCGGCCGCCACTGGCCGCCCATCTTCTTGCCCGGATGGACCCGGTTGTTGCAACGTCCGTTGGTGGCTAAGGAGCCGATCTGCCGGTGATAGCCGGAACCATGGCCCTTCGGACCGATGGTGGCATGGTAGTGCTTGATGACGCCGACGTATCCGTGGCCCTTGCTTAAGCCCGTGACGTCGACCATGTCGCCGACCTTGAAGATGGAGCAGTCGACCGAGGAGCCGACTTCGTGATTGGGGTAGATCTCGTCTCCCTCAATCTCCCGGACGACGTACTTCGGACTGGTGTTCGCCTTCTTGGCGATGCCGAGCTCCGGCTTGTTGGCCCGGCTTTCCTTCTTGTCCTCGTAGCCGACCTGAAGGGCTTCATAGCCGTCCTTCTCCTTCGTCTTCTTCTGGAGAACGACGTTCGGAAGCACTTCGACGACGGTGACCGAATACATGGAGCCGTCTTCCGCGAAGACGGAGGTCATGCCGATCTTTCGACCGATGATGGATTTCATAAACTGTCTTTTTCCTCCCTAACGGTTACAGTTTGATCTCAACATCGACACCAGCAGGGAGTTCGAGGTTCTTGAGAACGTCGATGGTCTGCTTGGTCGGGCGGTTGATGTCGATCAGTCTCTTGTGAGTGCGGATTTCGAACTGCTCACGGGAGTCCTTATCGACGAACGGAGAACGGAGAATCGTGAAGATCTGCTTCTCGGTCGGAAGCGGGATCGGGCCGACGACTTCGGCGCCGGTCTTCTGTGCGGCCTCGACGATCTTCATGACGGCTTGGTCCAGGACCTTGTGGTCATAGCCCCGGAGACGGATACGGATGGATTTGTTTTCTGCCATTTTGATAACCTCCTTTACCCGAGATCGATGTTCGGGCATCCGCTCGGTATGAATTCCCCGCAACGTTGACAACCCTTGTCCGCGTTTCGGCAACTTCACACGTCAATACGGGCTGAGATGGCACTCAGCGTGTTCTAGTTTACGCACTCGGCTCTGCCCTGTCAAGAAAAAACGAGAACTTTTTCGGGGCAAGGAATCACGCCTTTATATATAAGGTATTTTAGTCTTTTCACTTGGACAACTTCAACGGGCGTTTCCAGACCTTGCAAGGAAGACCGCTTCCGGCTATCCTTATCGTATGAAAACGGAATGGAACCCACTGCTTAGAAAAGCCGTCGGCGAGCTGGAGAAGCAGAAGGAAGACAACCTGGAGGTGAGCGACCTATACAACGCCTTCCTCGAGAAGGACTATGCGTCGATCCGGAAGGAGGACGTCCACGAGTGGCGTTCGACGGCCTCGATGAGCGAGGAGGAGGCCTACTTTACCTCGCTCCTTCTCTTAGAGGACATCAACCCGAACGATCCGGAGATCGAGCGGTTAAAGGAGACGAACGGCATACAGGAGGTCCGGAAGATCGACCCGAAGCTCCTGCTGGAGAACCCCTACTACAAGGCCGTCGGCCTCGTGGAGGACAAGGAGGGGCCCTTGCGGCTAGAGGCGAACTACTTCGCCCCGTACGAAGGCTTCCTCTATGACGACGTCTACGTCAACCCGGAACGGAACTACGAGGAGAAGACCCCGCTCGGGTTCTTCTCGTCGAAGGTTCCCTACCTGCAGCTGGTCGACCGGGACCAGGTCTGGATGAGCCTCACGCCCCAGGAAGTGAACACGATGGAAAGGCCCCTTAGGGAGATGAAGGGGAACGTCGTCACCTACGGGTTGGGGTTAGGCTACTTTGCCTACCGGGCCGCTTTGAAGCTCGACGTCCACAGCGTCACGGTCGTCGAGAAGGACCCGAGGGTCATCCGCCTCTTCGAACGGAACATCCTGCCTCGGCTGGAGGTCCGTCGGAAGATCCACGTCGTCCAGGAGGACGCCTTCGACTTCCTCGCCCTGCAGAAGGAAGAAAGCCAGTTCGACGCGGCCTTCTTCGACCTCTACCACACGGCCGACGACGGGCTCCCTATGTACCTAAAGGCGAAGAAGGCCGAGAATCCTCGGACGAAGACGTACTACTGGATCGAAAGCTCCATCCTGGCTCTCTTCCGGCGGTACGTCCTGACTCTCCTCTTTGAGGACAGCCAGGGGATGAAGGACGAGGACTACGCCCATCCGGTTAGCGACGAGGAGAAGCTTCTGCTCCGCCTCCGTCTCGGACTTGCGGACCTCGAGCTGAAGACGCCCGAGGAGCTGAGAGCTTTCCTCTCCGACGATTCCTTAAGGGAGCTCGCCCAGAAGATCTAAGGCATGCCCGGCTTCCCGGCCGGGCTTTTTCGGACCCGGAGAACGAAAAGGCCCGGAGGTTTCCCTCCGGGCGCTTTCTTACTCTGGTGGGGCCGAGGGGACTCGAACCCCTATGGTTGCCCATTGGCTCCTGAAACCAACGCGTCTACCTGTTCCGCCACGGCCCCAAAGCGGTAACTATTGTACTTATCCGAAAGCCGGAATGCAAGGAAAGGACGACGTTTTTTCAATCCTCCCTTCCCGAGCGGAAGAAAGGAAGACGGAAAAAGCGGAGAAGACGCTCGAGAAAGGAGGGTCTTTGCTCCTTCTGGGGAAGGACGAAAAGGGAGAAGGGAACGGCCTTCCTCTTTTCCTGCTCCGCCTGAAGCAGGAAGTAGTGCCAGCCCGGGGAAAGGTTCTCTCCTCTCTCCCCTTCAAGAAGCCCGTAGGAGCGGACGTCAGCGCCGGAGAGAAGGCCAAGAGACTGAAGCTCGTCCACGACCAGGGCAAGCGGGAGGATGCCCTCTTCCCGCATCCAGAAGCGGCTTCCCTGGTTTTCGTAGTAGGGGCCTTCCTTCCGGACGTCAATCCGTAGCGTCGAGGACTTCCGGTTCCCGGAAGCGTCCTCGGCCTCGAAGACGACCCGGTAGGATCCCGGTTCCTTCGCGTTCTTGGAATAGCTGTCCTCCTTTCGCCGGATCTTCAGGTCTTCCTCCCCCAAGAGAAGGAGAGCAAAGAGTTCCTCTTCCTTCAGGGCTTCGTGAGGCGAAAGGACGAGGTGGCTGAGACGGAAGGAGAAGAACGGCGGAACGTCGTCGAGAAGAAGGACCTCGAGAGGAAAACGACGACGGTTCCCCCGGCGGTCCTCGGCCACAAGAAGAAGGAGGAAGTGGCCCGGCCCGGGAAGGAAGGGAGCACCGTCCAGGAAGGCCGAAAGGAGGACCGGTCCGTCGGACTCCACGACCAGGAAATGCTCCGTGAGGAAAGAAGGGCCAGAAAGGAAGTCCGATAACGGGCTTTCCAGGACGTCCTCCTTCGGAAGAAGAATCGGGGCGGCAGCGTCCCGGAAGGAGAGAAGAAGCGTGACGAAGCTTCCTCTTGAACTCGCGAGGAGGATCTCCGCCGACCCTTCCTTCCCCTCCGGAAAGAACCCCTCCTTCGGGAAAGAGCCCGAGAGACGGACCTTCTCCTTTCCCTGAGGGCCGAGAAAGACGAATCGTTGCTCGAAGAAGGAGGGAGAATACCTCCCCTCGGCATTCAATACCCGCGTCTCCTCCCTCTCCTTAAGCTCGAAGAAGGGATTCGGAAAGAGGAGGGCCTCGCCAACCGCCTTCTCCTGCTGGGCGAGGGTCGAAAGATAGCTCCCGCCGTAGTAAGAGTGAAGCCTCAGGGGTTCCTCACCGAGAAAGAGCGTCATGGGAGCCGGAGAGGAAGCAAAGGAGAAATCCAGTCTCACCCAGTCCGGAGAGAGGCGCCGGAAAGAGGAGAGGGCCCCTTTCTTCCCGCCCTTAAACTCGCCCGAGGCGTCAAAGGCGCCGACAAAGGAGGAAGCGGAGAAAAGGGCGCTTCCCGGAAGAGCGTCGGTGAAGAGATAACCGACCCTAGTCTCCCTCCCGTCCCCCTGCGAAAGGAAGTCCTCGCTCTGAAGGAGGACCGTCATCCGCCCCGGAAAGGACTTCGCCCGCTCGGGCGAGGCAAAGAGGGTAAGCTCCCCACAGGAAGAGGAGAGAAGGAGATCCTCCTCCGTAAAGAGGTTCGCCTTCCGCTCGACTTCCTTCCCGGAAACCGGGAACAGCGACAGAAAGGCGGGGAAGAAAAGGAAAGAAAGAAACCGGTGCATTCCGCGGACCTCCCGTTCCTTTTCCGCTCGTTTTGGGCCAAACGGCGAAATGTTAGGGCAATCGCAAGATAGTGAAACCTGGGGATCCATCTAGGATTCCCGTTTTCGGTGGTTGATTTTATATTATATACGGTTTATAATAGGCACATGAGTTACCCGGAGTATGTGAAATCATTCAGG
>Ga0256406_1003161_pt1 | contig 21113 bp, 19 predicted proteins | sample RumenRJG_03DNA_FD_185986 | JGI IMG/M metagenome (GOLD analysis project Ga0256406, IMG submission 185986) | Bovine rumen microbial communities from Lethbridge, Alberta, Canada - RJG_03 | ecosystem: Host-associated > Mammals > Digestive system > Stomach > Rumen | place: Canada: Alberta | collected... | reverse complement strand
TGTCATATCTAAAAAGGATAGTAATGAAATAGTTACACGTCCCATAGAGGATATAGGCATCGTCGTGATAGAGAACCAGCAAGTCTCGTTTACTGTACCTCTCTTGAATGAGCTTGTAAACAATAATGCAGGTGTCATCATCTGCAACGGCAAGGGCATGCCATCGTCAATGCTGATGGGACTTGACAACAACTCTACCCAGGCGGAAAGTCTGAAATACCAGTTACACGTCGCAGAACCGTCACGAAAGCAGGCATGGAAACAGTTAGTGGAACAGAAGATAAAGAATCAGGCTGCAGTATTGGATATCATAGGCGTTAAGAATCATAATCTAAAAGCTTATTACAGTTCAGTACTTAGTGGTGACTCTTCTAACCGTGAGGGAATAGCTGCACGGCAGTATTGGTCGTATCTGTTCGGAAAAGATTTCCGCCGAGAAAGGGAAGGACTGCCACCAAACAACCTGCTGAACTATGGATATGCCATACTCCGGGCAGCTACGGCCAGAGCTCTTGTGGGCTCGGGACTGCTACCTGCGCTGGGACTGTTTCATAGAAACAGATATAATGCCTTCCCTCTTGCTGACGATGTTATGGAACCTTACAGACCTTATGTCGACAAGGTGGCCTTCGATGCGGCCGAAGAGGGACTCCTCGATTTGAATAAAGACGTGAAAACGAGAATGCTTAAAGTGCTCACCGCTGATGTCGGAATTGGAAAGGTAACGCGACCTCTGTCAATAGCCCTAACCATCACATCAGCATCTCTTGTCAAATTCTATAAAGGTGAAACAAAAAAGCTTTCCTTGCCAGTTCTTATATGACTTTTAACCGACTTAATGCATATCATATCATGTGGCTGTTCGTATTCTTCGACTTGCCTGTGACTACAAAGAAAGAACGCCATGACGCAGCACTCTTCCGTAAGAACCTGGAGAAAGATGGCTTCTCCATGATGCAATTCTCTGTTTATATCAGGCATTGCGGTTCCTATGAGAGTATGGATGTTCACGTCAAAAGGGTAAAAAGCCTTATACCAAAGTATGGGGCCGTAAGTATTCTCTCGGTTACAGACAAGCAATACAGTAATATATATAACTTCCGTGGAGTACCTAAAAATCAGAAACTAAAAAAAGAAATAAAACATATCAGCGAACCGATACAATTAGAACTTTTTTAGTATCTTTGCACTGGAAATAGACCTACACTTCCGTTTTTTTATCTCTCCAATGGCCTTGAATCTCTTTATTTAAGGGCAATTTAGAGAATAAAGTTGCGGTTTGATGTAGGAATAGAACGATATACAACTCGTCCTCAGCAACACCGCCACCGGGCAGGTTGCGGTTTGATGTAGGAATAGAACGATATACAACACACCCTTTAGTTTTGTCTTTTTCTCGTATGTTGCGGTTTGATGTAGGAATAGAACGATATACAACTCAAGAATATACCAAAGGCTCAGCTTATCGTTGCGGTTTGATGTAGGAATAGAACGATATACAACTGATAGTATTTCTTTTCACAGCAAATACTGTTGCGGTTTGATGTAGGAATAGAACGATATACAACTGAAGAATAGTTCTGTGTTAAGCCATAGCGGTTGCGGTTTGATGTAGGAATAGAACGATATACAACGGTGTCACGAAGAAAGAGGTCACGCTCTTTGTTGCGGTTTGATGTAGGAATAGAACGATATACAACTTGTCAAAAACAAAAGGCGTATCGTCCTTGGTTGCGGTTTGATGTAGGAATAGAACGATATACAACGACGGCACCATCAACAATGCGGCCGGAACAGTTGCGGTTTGATGTAGGAATAGAACGATATACAACGTGCCGACAACAAAGTGTGAGACGTGTCCCGTTGCGGTTTGATGTAGGAATAGAACGATATACAACATAGCTGGCGTTACATTCGCCATCTATGAGTTGCGGTTTGATGTAGGAATAGAACGATATACAACTTCATCCCCGTGGTCATCGACGACGTGCAGTTGCGGTTTGATGTAGGAATAGAACGATATACAACAACAGACCTTTTTAAGTGTAATTTCGCTTTGTTGCGGTTTGATGTAGGAATAGAACGATATACAACAACGCTCAGGTGCGGACCGGTAAGCTCATGGTTGCGGTTTGATGTAGGAATAGAACGATATACAACGTAGGTGCCGTTGATAACTGACATCTTCCAGTTGCGGTTTGATGTAGGAATAGAACGATATACAACAGCAACTTGTACGTATGGCTGTCGACGACGTTGCGGTTTGATGTAGGAATAGAACGATATACAACGCATGTGGTTGGAGAAAAACCCCGAAGAGAGTTGCGGTTTGATGTAGGAATAGAACGATATACAACCCTTGCCTATCTCATAGGCGAATCCACGGGTTGCGGTTTGATGTAGGAATAGAACGATATACAACGGGGGAGTTGCACGTACAATAAAGGCTCAGGTTGCGGTTTGATGTAGGAATAGAACGATATACAACCCATTGCCAATATCAGCCCACGCCTGAGGGTTGCGGTTTGATGTAGGAATAGAACGATATACAACACAACAGTAGATAAAGAACATTGGGAGTCAGTTGCGGTTTGATGTAGGAATAGAACGATATACAACCAGAAGACCGCCCAACCATGGAGCACCCTGTTGCGGTTTGATGTAGGAATAGAACGATATACAACCCATCAGTCGTGTCAGGGAAGCCTACAGGGTTGCGGTTTGATGTAGGAATAGAACGATATACAACTAAGTTGTCTGCTGTCACTCCGACTACATGTTGCGGTTTGATGTAGGAATAGAACGATATACAACCGCAAGAACGCACGCGAGTTCGCCAAGCGCGTTGCGGTTTGATGTAGGAATAGAACGATATACAACTCATCATGCAATCGGAATAACATTGATATGTTGCGGTTTGATGTAGGAATAGAACGATATACAACAATTGTCGCCAGGCGTGGCGGTCTGTCAGGTTGCGGTTTGATGTAGGAATAGAACGATATACAACGACGTGATTACATCATACGAGGGTTTCATGTTGCGGTTTGATGTAGGAATAGAACGATATACAACACTCAACATTTTTTTTGCTCCGTAGGTTAGTTGCGGTTTGATGTAGGAATAGAACGATATACAACCACTCCCAAATCGGAGTACGACCAGAACAGGTTGCGGTTTGATGTAGGAATAGAACGATATACAACTCCAGCTATTTCTTTGCTTTGTAAAATCAGTTGCGGTTTGATGTAGGAATAGAACGATATACAACGTGTCGTTATTGTAGACTATCCGGCTTCGGTTGCGGTTTGATGTAGGAATAGAACGATATACAACGCAATGAACAACCTCGCCGTGCAGCGTCAGGTTGCGGTTTGATGTAGGAATAGAACGATATACAACATCGACATCGCTCCCAAGGCGCATGACATGGTTGCGGTTTGATGTAGGAATAGAACGATATACAACGCCACCGCCGACATGCAGACGTTAAAGGAGTTGCGGTTTGATGTAGGAATAGAACGATATACAACAGCTGTTCTGCTGCCATCTGCCCGCCAAAGTTGCGGTTTGATGTAGGAATAGAACGATATACAACCATCAAAGCGGGCGTGAAGTTCATCCTTGAGTTGCGGTTTGATGTAGGAATAGAACGATATACAACGATACAGTTCAACGCCCAGATGGTCGTCGGTTGCGGTTTGATGTAGGAATAGAACGATATACAACATGAGTGGGTGGGCAAGGTACGCCTGGAGCGTTGCGGTTTGATGTAGGAATAGAACGATATACAACCAACGGCCTTGTTACACAGGCTACGCCGGAGTTGCGGTTTGATGTAGGAATAGAACGATATACAACTAATCAAAAGGCATTGCTGGCGAACGGCAGTTGCGGTTTGATGTAGGAATAGAACGATATACAACTTGAAGAAGGGCAATACACCCTGGAACAAAGTTGCGGTTTGATGTAGGAATAGAACGATATACAACATGTTCAGGCAGATGCACTGTGGAACATGGTTGCGGTTTGATGTAGGAATAGAACGATATACAACCAGGCGAACAAAAGAAGGCTCTCTGCCAAGTTGCGGTTTGATGTAGGAATAGAACGATATACAACAAGATGCTCCTCGTCGCGCTCCCACATGTCGTTGCGGTTTGATGTAGGAATAGAACGATATACAACTCTTACTCAAAAAGGTGCAAATCTCTGGAGTTGCGGTTTGATGTAGGAATAGAACGATATACAACAAAACATCCGCCCCTCTTATATCCTCTTATGTTGCGGTTTGATGTAGGAATAGAACGATATACAACTTGCGCAAATATAGAAAGAATGTTGTTACGGTTGCGGTTTGATGTAGGAATAGAACGATATACAACGTGACAGTGCAATATCGGCTGCTTCCTGGGTTGCGGTTTGATGTAGGAATAGAACGATATACAACGGTCTGCTGCTGTGTGGTGGTCGGTGTGCTGTTGCGGTTTGATGTAGGAATAGAACGATATACAACGATGCGGAGAAAGGAGAATAATCTATGAGGTTGCGGTTTGATGTAGGAATAGAACGATATACAACATGAACGATTTATATCTTCCATCCATTCGGTTGCGGTTTGATGTAGGAATAGAACGATATACAACCTTTAAAGTCTTTTACAGCTTTTCTGATAGTTGCGGTTTGATGTAGGAATAGAACGATATACAACCTCATCCGCCGTCGCCGACGACCCCAACGAGTTGCGGTTTGATGTAGGAATAGAACGATATACAACTTAGCCTTATTATCCCATATCGTTGAAAAGTTGCGGTTTGATGTAGGAATAGAACGATATACAACGTTTTTCAAGCGAAACGGCTGCTATTATTCGTTGCGGTTTGATGTAGGAATAGAACGATATACAACTCAACAGCGTTGTTAAGCATGGTGCCAACGTTGCGGTTTGATGTAGGAATAGAACGATATACAACTCTATCTGTTTCTTACGCTCATCAATGATGTTGCGGTTTGATGTAGGAATAGAACGATATACAACCCAACCGTGATGTCTATCAAGCTAACATCAGTTGCGGTTTGATGTAGGAATAGAACGATATACAACTGAGGCGGACTCGGTACGACCAGCTATCGGTTGCGGTTTGATGTAGGAATAGAACGATATACAACCGACGAAGATTCTATCAAAACACCTAAGGGTTGCGGTTTGATGTAGGAATAGAACGATATACAACAGCACCGTTGTTAGCACCTCCACTCTCTGAGTTGCGGTTTGATGTAGGAATAGAACGATATACAACAAAAAAAAGTTTGTTGCTGCTGTCACTCGGTTGCGGTTTGATGTAGGAATAGAACGATATACAACTATGCCTGCGCAAGCAGGACCACCGCACTGGTTGCGGTTTGATGTAGGAATAGAACGATATACAACAGAAAAAAACCGAGAGCAAGCAGCAGACAGTTGCGGTTTGATGTAGGAATAGAACGATATACAACAGTGGAGAGCTCATCCTCAACCGCGCCCAGGTTGCGGTTTGATGTAGGAATAGAACGATATACAACACCGGCATAGGGCGTTCACCATTCTTCCAGTTGCGGTTTGATGTAGGAATAGAACGATATACAACGAAACGTTTAACCCCGCCGGGCATCGTCCGTTGCGGTTTGATGTAGGAATAGAACGATATACAACAGGCGAGAAAACACGTCGTTAGAACTACAGTTGCGGTTTGATGTAGGAATAGAACGATATACAACCTTGTGATAGTATTATCGCTAAGGCCATAGTTGCGGTTTGATGTAGGAATAGAACGATATACAACTCGAGGTCGGCAACAACGTTGCGCATCTGGTTGCGGTTTGATGTAGGAATAGAACGATATACAACTGATATATGACCAGGACAACATGACTTATGTTGCGGTTTGATGTAGGAATAGAACGATATACAACTAGTCGTAGCCGGCGCACTTGCCGTTCTCGTTGCGGTTTGATGTAGGAATAGAACGATATACAACCTCGCCGTTGAAGATTGCATCGTAAATCTGTTGCGGTTTGATGTAGGAATAGAACGATATACAACGTCCCGACACAATCCTTAGCCTGCGGATAGTTGCGGTTTGATGTAGGAATAGAACGATATACAACGATAATTTTCTTCATAATTGTTTGTTGTTTGGAAATAAATGTTTAACTTTGCGGTGGATCATTCCCCGTTAAGGGGTTTGGGCCCCGATTCAGGCAGTCTTGTTATTTCAAGTCTGCCTGTCTTATATTAAAGTTGTCTGAAGTCATTTGACTTCTCGTATAGATAGCATCTTTGTTTCCGGTTGCGGTTTTGATGTAGGAATAGTACGATATACAACTCTGCTAAGAAAGAGTTATGGGAACTGAGGTTGCGGTTTTGATGTAGGAACAGAACGATATACAACAACCAGGACAGTAAAAATGGCAACGATGATTCATCATCGCCTATTAACGCCCATCAACGCCCATCCGAGCCCCAAAACCGCCCTTCAAACGCTGCTCAAACAACCTTCAAATCCCGTTTGAAGCGTTTTTTCGGAGTAGCCCCGAAAGGGGCCGACACCGACTTCTGATTGACTCCCTCTACTACGGCGCCTCCTGCCCCTGCTGTAGCACGTCCCGTTCGCCGCATTACAATGCGGCGCCCTATATCGCCAACGCCGCGTCAGCGGCCATCTCCATCGACGCCGACGTCCTCGCCTCCTTCCTCCGTAAGATCTACGATGGCTTCGACACCTCCACCCAGATAGAGCCCTCCATTTGGCGAGAGGTCCTCCGCGTCATTAACTCCGCCACCGTCGAGGGGCTCACACAGTCCTCCAACCGCTCCCTCTCCGACGAATTTCTCGCTGCGCTTCGCCACTCCAACGAAGTATTCTCTGCTTTCAAGGTCCACCAGATGGGCTCCGACATGGCTGCAAAGCTCCTCGACGCTAACGGCCACTTAAAACCCTTCCGGCAGTGGCTCAATGATGTCTCTTCCATCTCCACACACCACTGTGGGGCATGGCTACGTACTGAGTACGATACGGCAGTCATCCGGGCACACAACGCAGCCGACTGGCAGTCATTCCTGCGTAACAAGGATGTCATGCCGAACCTCCGATGGATGCCGACAACATCCCCCAATCCCGAGTCCTCCCACCGGAAGTTTTGGGAAAAGAAACTCACGCTCCCCGTCGACGACCCCTTCTGGGCCAAGCACCACCCCGGCGACCGGTGGAACTGCAAGTGCTCCCTCGAGGCCACCGACGAACCCGTCAACCGACCAGACGACCTCGACGGTGTCGACCCACCGCAGCGCGGCCTCGAGAACAACCCCGGAAAGGACGGCCACACCTTCTCCGACAACCACCCGTACTTCCCTGATGGTTGCAGCTCGTGCCCGTTCAACAAAGGCTTTAAAAATAAAATGGGAACATTCTTTCTAAATCAGAAGAAACATTGCTTTCAATGCTCAAAGGTTGATTTTGTAATACCTTCTACTAAGAATGGCGTTAAAAAACTCACTCCGCAACAAAAGCATGAAATATACTCAATGCCTCTTCAAAAACAATTTGAAAAGGTCGGTAAAAATATATATCGTCATAAATTAAAAGCAACGGATGAAGAGGATTATAATAAACTGTTAGATGTAGCCAAAGCATATTCTGCCTCAGGCATGAAAGTTTGGCTGTTACCAGAAGTCCATAAAAATGAGGTTGGGGTTAGAAAGTTATTAAGCCTTCCCTCTGAGACTAAGACCCCTGACATGATGTTAAATAGAAGTATTCTTGTAGATGTTAAGTCTCCTGAAAGCTATCGGAAAATTGAACATAATGCCAACAAAGCGTCAAAACAAGGAGGTATCGCGTGTATAACAAACCATAGTATGCATTTGGTATATTCAAAACTTGAGGCTTTGAGTAAACAGATCCTGAATAATAAAGAGTATATGAAAGATGAAGTTCATTTCTATATAGATGGAACCATATATAAATACAACAGTCAAGGACGAATCCTTGACTGAGGCTCCCCAGCTTCGCGGGCTGGTTGCAGTGGTCATATCTCCCACGCCTCAAAGTTATGAAATCTTTTCATATATTCCAAACAAAAAACAAGAAAAATTTCATCATGGACGCAAAAAACATTCAATTCCTCGTCGAAAAGGCAAAAAATGACATCCTCCGCGAGGTCAACGACCGTCTCCCGCGAAAGGTAGGCATAACAGCAGTCAACCACTTCCGGCAGAACTTCCGCGACGCTGGCTTCCGCGATGGGGGCATCCGGCCATGGCAGCGCACACGTCGGCAGGACTCCAAATCTCCCGATGCCAAGTACACGCCGCTCACCTCCCGCCGAGACCACCTCATGCGCTCTATAGAGTTTCAGGCACAGCCAGGGCAGGTCGTCATCTCAGACCCAGTGCCCTATGCTGCCATTCACAACGATGGGGGCGACATCTCTACGCGCCCCTCTGTCACGCCAAAGCTTCGCAGGTATGCTTGGCACATGGTCTACTCCCTCGCCGCCTCGCAGGGCAAGCTCCCAAAGGTCCTACCTCCAGAGGCTGCCAAGTGGAAGGCTCTCGCCTTGACAAGGAAGGCTAAGCTTTCCATTCACGCCCACATCCCGCAGCGCCAGTTCATAGGCGACTCGCAGGAACTCATTCAGAAACTCAACACGATTATCAATAACTCTTTAAAAACAATAAAAGATGGAATCATTACTCTTGCCAATCATTAATTACATTTCACAATCATTCCCCGAAATTCCTTACGTCGACGAGGACTACGGACAGCTCGAAGCCATCGACAACGAGAACATGGATAACTATCCCGTCGTATTCCCCTGCGTCCTCATCAATACGGATTCCGTCGACTGGTCGTCCCTTTCTGCAAAATCACAGAAAGGCACTGCACACATCTGCGTACGGCTCTGCATCGACTGTTATGCCGACACGCACTTCGGCTCTAACACTACAGATAAAATAAAGGAACGCGTCGACCTTGTACACGCCCTCCACGCCGCGCTCCAGACCTACCGACCACTCGCCGTCGGCGCGCTCGTCAGAACCAAGTCAAAGTTCTACGCCTGGTTCCAGTTGCGGTTGATGTGGGAATAGAACGATATACAACTGGAAATCAGATGTATTGAGTATTGTCCAGTTGCGGTTTGATGTAGGAATAGAACGATATACAACGTACTTGCCGGTCTCACCCGCGGCCGTTACGTTGCGGTCTGATGTAGAATAGAACGATATACAACAACACCTGGCGCTCATCAATCAAGCTGTGGGTTGCGGTTTGATGTAGGAATAGAACTATAGGAAAAGATAGGCGGCACTACTTTTGATAAGATAGGCTGCTCTCGGGAATGAAAAGAAAAACGATGTTTTTCTTTGTCATCCCACTCGTTTGTACTATCTTTGGGTAAGATAGGCTGCACCTCGGAAATAAAAATAAAACGCGTTTTATTTTGTATTTCCCTCGGTTTGCACTATCTTTGCAAAAAAAGAAAGGAATAATGAATGAAACCGATACTCAACGACTATCACAAGAAGATCAACGAGGTGAAACTCCAGTCCGTGGAATCCTGGAGCAAGCTGAAACTGTCGCACAAAGAGTGCTTAAATCAATTCAAGCGGTTGCGGGAACAACGGATTGCAAGAGAGTCCAAATCGCTCGCTTAACAGATTTTGCCAAGAATAACAAATGCTGGATAGATTCACCTGAATCACTTGGCGATTTTGCTGATAGAGGTTCGGAGAACGAAGTTTATCTATCCAAAGACAATGATGTTGTTTATAAACTGAATGACTTCCGTTATTCAGACGATAATCTTACGCCATTCTTTGACCGTATCAAAGCTCATAATACTTATTTCCCTGATTGTGCCTACACCTTGATAGGCTTTGCAAAGAATCGGGATGGTAAAACGTGTGCGGTACTAAGCCAACCTTATATCATATCAGGTAGAGAAGCTACAGAAGATGAAATAAGGGAAGAGTTGATAAGATTAGGATTTATTCCTCAGATGGATGGAGAATATTACACGAATGGCATTCATGACATCTTTGACGCTTCACCCAACAATGTTTTGGTAGGTATCGACGGCAATCTCTATTTTATCGATACCATTATCTATAGGTCCGATGATGCCAATCCAGATACCTACCATAAACAGTCGCCCCAATATCAATGAAGCGTTAAAACGTAACCGTTTAACTAACTAAAGTTTCCCACTTGGAGAACCCCTTTATAAAAAGGCTTTCCCAAAGGGTATGCGCATCTTTAACTTTTCAAAAAACTTTTTATGAGCAGTAGAATATTGCATTATCGGACTTCTCCTTTTAAGGTCATTTGCCCTTTCACATTTATTAAGCACTTGTTAAACTACTTTGTTTATGGGCATCCTGCTATTTGAACTTTTCAGAAACCCCTTGTTTATGGGCATTTTGAACAAGTGGGAAACTTTAGTAACTAATAGACGTATTGGTTTCTATTATGTTTCAACAGTTATCTCTTTCTCAGCTGTAGTCCTCCAATGAACCGCAGGGTCTGCTCATAGATGGCATTGACAGGCATTGAAGAAACACCGCTCCTTATTGAGGTCACGGATGGCGTCCATCTCGGCTTGTGAAAGAGCGAAGTCTATCGTGGAGATGTTCTCCTTAATATAGCCGTGGTCGGTGGCTCCAGGAATGACAGAGAGACCCTATCTGCATCACCTGCGGACGTATTTCTGCACTGTGGCTTTTACCATGTTTTTAACCGATTTTAATCATAACATCACTACACGGTAAAATACAGCTACTTTTATGGGAAAAATCAAGCCCACGTCGACGAGGACTACGGACAGCTCGAGGCCATCGACAACGAGAACATGGATACCTATCCCGTCGTCTTCCCCTGCGTCCTCATCAACACCGACTCCGTCGACTGGTCTTCCCTTTCCGCAAAATCGCAGAAAGGCACTGCGCACATCTGCGTACGGCTCTGAATCGACTGTTATGCCGACACGCACTTCGGCTCCGGCACCACCGATAAAATAAAGGAACGCGCCAGTCTCGTCCATAGACTCCACGAATCACTACAGACCTACCGGCCACTCGCCGTCGGAGCATTCGTCAGAACCAAGTCAAAGTTCTACGCCTGGTTCCAGTTGCGGTTGATGTGGGAATAGAACGATATACAAAATTTGGAAAAATAGATGGAACCATGTTGATGTTGTGATGAGAAAATCGCTGCTGTACTACAAAAAACCAACGAATTCGAGCCCGGAATCATTCGTAATCCCGGGCTTTTCCGTTCAGTGATGGTAAGGCTGTCTGTCGTGATGGACTTTTCGGCTCAGGCGTTCTCCTCTTTTACGTAATGTGGATGGCTGTCGTCGCCTAAGTCAGGACGATAGCGGAAGCCGTCGACGGTGAAGGCGGTTAAGTCCTGCGGATTGACGATACGGTTCTTAACGACAAACCGGGTCATAGCGCCGCGGCAGCCTTTGGCGTACATGGCTACAGTCTTGAATTCCAAGCCTTTATCGACGAGGAACAGTGGTTTGATGACGGTGACCTGCGCCTCGACTTTCTTCCAGTCGCACATGCGTTCAAACTCCGTTGTGGCCAGGTCGAGGAGGATGCCGTCGTCGTCGCTGACCCGCTTGATGAGGACATCGGTGAGACGGTCCCGCCACCATGTCTGCAATGGTTTGCCATCGGTGATGTTAAGTCGGACGTTGGCCGGCATACGGTAGAGATGGATGAGGTCGAGGGGACGGAGAAGGCCGTAGAGAAACGACATCGTCAGGACATGGTCTTGGGCGAAGGTTAAGTCGGATGGCGAGAAATCGTTGGCTTTCAGGTATTTATATGCTTGTCCGTAATAAGCTAAGATGGCTGGAACAGCCGTACTGCCGGAGAAAGACAGAAACCGCTGACGGTTCTCCATGGCTATCGCCTTACTGCAACTGAACAGCTTGGCAATCTCATTGACGCTCTTTCCGGCCATTTCGGCTGCGATGGCTGTGGCCTCCGACAGGAAGAGTGGGGTAGTGGTATGGACGGTGGACTCAGTAGCCACAGCATCGCGCATAATCTTGGCATCTGCAAGGATGATCTGCATAAGAATGGTTTGTTGGTTGCCGCAAAATTACAGTAATGTGCGGACATGACAAAGAAAAAGTCTGGAAAATGCAGTGTTGTCATCAATAAAAACGACATACTTGATATTTTCCGCTGACTGCGCAAGGCTTATTTCGACTTTGCCGACGACCACAAGAGAAGCAGCCTGCAAATGTACTATGCGCTTAAAAATGAAAAAAATGCCATTGCAGAATACGGATACACAAATATATTGTATCTTTGCAATGGGAAAGGAATTACGTGACTGTGAATTCCAATGAATGGTAAGAAATTTGACGAGTAGATGCCGTAAACCAGATAACAATAATTAAAAAGCTAAGCTATGATAAAGGACCAGATTATCAAGCTGTTCGGTGAGAAGAATATTCGCACCGTATGGGACGACAAGGAAGAAAAATGGTACTTCTCTATTGTGGACGTGGTCGGAGTATTGACAGACAGTGAGAATCCACAGACCTATTGGCGTGTCCTTAAAAATCGGTTAAAAAAAGAAGGCAATCAAACCGTTACAAATTGTAACGCTTTGAAGTTAAAGGCTGCTGATGGAAAGATGCGCAAAACCGATGTTGCCGACCAGGAGCAACTGTTCCGCCTCATCCAGTCCATTCCCTCCCCTAAGGCTGAGCCTTTCAAGCAGTGGATGGCGCAGGTGGCAAGTACGCGCATCGACCAGATGCAAGACCCGGAACTTGATATTCAGCAGGCTGTTGCCGACTACAAGCGCCTCGGCTATTCCGACCGTTGGATCAACCAGCGCATAAAGTCCATTGAGGTGCGCAAGGAGCTCACCGACGAATGGAAGCGCACCGGTGTTAAGGAGGGCTTTGAATTCGCGTCACTAACGGATATTATCACCAAGGAATGGAGCGGCATGACCACAAAGCAGTATAAGCAACATAAAGGTCTGAAGAAAGAGAATCTTCGCGATAATATGACGAATCTTGAGATGGCATTCAATATCCTTGCAGAGGCATCGGCTACCGAACTCTCCAAGCAACGCGACCCTAAGGGCTACGGCCAGCAGAAAGACGTGGCTAAGGATGGTGGAAGCGTGGCTAAGGTGGCGCGGGAGAAACTCGAGTCGCAACTCGGCCATTCTGTCATCTCCAGTTCCAAGGCCAGCGATTATCTGCCGCCCGTTGAGGATGCCGATGCAAAAGAACTGCCGGAGAGCTGACGGTGATTTGTAGGGTGCCGATGAGATTGAAACTGGATTGGGAAAATGTGCCACGATTAGTATTTCACAATAATCAATTCCATGCCAACTCACTGGATGAGCTAAGTGCCCTTTATTCAAAACAATGCTATCAGTTTGGCTTTGTGGCAATTAGCTGCCTATAATTCTGCTTGCCGGGCGACGGAATTCAAAGATTTCGGTGCTTTTGAGGGGTCTCACAAACTTGTATCACACAACATGTGTGACACAAGCTTGTACTTTCGGGGGCACTATTATTCATCCTCCACGAACGCAAGGAATATCTCTGCTTGCTTGGCGAGCTGCGCCTTCTGCTCCTCAGTGAGAATCATGCGGCCCTCGGTCCAGGCCTCAATGTTCAGTGCTATGCCCGTTTGTCCCTCTGTCATCACGTTGGCCTTCAGCACTGTAAGCAGTGTGGTGAGCAACTTGCGGCATCCGGATGTGGCGCCCTTGCCTCCGGCTCCGGTGAGCGTAAATTTCTTTCCTGCGAGCACTGTCGGCGCGTTGCGGTCGGCAGGGTCTACAGGACGCGAGAGCCAGTCGATGAGGTTCTTCACACGTCCCGGATAGGAATAGTTATACTCCGGAGTGAAAATCCAAACGCCATCGGCCTCGGCCACAGCCTTACGCGCCTCGGCGACAGCCTGTGGAGCCGGATATTCGTCGTCCTGGTTGATAAATGGCACCTGAGAATAGTCCAGTTCCGTCACTTCGGCCCTGCCCTTTAGCATGTCCCTGACCATCTCGCTAAGTTCTCTGTTGAAGCTCTGCTTGCGCAGTGAGCCAATGATGAATAGTATCTTTTTCATATCAGTAGGATTGTTGTTGTTGCAAAGATACGTTTTTCTCTTTATAATCTTGCATCTTTCTTGCACATTTACTTTTTTTTCTTTACTTTTGTATCATTGAAACACTAATCGTATTTTACTGATATGAAACCAAAATATATTATTGTGGTCTTTGTGACCCTGTTGAGTTGCTCCGTGTGGGCAGGCATGCATAGCTATCGTTGTGCCGAAGATGAGATGGTAGCAGATATGAACCAGGCTTTGACCCAGACCTTGCGCCATAAGCAAGAGGCGTGGATCACTCCCGACACCATCCGCGACTATCGCAGCAATCTGCGGCTGGAGGTGCTCCGTCGCCATTCCTTGGTGTGCTATGCCGAGGATGTGGATCCGAAGACGGTTGCCAGCAGCAAGATGACATGGGGAAGTGGAGCGCTTCGCGTAGCCTTCCGGGGCTATGCCAACTGTTCAGTGGCTTCGGTGCTGTCCCTCTCTGACCAGCGTATGCCACTGTCGCTGTTCGCCTTGTCGCTGCTTTGGCTGGCAGGCTCACTGATGTGGACGCGTCGTCGGGTCGTAGCGATTGCCGGAGGCTTTGGCGGCCTGCGCCTTGATGAAGCCTCACAGACATTCTATGATGAGCATCAGGAGCCTGTCCACTTCACCGCCATGCAACGCCAGTTGATGCTGATGTTCTTTGCCGATGAGCATCACAGCTTGCGCAAGGAGGACATCTGCCAGGCGCTTTGGCCGAAAAAGCCCGATGCCAGCGACACGCTCTACACGCTCATCCGACGGCTGAAACCCGTACTCGACAAGAACAGCAACCTCACCATTACGACAGAAAGAGGCGGTAAATATCAATTGTCAGACAGATGTCAGTCTCATTCTTAGGCGTTTAGCCATTTGCTTCCTATCTTTGCAACAAAAACAAACAGCAAAGATATGAAGCAGATTTTCTTTCTCCTTATGCTTGCGTTTGGCGCGGTGACAGTGGGCTATGCACAGATTCACGGCAGCGCCAAGCCTTCCTCTTCTTTACTCTCAGACACGGCGGTAGTGCTCAAAGGCGTTACCGTGGAGGCAGCGCGCGTAACTTCCCGTCCCGACGGACGCCATATTATCCCGTCGGTGGCTCAGCGCGCGAGTGCCTCCAATGGCTATGCCCTTCTCCATCTTCTCAGCCTCCCTCAACTTCAGGTGGATGCCGTACGCCACACCATTGCCGACCGTCTCAACCGTGGTGAGGTGCAACTACGCATCAACGGTGCCCTCGCGTCAAAGTCCGACCTGACAGCACTCGACCCTAAGCGCGTCACCTCCATTGACTATATCGACAATCCCGGCGTGCGCTATGGTCAGGACATTGCCTTCGTCATCGATATCCACACACGGCGTAGTGACGCAGGATACGAGCTCGGCACCGACCTTACGCAGGCTCTGGCCCGCTATAGCGACGACATGGTCTATGCAAAGGTCAACAGAGGTAAATCGGAATGGGCACTGACTTACAACTTCTTCTATAAGGACAACCGCAACGAGAAAGCACGCACCCTCACCGATTACCTGCTCACCGACGGCACGCACGACATCGTCTCGCGTGTGGACAAGCAGCATCGGAGCAGAGCGGCTGGCAATACGGTCGCACTGAAATACAATCGGGCTGACACGCTCGGCAATGTCTTGCAGGCAAAGCTGACTGCCGACTTCAATCATTGTCCGGGTAATGATGTGCTCACCGATGTCAATGGCACGGATGTGAAGAACTTCTCCCGCGACCGCTCGTTCTCTCCTGTTCTCGACCTCTATCTTGTCAGAAAGCTGGGCCGTCACCAGAGCATCACGGCCAACGTGGTGGGCACGCACATCCACACACGTTCCTATAACTATATGGATGAGGGTGGCCCTTACGCCTACCATGTCAAGGGCAACACGTCGTCACTCATCGGGGAAGCCATCTATGAGAACCGGCTCAAGCCCTTCACGCTGTCCTTGGGTGCCAACTACCAACTCAAATACACGCGCAACAGCTACACTGATGATGTCGATGCCATTAACCGACTCCATAATCAGTATGTCTATGGCTTTGCCCAACTCAAGGGCTGTCTTGGCGCACTGACCTATGTGGCCGGTCTTGGCGTGAGCAACCAACGCTATACCCAGGGTGAGGCGCACTACAATTTCAATCTCTTCCGACCCCAAGCAACGTTAGCCTATAACTTCGGTCATGGACTGAGTCTGAGCTATGACTTTAAGCAGTATGGCTTTTTCAGCCGCATCGCGATGATCGGTGATGCGACCATCCGCACCAACGGACGTGAATGGACGATGGGAGCTCCTAACCTCAGACCCAACCGCTGTGACGAGCATACGCTGCGTTTCAACTATTCCTCACCACGATGGAACAACACGCTGATGGCTGACTATCGTGACCATTCCCATTGCAACATGGCTGCGTACCTCCGTACTGACGATAACCGGTTTGTCTATACTCAGCGTAACCAGCGGGGCATCAGGATGTTATACTTCACCGACAATCTCTCTTACACTATCATCCCGGACCGTCTTGTGGCCAATGTCAACGGCGGCTTCTTCCGCTACTTCAACTTTGGCGACGACTACACACATGTGCATAACTTCTGGATGGTGGGCGGCAGTCTGCAAGCCTATTTGGGGCGTTGGACGCTCACGGCGCAAGCCGACAATGGCTACCGCTTTCTCGAAGGCGAGAACCTCGGATGGAACTACGGCATACCGGCTTTGCAATGCAGCTATCAGGTCGGCTCCTGCTCCGTGTCCTTGACGTGGGACCATTGTTTCATGGCCAATCCCAAGGCGATTTCTTCCCACCTGCTCAACCGCTTAATGCACAAGGACTATGAGCTCCGCAGCAAGACCATCGGCAATTTCGTCTCTCTCAACTTCACGTGGAAGCTCAGTCATGGCAGGAGATACAAGGAAGCACAGCGCAAGCTCAACAATAAAGACACGCAGACGGGGATCATCGGCAGAAATTGAGGAATAGGGTAGCTTTACTCTTTTTTACCTTTTTATCGTTCAACGATTTCTTCCCGCAAGTTCAACATAGAAGTGCAATCGGCAGACAGGTATAACCTCAATAATCTATACATGAAAACACCGAGGGGCCAGGGGCGAGAAGGATCCGAAGTCCCAAGTACAATAAGGATTCGAACCTCCGGTACCCCTAAAAGACTCGAATTTCACGGTACCGAAAGCCCCCCTCAAAAAAGGACTCGAACCTTTTAATCCTACTAATTTGTTTGACTTCCTAAATTGATGATGTCAATTCTTTGCTTTCAGTGATTTTCATTATCTTTGCAAACAAAAGCATTCATCATTTGAAACCGGATTGAAATCATGAAGATATTAGGAAATATCATTTGGCTCGTCTTTGGAGGATTGGGCATCGCAGTGGAGTATTTCGTTTCATCACTCCTGCTGATGATCACCATCATCGGCATACCATTCGGCATAGCCACCATGCGGCTGGGTATTCTCGCGTTGTGGCCATTTGGCTCACATGTTGTTGACCAGCCGCAGGATGGAGGATGTCTCAATATAATTATGGATATTCTTTGGCTCTTCGTTGGTGGCATTTGGATTGCACTGACTCATCTCGGCTTTGGCTTGCTCCTGAGCATCACCATCGTGGGCCTTCCATGGGGTATGATGCACTTCCGGCTGATGCGCCTGGCACTGGCACCATTCGGAAAGGAAATAGTCAACAACGATTTCTAAGTCAATGACAACATGATAACCACGTTTGCTTTTCAGAGGTTGCGCCGCATGTCTGAGCTTTCACTCCTTGTGGTTGTAAATGCAGTGATGTTGTTGTCATGTCGGGCAGACGCACAACAAAACATAAAACGGATAAATATGGAAAAAGAGAATTTGAAGGAGATATATCTTGCCGGAGGCTGTTTCTGGGGCACCGAGCATTACTTAAAGCAGATTGATGGAGTTGTGGACACAGAGGTTGGCTTTGCCAATGGCAGAACGGAGAACCCGACTTACAAAGAGGTATGCACCGACAAGACCGGCTTTGCTGAAACCGTCCATGTTACGTACGATCCCGCAAAGGTTTCATTGAAGTTTCTGTTGGAGATGTATTTCAAAGCCATCGATCCAACCAGCATTAACCGCCAGGGTCACGACACGGGAACGCAGTACCGCACAGGCGTCTATTACACCGACAAGGAAGACGAGGCGGTCATCAACGAGGTCTTTGCCGAAGAGCAGAAGCACATCAACGGAAAGATTGCCGTTGAGAACCTGCCCTTACGAAACTTCTACAAGGCGGAGGATTACCATCAGGATTATCTCGACAAGAATCCCGACGGCTACTGTCATTTGCCACAAAGCTTGTTCGAGTTTGCGCGCAAGGCAAAGGACAGTCATGCCGACAGACAATAGTTAAAGGACTTAATATTACTTTATTATGATTGACGAAATACTGGAGAACAATCGCCGCTTCGTTGCCGGGAAGGGCTACGAGAAGCATATTACCGATGGCAAGCCGTCAGGCAAGACGCTTATTGTCACGTGTATGGACACCCGTCTGAGCGTGATGCTGCCTGAGGCATTAGGCATCAAGAATGGTGAGGTGAAGATGGTTAAGGTGGCAGGCGGTGTCATCCTCGACGACTACGACGCTGTCATGCGGTCCATCATCGTGGGCATCTATGAGCTGGGCATTGAGGAGATCATGCTCATCCACCATACCGATTGCGGTGCCGGAAAGATGACCGGTGAGCACATGGAGCATCTCATTCGAGAGCGGATTGCCGATGATAAGATAGCGGAAGTGGAGCAGCACATCGACCTCCGCCAGTGGCTTGATGGTTTTGGAGACACGGAAAAGAGCGTGAGGGCGACAATGCGACGGGTGAAGAACCATCCGCTCGTTCCCGACAACATCATTGTCCGCGGTTTTATCATTGACTCCACAACTGGATCACTCACCGAGATAGAAGAATAGAACCAAAGGAGTGCCACTGTTGTCAGCAAAGTGTAAATATTTTAAGCAATGCTGACAATGATGGCACGATTTGTCACCAATTGTTTATAGGCACGGATATTGCATTGATGGTTAGTGAAGTTCGGCCGTCGGACGAGGGCAACGAAAGGAACCTGAGGACGATAGAAGAACCGAGGATAAATAAAGAATTAATTGATAATTAGGAGGTTTTGACTATGTTGTATCCAGTTTTAAGAGACATGAACAATTGGCTTGACAATGATTTCGACGATATGTTGAACACAAGTTGGATGCCGCGCATGAACGTCACAGCACCTGCTATCAATGTCAAGGAAAATGATAAAGAATACGAAGTAGAGCTTGCTGCTCCGGGCACCACGAAGGATGACTTCAAGGTGAACGTTGACAAGGATGGCAATCTGACCATCAAGATGGAGCACAAGGACGAAAAGAAGGATGAGAACAAAAAGGAGCATTATCTGCGCCGCGAGTTCTCATACAGCAATTACGAGCAGGCTCTGACGCTGCCTGATGATGTTGAGAAGGACAAGATTGAGGCAAAGGTTAATAACGGTGTGCTTCATATCACCCTTCCTCGCACTCAGAAGGCTGAGAAGGAGACAAAACGCATTGAGGTCGCATAACCCCGGCGTTGCTGCTCAGTGGTATTACAGGGACTGTTCTCTTCATGGGGGCAGTCCCTTTTTTGTTTTACAACATAATCTCCTATATGCCGGTATTCTCCGGCGGGGCGACTTCTTGAATAAGGGAGCCGCCTTTTTCGTGTCTTTTCGTAGTTCCTCTACGTTCATCATTTCCCTAATTCTTCTTCCAAAAATATCTTTAAACACTATCGAAATATCTTTACACCATTCTAATACATACCATTTTGCCTTCCCAAACGGTCCGTTTCAGCGTGCGAAACAGACCGTTTTGCGTCCTAAAACGGACCGTTTTAGAACGCGAAATGGCATGTATTAGTAACCCATTGAAAATCAATGTTGTACAGAGATGGCACAATAGACGGAATAATATGAATTATCTTAACAACTTGTTATCGGTGTTCCTCTCCGCTACCCCGCAGCAGCGAGGGTGGGGATAATCCCTCCCCTGCACAGGGAAAATGCGATCAATGTATGAATATCGCATGATTTCCCCGAGCGGCAGTGGTGCCTGTGCAGGGAAGGGCTTTATGCCCTTCCTAAAATAATGTTCGACCTATTTTTCTCTAAGAGGCGATGGTGTTTTTTCATATCGGTTGGGACATTTTTTGAGGGAGGGCATGAAGCCCTCCCCTGCACTGGGTAAATGCGATCAATGTATGAATATATACGCTAAACAAACGAGTCGCATGATTTCCCCGAGCGGCAGTGGTGCCTGTGCAGGGAAGGGCTTCATGCCCTTCCAAAAATAATGTTCGACCTATTTTTCGGTGGTGGTGTTTTCACAGCGGTTGGGACATTTTTTGAGGGAGGGCATGAAGCCCTCCCCTGCGGTGGGTAAATGCGATCAATGTATGATTATCAAGGAAAGTATCTGGTCTCAATAAAAAGTGACTAAGTCAGGAAATAATATGGAAAGTATTCATTGAAATGTATTTCAGCACAGCAAGCCAACAACGATTTCTAAGACATAGACAATATGATAACCACGTTTGCTTTTCAGAGGTTACGCCGCATGTCGATGCAGTCACCAAGTGCCACTGTTGTCAGCAAAGTGTAAATATTTTAAGCATTGCTGACAATGATGGCACGATTTGTCACCAATTGTTTTTAGGCACGGATATTGCATTGATGGTTAGTGAAGTTCGGCCGTCGGACGAGGGCAACGAAAGGAACCTGAGGACGATGGATGAACCGAGGATAAATAAAGAATTAATTGATAATTAGGAGGTTTTGACTATGTTGTATCCAGTTTTAAGAGACATGAACAATTGGCTTGACAATGATTTCGACGATATGTTGAACACAAGTTGGATGC
>Ga0256406_1003160_pt1 | contig 21122 bp, 19 predicted proteins | sample RumenRJG_03DNA_FD_185986 | JGI IMG/M metagenome (GOLD analysis project Ga0256406, IMG submission 185986) | Bovine rumen microbial communities from Lethbridge, Alberta, Canada - RJG_03 | ecosystem: Host-associated > Mammals > Digestive system > Stomach > Rumen | place: Canada: Alberta | collected... | reverse complement strand
ATAAAATGCAAGATGAAGAGGAGTATAATTCTCTTTATCTTTAATGATACGGACAATAGATAAATCACATGGATAAGATAATAAGCATAATAATACCCACCTACAATATGGAGAAGTATCTCCGTCATTGTCTGGATTCCCTGATAGTTTCCAACATGGACAAGGTGGAGGTGTTAGTGATAAACGACGGCAGTAAGGACTCGTCCTCCGCAATCGCCCACGAGTATCAGGATAAGTACCCCCAGACCTTCCGGGTCATCGACAAGGAGAATGGTAACTACGGATCCTGCATCAACCGTGGACTAAAGGAAGCCACTGGCAAGTATGTTAAGGTGTTGGACGCCGATGACTGGTTTGATAATGAGTCTTTTAAGCATTATATTTCAGACATTAGTAATATAGATGCCGATCTGATAATTACAGATTATAACTTTGTTGACGATAAAGGTAATAAGAGTAAGGTTTCTTATAATTTGCCTAGCAATAAACAATTACCAATGAAACAAGTCTCTTCAATGGATGACTTCGTTAAAATTGAGATGCATGCTGTGACTTATCGGACTAAAAATATTCAGTCGATGGGCTATAGACAAACAGAAGGAATATCGTATACAGATCAGGAATGGATGTTTTGGCCTATGACTTCTGTAAGGGATATATTCTATCTCCATAATTGCCTATATCAGTATTTCATAGGTCGAGAGGGACAAACAGTTACCTTAAGTCAGAGATTAAAACATTTAGATCAGATAATCGCCATCCAAAGGTGTTCTCTCAGTTTGTGGAAGGAAAAGAAGGATCAAGTAGGTGATGCCGGCGAATATATCAAGAAGCGTTTATACAGACGCTTGTCTTTCATTTATGAACCAGATTACCTGCTCGTATCTAACTCGAGAAAAAATCTTATTCGGGACTTCGATAATTATCTTAAGAAAGATTTTCCCGATATATATGATAGGAGTAACTCAATACTTCTACGTATGCTCGGATTTAATTTCCCTTACCTGAGGCTTTGGAGAAAAGGTGATAACAGTCTTGGCTTTCGTTTAATTTCTTTGCTGTGGAGATTAAAGGGATTGAAGCATCGACTCTTTTAGGCATACTAAAGTTAATAAGAATCTCCTATATTAGATACGATATAAATATAAAAGACATGAGAAGATGTTGGGTGACTTTTCCTCCCTTGTCAAGACAAGAACATCAACGATGCCGGTCCCTTGGAATTCCTCTCACTCATCCGGCATTCTGCTGCCGTCGTCTGCAGCAGTTTCCATGCCAGTGCCTTCTCCTTGATTTTCCGTAAGCCCTTCTACGTCTTCCCGCTGAAAGGTCAGAACAACTCCTCCCGCATGGAGGATCTCCTCTGCTCCCTGGATCTCTCTCCCCGTTTCCTCCCCGCCACCCCTCTCCCCGCCATCGAATACACGGAGGTGAGCAAAAAGTTGGATGCGGACATTGACCGGTCAAAGGAGATACTGAAAGGGTTCATCAAGAAATAAAGTTAAAGTAAATTTGATCGTAGAGTATGGCTAACATTGAAATGATACAAGCACTGCATGGAGACTGTTTTATCCTGCATTGCCAAAAAGGGAAGAATAAGGGGACTGTGGTTGTTGATGGTGGGCCCAACAGAAATGCGCGTAACATCGTTGATAAATTGGATACTTTAGACAAGATTGATTTAATGGTTGTAACCCATTATGATGATGATCATATAGGTGGCATATTAAAATACATTGCGAAGCATAAGAACGACTCAGATTTCCCTGTAAAGAAAATGTGGGTGAATTGTGCATTTCAGGTCCCAGTGCCAGAATCTCCTAATATATCTTTCAATCAGGCTTATACCTTAGCCAGTGAACTTACTGATATTAATAAAAGATTATTGTCAGAAGGTAAAGAAACTATCGAATGGGAAGATCCCGTGGTCTCATTAGAGAGTTATTCATTACCTTATGCTGGTTTTACTATCTTGTCCCCGACTAAGGATGTCAAGTCACTTAATGACAGAAATTATCAAGATTCTATTGCTAATATAAGCTCGAGTCATGAGCGACAAGAAAAGGCTCTTAATTGTTCATTAGAAGAACTTGCCAAGATAGATACTAACATAGAGCCCAAGTCGATTCAAGAAATAATTAATGAATCATCGATTGCGTTTCTTATTAGAACAGATACTTTTAGCGCTCTTATGCTTGGTGATAGTTATCCCGGGCAGATAGTTGATAGTTTACTGAAGCTGGATACAACGAAGATAATAAGTTGCATGTCGATTATGTGAAAGTGTCTCACCATGGCAGCAGAAACAATGTTAGCAACGATCTTCTCAATATTATTGATTGTAACAATTACCTTATTTCCACAAATGGGGGTAATGGTACAAGCTGTCATCCCGACAGAGAAGCGATTGCGAAAATTTTATGTCATTCAGAAAGGAATCAAGGCGAAACCTTGCATTTGTTCTTTAATTACCCGCTTAGCCAAATTGAAAGACGTGGATATAAATTCTTAAAAGAGGACGAAGAATTGAAATATAATTTTAAGTTACACGACGATATTCTACTCCTTTAATGTAGCGAAGCATGGATATAATTGATACTATAATGAACATTGCTGTTAAAATTGAATGTTCGGAAGGAGAGAAAAAACGAGAAGGCACTGGCACAATTATTTCTAATGGCGACCATTATTATGTAATGACCGCAGGACATTGTATTAAAAAGGATGATAATACTGTGTTTAAAAAGGAATCCATATGTATCACGACTGGGACAAAGATAAAAGTTAATGTAATGTCAATAATTGATTTTGATCTTTCGGAAGCTAAAGACTTTGCCTTGTTGTCAGTGGAGAAGCCCAACACCGGATTATGGATCAATACTTTTAGAGTTTACAATAATATGATGGAAGTCATCTACGAAATTAACAAGAGCTCACTAAGTAAAAATAATCTTAAGATGAATAATGGTAATAAATTATTGATAGCTAATATAGGGAGTAGCAATACCGGCAAGTCATCTGCTATAAAAGAATTCTATTCTTTCTGTACTACCCACGGACATACAGTGAAGACTATCTATAATGGTGGAGATGTCTGCGCAATTATTGAGGTTGAGGGTGTCAAGATAGGCATTGAGAGTCAGGGAGACCCAAACTCAAGAATGTACGAGACATTAGAACTTTTGGATGGAGAAGATTGTGATGTTATAGTTTGTGCATGCCGTTCTTATGGTGGAACACGTGAAGAAGTAGAAGACCTGCGTGATAGAAGTGGCTACACGTTGGTATGGATGCCAAATCCTAGATCAGAAGAGACAGAGATTCAAGAAGATTTAAATAAGATTTATGCAATGCAGGTTTGGCAAACAATCAAGAGCCTATTGTCAAAATAGTATATTATGAACGTACTTTGGTTTTCAATAGCACCGAGCCTTAAATACTTAGCACGAGGCGGTAGCTTGATTGGTGCACTTAATATTTAATTAAACTTATTTTATAATAGCAACCTGATAGATTATATGACCAACCATATATATTATGGAGAGTATTCTCTCAAACATTGGATAGAATTGCTTTTAACTCGCAATATAGTTTTACCAGAATATCAGAGAAGTTTCGTATGGGACGAGGCCGATATTAAAAGACTGATAAAATCCCTTGAGAACAAGCAATTTGTGCAACCCGTAACGATAGCATTATATAAGACATCGAATTCTCCAATTCCAAAAAATCTCTTGATTGATGGTCAGCAGAGGTTAACATCTATCCTGTTGGCTAAGTTGGGGTATCTGCCGGATAGAGAGAAATTCAAAAGCATAACAGAATTTGCAAGTGGTGATGATAGTGACAACGAGGATACGACAGTTACCGGAAAGTCTATAGAATGGACATTCTCTGAAATATTGACCAATGGAAATAACGTAAACACAATAGATTCCATAAAAGAAAGATTAAAAAGTGATGCTAGATATATTCCGTTTGAAACAGGTAAAGAATCTGATTTCTTCGAAAATAATTTCTTAGGATTTTCCTATATAGTTCCTGATACCGATGATGAGCGGGAAGTGCAACATGATTTTGCCCAATTGTTCAGAAATATAAACTATTTCGGCAAAAAGCTATCTCCTACAGAAAGCCGTAAATCCCTCTACTTTATGGACAAAGGATTGAGACCATATTTTGAAGGGATTACCTCAGATGGAAGCTACGTTTTCTCTGATCTTAAAATTATGGAGAATCTGAAGGCTGTTGATTTGGACTTTGTTCGTTATCTTTCTATTCTATCTCAATATAAGATAAATAATAGTAGTTCCAAGGTAATGCTTGGGTTCTCAGCATACAAAGCACGAGAAACGTACTATGCAGACTATGTGGCTTATCTATTAGGTCTCGACCAGGAAAGTAGAACCGATAAATTTGATGGTTTCGAGTTCAGCACCATTTTCCCCAATAATTGCTGGAAAGCAAGGTTTGACAAACTAAAGGACTCTATACTCCAACTTAAACGTCATTTTAGTCTTAATGAGAAGAATGCTTTTACATCTTGGATAGATGCCGACTATTGGCTATTTGGGCTCATCTATGAGATAGTATTTCTGGGTCACACGCTTGATACGAGCACGGATAAACTGTCCAAGTTAGTAAAAGCTATAATAGATGACATTGATAAGAAAAGAAAAGACCCAACTTACTCCAAAATACCTAATGGGTTAGGCAATATCAGACAAAGACTAGGAGAATCTATAAATGTATATAAAAATTATGTACATTAAAGTCCATTCAAAATTCATATTAACACCATTGTTAGAGATATTACGTGATGGCGTTAATGCTTGTCATTCTTTGAATAATGGTATAGAAGTATACCCAATGGGAGAGTATTATCTCCAGTCTCTCTTTTTAAAAATGACAGGTGCGCAAGAGCAGAAGATGAAATGTATATGTTGGGAGATTGCGACTAATGATTATGAATATCGGTATAAGTATCTAAACGGAAAGCATGGCGAGTATTCTTCATATTCTGAGAAGAAAGAAGTCTATTCCTTACTGATTAAAGAAATAAAGAATATTCAAACTTCTTTTTGCCCTATAAAAGCCTTTGATTCATCAATAGAAAGACTCACTTCCGTAATAATATACAATATTGAAAATTTATTAAATGAAACACAATTCATATATTTCGCACAAAGAGATTATAATATATTTGCAAACAAGATAAGTGAGCTATTTAGAGAAGAAAACCTCACTCTTAATGACAAGACTTTTTTCGGCACAAGGCTACAAGATCTCTACCAAGAGATAATTTGGAAGCACAGAAACCGTTGCGCACATAATTTATTGTCCTACCAGCAAGATCTACCTAACCTCGAAATTTTGGCTGATCCGGAACATACGTATAGTAATTATTTCTTTCGTTATGCAATACTTATCTTGATAGATGAAATATTCATGAAACTCTATGAAAAATATATAGATGTAATGGGGGCTTTCGAAATATAGACAGGAGAATATGGAATTTAACAAAGAATCATTCAATCAGATCTACGTATCATATTTTAAGAGCTTTACCGGCAAGGAGTCATGTGAGATGGCTGTCTCACGGGTGCTAAACGGAATAAGGTCTGATTATTTTAAGAGTGCTGTAGAGAATGTCAGACTATATCGTGAAAGCAACCCTGATTTGTCAAAACAATATAAGTCGAGTTTGCATGCCGTAACTTTTTGTGGTCTATTCCCTAATGAAAGGAAACAGGGATCATGTACACAATATAATAATCTACTCGTAATTGACATTGACCATTTGGAATCGGACAAATTTTATGAGGTTTATGATAGCTTAATGCAAGATCCCTATGTGGCGGCATTCTGGGAGTCACCATCCGGTAGAGGGTATAAGGGGCTAATACATCTAAACTATAAAGAAAATACATTAGATTTTGATGTCAAGACAAGACACAAGATAGCTTTCCGTCAGATATATATATACTTACTCTCTACATACGGGATAGATCTCGACCGTAGCGGTTCAGATATTTCCCGACTCTGTTTTATGAGCTGGGATCCAAATATTGTGATAAAAGATAGGTCGAAGGCTTTTGAAGTAGACGATAATCCAATGCCAGATAAAAGTGTTGGTGTATCATCGAATGAGAAAAGCAGTGATAAGAAAAAGTCCTCTGAGTATGAAACAAAACTAAAAGTTTTAGACTGGAAACATGTGTATGGGCTATCTGGCTTCCCTCAAAACAGTGAATACAGATTTAAATTAGCAAATATATACAAGAAACTTTCTAAAAGAGGAATATCCATTACAGATACGTACGAAAACTGGGTTAAAGTGGCATTTGCTATTGCTTCGACTATCCATCCAACTAAAGGTAAAGAGTTGTTTCTTAATCTTTGTCGATTAGATGGGATAAAGCATGACGAGGCAAAAAGCGAAAGATTGATTTTTGATGCATATTCAAGGAATACAAGAAAAGTAAATTTTGGAACTATCATATACTTAGCAAGGCAGAAAGGGCTAAACATAACTTCATAAGATTGTTTCACATGGAGCGATGAGTATTAGCTCATAATATGAATAGAGACAGTCTGTCATTGAGCTGTATAAGACAAAATCATTCTGTATCAATTTATGTAAACGTGAACCTTATTGAATACTTTCTGCTTATGCTAAGTTCTTATATTAACCGGGATGCCGTCATTCGGAAATTGATAAAGATACGTTGCAAACTCGCTGATAAAAGGTCAGAGCAAATGCAGGTCCATGATTTTGTTCGATTTGACAAAAAGCTCCATTTAAAGACCAATAAAGAAAGAGCCCTGATTTACAGCTTGTTCCCGTCCCGGTCACAATGGTGCCATATAGGTAAGCGCAGACATGAGATGGATTCTTCAAAGAGAAATGAGAGCAAATTGCTTTTTACCTATTATAAGGCAAAGGAAAAAGATTCACGCGAAGACTGGTATATCAATTTATGCCGTGAGGCTGACAAGATAGTAGCTATGGCAATGAATCCGGTCAATGGTATTCCGGCACCCCATGTCCACGTTATAGAGAAGAAGCGAGAGAAGAATACAATTATCTGTCGTCCTGTATGTACTTTCGACTTAGAAGTTAAAATAGTAATATCTCTCTATAATAAATTCCTTACGAATCTGTTCGATAACTTATTCTTGTCTTGCTCCTATGCATTTAGGGTCCCAAAGCATGGTGATCCGTTGTTTCAGCACACGAAGGCTGTTAAAGATATTCAGAGATACAGGAAGCAGCACAAAGGAGCTCCACTGTATGTAGCCGAATGTGATATGCAAAAATTTTATGATACTATTGATCATAGGGTTATCAAGGCAAGATTCAATATGCTTTTTAGTAAGGCTAAAAAGCAAAATGATTTGTCTACACAGGAGTGTCAATGCATAAAGAGCTGGTTTTACAGTTATGTAGATTGCTTCGGTTTTAATGAGCATGTAAATGCTTTCAATAGTAGGCCATCAGACAAGATATGGGCCTCGATAAGGAATCGAAAAGGGTGCGAATGCAAGATAAAATGGGTGGAAGCCTTGACTCGGGGAAATAATCGGGCGGCGCGTAATAAGCGTAGAATGCTTGGCGTACCTCAAGGTGGTCCTTTGTCAGGACTTATTGCAAATATCGTAATGCATTTTGTTGACCTTGCAGTATTTAATACGATGAAAGGTAAGGATATGCTTTTCCTGCGGTTTTGCGATGACATGATTCTTATAGGTATTAACAAAGAAGAAGTAGAAGCGACTCTCAATACATACAACCAGTCCATAAAATCGGCAAGACTGTATCCCCATCCTCATGAAGATACGGAAGGCAAAAGTGCAAAACTATTCTGGGAAGGTAAGTCTCGTGGTCCTTATATATGGGGAGAGCACGGAAAAAATGTCTTTCCTTGGATTACATTCGTTGGCTTCGACATAAATTGGCAGGGAGAACTCCGTGTACGCAGGGCATCCATAGAAAAACACATAATAAAACAACACAGTACTGTATGGGACTTGCTTAACCAATATCATAACCATTACCCAAAATATCAGCAATACTCTATTTTGTCCAGTCTTGAAAGTCGTATGATAGCCATGAGCGTAGGACATATTGGACTTTGGAATTATAAGGAGAGCACAAATACTCATAGTTGGATGGCTGCTTTCTCAATACTCGATAAGAACCCATGGTCAGAGAAGCAAATGAAATTGCTTGATAGACATCGTAATTTAGAGTTGCGACGCGCTAAAAGTTACATTTGGGAACTAACATGCCCTACCCGAAAGATGAGTGGAGATCATGCGAATAAATCTCAATTTTATCATGGTAAGCCGTTTAGCTATTATGGACAGGCATTTAAAGAATGGTAGTAGAGTTTCAATGCATCAAAAAAATATTAATAGGACAAATAAATGAATCTCTTATTCTATACAGCATTCAAAATAACCCCCACAAAGGGAGGTACAGAACATACATCTCTTACAGTTGCAACCGAGCTTCACAAGAAGTATGGATGCAAGTGCTGGGCATTCCATCTGGTTGACGAGAAATTACCAGATTGTGAATGCTTTGAGAAACAGTACTATGTGAATGGTAGGAGGCTTAAGAAGGAGCTGCGCGACATTATCGTAAATAATAAGATTGACGTGGTTCTTAGTCAGGGAGGATTCGAGATAACTTCTTATGTCGAAGAAATACGTAAGGAAGAAAATGTCCCTGTACAGAACATCTTGGTCCATCACTTTACACCGGGATGGGAAGTGAACTTCGGTACTAAAATCGACTACATTGATGCTTATAAGAGTCGACATGGCTTAAAGAAGCTGAAGGCACTGGTCAAACTGTGTCTTTTTCCTTATTACAGGCATAGGTATCTTTCAAATTTGCCTATAATGTATAGGAAAAGCTATGAGGCTGCCGATAAGGTAGTTCTCTTGACGAAAGGCTACATACCTATGTTTCAGGAGTACGGCAAGTTCCATGATGACAAGAAATTCTGCGTCATACCGAATGCGCTTTCTCTTCCTGATATTCTTGACAAGTCTGACTATGAAAGCACCAAGAAGAATGTCGTATTAGTCGTTTCCCGTCTTGAGGAGATCCAGAAGCGCATTTCGCTTGTGCTGAAGATATGGGAACAGGTAACAAAGGATGACAGATCGAATGACTGGGAACTCTTGATAGCTGGTGAAGGTATTTACAAGGAACAATATGAAGAATATGTTAGGAGTCACAAGATCCCAAGAATGAAGTTCTTAGGTAGAGTCTCCCCTGCACCCTATTATACTGAAGCTTCCATCTTTATGATGACGAGTCGAAGTGAGGGCTTCCCCTTGACGTTGAACGAGGCCATGCAATATGGTGTTATTCCGCTCGCCTTTGATAGTTTCGCTTCTATACGGGATATTATCAACGATGGTGAGAACGGCTTTATCATTCCAGAGATGGATATGGATACATATAAAGAGAAGGTCCTGACATTAATGGAGGATGCCGACCTAAGACACCGCATGGCCATGAATGCATTAGACTCCTGCCGTCGCTATCTTCCTGAGCGTATCGGAGAGATGTGGTGGAAGCTGCTAAATAAGCATTAACTTATAAATAGCCACGCGACCACGGAATGTTGTCGTGAATGCATTACTAAGGTAGGTCCTTACTCTTTAGCCAATATCCTATGAGTACTCATTCGTTTCAGGAACTCAAAGACATCATCAGACAGAGACTTGACCTTATTGAGAAGGGCAGGGATAAGTTTGATCTTCAGAATGAAGACCATCCGGAGGATCAGACGGGGCGTATAGTCGTTACCTATGAGGGCAAGACTTATGTGACCTTTCTCTATATGGTGACGAATATTCGAAAACCGAATGGCAAGGTCACTGTGCGAGGGTCTTTTACTATTAAATACCAAGCTTACCCCGAATGGTATCAGAGGTATCTGGAGAAAGGCACAAAGGATGTTGTTCATATCAGCGAGTTCTTTGAAGGTCATTCGGCAGATAATAATAGGCATAGTTTAAGCTACTTCCTTGACTACTACCTCCCAGTGGGAAAGGCAGAGGAAAAGAACAAGATTGCAGATGCTTTTAATGATTATGGTCTCAAGGAAGATGATATAACCTTTGACACAATAAGGAAGTGCTATCTGGTTAGCATTGATCTGAAGAAAGCCTTAGACCCGGAGAAGACGGACTCAGAGGAAGGTCAGAACAAGGCTCCGCAAGACTATTCGCTTTACAAATATACATCGTTGAGTGCTTTCCTTAGCATGCTAAACAATAAGACGTTCAGGATGAATTCGATCATCTCGATGAATGATATCTATGAGAGTGAGTGGATGGAGCATCTTCTTTATGGTACCAGTGAGATTACAGATGAGCAGCTCAAACTTACCTACGTTGAAAACAAGAATGTTCTGATTACGTCATTCGCCGGTAAAGGAGACGATGCTTCCATGTGGCGATTATACGGCAAGAAAGGTAATGGCGTTTGCCTTTGTTTTAGTTGTCCATCGGATAAGATCACGAAGATTATCTATGCAAGTGAGAATGATGAGCAATTCAAGGCTCTTCATAAGAAAGTCGGCCTATTGAAAGGTGACGGCATTAATGTGAGGTTCGTGGGCACAGACAAGATGCGCTACTTCATCAAGTCCTCCTCCTTCAGCATTGAGAACGAGTATCGCTACCTTTATGATGCAAGGGAAGAGCAGTTGAATGTTGCCGACTATGACGGTCTGCTCTCAACCTATAAAGACTTCCCTATTCACCCTAAAGATGGTACCATTGAAGGTCTCCCATTCAAACTTGAGGGCGTGTACATAGGCCACAACATACCCAACTACACCACGAACATCTCGCTTCTCGTATCCTAAATTCATGAGACCTTCCCAACCCTGTGGATATACGAGAGCAGAGTTAAGGAGGTGAGATGATTGCCAAATGGGTGTAAAATGAATTAATATGAGCTCATATGATATATTGGGATTTTGGAATAAAATAGACAATGCCTAATAAAATATGCAATTTTGATGTCTTGTTGGATGATTGCTTTATGCATTTCAATCCTAATAAGGCGAATATTAGTCCGGACGACAACGACTTTCTGTTGTCGGTGGCAAATGGATTTGAGGACGGGCAATGGATGAAGAAAGCCTTCTATAAGTTCATCTTCGATAATATAGTTGAGACGGCATTATCTTCCGACGAAAGGGACAAATGTGTTAACGGAGAGTATTCTAAGTTGACAGAAGCTGTGAAACATTTGCGTTTAACCGATAATAGTAATGATATCGGGAAAGGAAGTGAAATAGCAGAAATAGTTCTTTATGGTATTATGAAGCATTATTTTCATGCTTTATCAGCCATTCCTAAAATTTTTTATAAACAGAACGATAATGATAATGCTAAGGGAGCTGATTCTGTTCATATAGTTCTAACAGATGATGGAGATTTTCAACTATGGCTTGGAGAGGCTAAGTTCTATAACAATTTAGAAGATAGCAGATTCTCCGTTCCAATTGGTTCTGTTCAACAAATGTTACAGACTCCGATTATAAAGAAAGAAACGGGAATATTAACGAATCTGAATGAATTAGATAAACAGATTAAGGACGTAAACTTGGTAAAAAAGATAAAGGAAGCGCTTAATCCTAATCAGTCAATTGATCTGATAAAACCAAAGATTCACGTACCAATTCTTTTACTGTATCAATGTGACATAACAGCAAGCACAACGGAATTTACTGATGATTATAAGCAAAAGATAATAGATTACCATAAAGAAAGAGCAATAGTCTACTTTAAAAAACAAATATCAAGTTTGGCCGGGATCTATAATTACGATAAAATAAACTTTCACTTGATACTCTTCCCGATACCAAACAAGGAAGAGATTGTTTCGTGGTTTGTAGATAGAGCTAAAATTTTCAGACAAGATGTTTAGTGATGAACTTTTCAATAGATGCTCCTCTATTAATGATCTGATAAATCAAAAGAAGGAGGATGAAGCCAGGGACAGCCTGATTCAGTTACTAGGCGATATCAAAGGCCATAATTGCTCATACCCATCTGTATTAAATCATCTCATAAGAGAGGTTGGGTTGTATCCTTATTTGGATATTGAACACTCAGATTGGCAAGATCGATTTGCTTGTGAAGCTTTCAGAACAGATATAGGCGGAGATAAATCTGCAGTCTTACATTTGGAGCAATCTCATGTTTTAAAAGAGTTATTGGAAGGTAAAAGTGTTGCAGTTAGTGCCCCGACAAGTTTTGGAAAGAGTTTTATCATAGACTCCTTCATAGCTTTAAAGTCTCCAAACGTAGTGGTTATCATCGTACCGACTGTAGCTTTAGCAGATGAAACTCGAAGAAGAATAAATAAAAAATTTGGGAGACAATACAAAGTTATTACAACAACAGATTCCTCTGTTAATGACAAAACAATATTTATCTTTCCGCAAGAAAGAGCATTCGCATATATCGATGTATTATCCTCTATCGACGTGCTTATTGTTGACGAGTTTTATAAGGCAAGTGCATCTTTTGACGATCAGAGAAGTGAGTCTCTACTTCAGGCTATGATTGAACTTGGCAAGAAAGCTAAGCAGAGATATTATTTAGCTCCAAATATAGATGGACTTTCAGATAATGTGTTTACAGAGGGAATGCATTTCCTTCGAATAAAGTTCAATACCGTTATCACCAAATATTATTCTCTATATAAAAACATGGGGACCAATAAGTCACTCAAAGATTTTAAAGCGAAAGAATTACGGAAAATCATAAACTCAGATCTTGGTAAGACTTTAATATATGCAGGTTCATATAATGGTATCGAAGAGGTCTGCAAAATCATGTCGAGTGATTTAGCAGATAGGAGAGAATCTCTTTTAGAGGACTTTTCTGACTGGCTTTCAGTCAATTATGGAAGTAAATTCCAATTAAAGAGCTTAGTGAAAAGAGGAATTGGAATACATAATGGAAGGTTACATAGATCTTTAGGCCAAATTCAAGTTAAGTTGTTTGAAGAAGAAAGAGGCCTAAACTATATTATTTCTACATCTTCTATCATTGAAGGTGTTAACACTCAAGCCGAGAATGTCATTCTATGGTCAAATAAGAACGGAAGGACAAAGCTTAACTATTTCACATATAGAAACATAGCTGGTCGAGCCGGTAGAATGTTTAAGTACTTTGTTGGTAAGATTTATGCATTGGAAGAGCCACCTTCGCAAACGAATACCAATTTAACATTAGATTTTCCAGATGATGTGGTTAAATCATTAGATGGCATTAATCCTGGAATAGAGTTGAATAATGAGCAATATAAAACACTAAAGTCATTTAATGACGAAATGGATAATTTGCTTGGTCATACTGTATGGAATGAATTAAGATCTATTCCGGAAATAAAAATGTCTAATCCGGAAAAGATAAAGGAGTTATGTTCTTTAATAATAAAGAACTATAGTTGGCCTCGAAACATAGATGCATTAACACAAGAGGATACATTTTTGTGGAGAGAGCCATTAAAAGATATACTTAAATTCGAAAGCTATCGAGACATTAATAGATTATGTACGTTTATAGGTATAGATAAAAATGCATGGCATTCCTCTATTCCTGTTATTTATTCAAAAGTCTCAAAATATAAAATCTCTTACAATGATATGTTTGCTTTTGAAAGATATATGTCGTTCAATTTAAGTTCAACTTTATCCTTAATCAATAAGATACGGCAAACTATTTATCCTAATTCTGTGGATATTTCTAATTTCATTCATAGAATATCTAATTGCTTCCTTCCAAAACTCGTATATGAATTGGAGGAGTATGGCTTACCCAGAATGATCAGTAGAAAAATACAGGTTAGTGGACTGATAGATTTAGAGGATGAAGATAAGGAGATCAACACTTTAATTAAAGAATTCTTAAACATTGGAGAGAATCAGCTATTAGCTGGATTGCAGCAGCTTCATCCATTTGATAAATATATTCTTGATTATTTCTATGATGGAATATCAAGTTGAAAAAGTTTTTAAAAATGATAATATGATCCCCAAGATTATACATTACTGCTGGTTGAGCGACGATCCGGTACCGGAGAAGTTGCAGAACTTTATGAAGTCGTGGAAGAAGTATCTTCCGGACTATGAGTTTATGAAGTGGGACTTTAAGCGGTTCCCCAAGGATAAGTGTGCGTGGGTGAGCGAGGCATTCGACAACAAGAAATATGCCTTTGCTGCCGACTACATCCGTATCTATGCCCTTTACAACTATGGAGGCATATACTTAGATATGGACGTGGAGGTCTTGAAGAGCTTCGACGACCTGCTCTCATTGCCTTACTTCCTCTGCTACGAAGAAGACGGACAAGGACCGGAGGTCGCTGCCTTTGGAGCTGGGGGGGGCAGAAATGGATGCTCGACTGGCTCGATTATTACAAAGACCGGCACTTTACCGACGAACAGGGTGCTGTTAAGTCAAGCAGCATAATACCCTTGCCCCAAGTCTTCTTTTCTCAGATGAAGGCCAAAGGCTATGCTATAGAAAACGTAAAGATACCCAATGAGATATTAAATTATAATCCATCATCAGTCATCTGCCTGCTTCCAAGCGATTATTTCAGCCCGAAGTCGTATACTGACGGGAAGGTATATTGTACGGATAACACATACTGCATCCATCATTTCGCTGGTAGCTGGATTCCGATAGAACAGAAGATCGAAGGGGAGTTCTGGAAGTTCTTAGGTCTGAAGCCGCATCGTATCATGTGGCATGTCGATCTATGGATCGACAAAATTAAGGCTTTGTTTCATCATCACTCCAAATAACACTTCATAGGACGAAGTAAGTATGGCTGATGGCAAATAATATAGCAAAAATAATATGATACCTAAAGTCATACATTACTGTTGGTTCGGTGGCAACCCGTTACCTGAGAGTGCGAAGAAATGCATAGCGTCATGGCGTAAGTTCCTGCCTGATTATGAAATTAAGGAGTGGAACGAAAGCAACTTCGACGTGAATAGCATTAAATATACACGAGAGGCATACAAGTTAAAGAAGTATGCTTTCGTCAGTGACTATGCGCGGATGTGGATACTATATAATTATGGCGGTCTGTACTTTGATACAGACGTGGAACTTATCAAGCCTATAGATGACATCATTGCTAGGGGTAACTTTATGGGTCGTGAAGCTCAGGACAATAAATTTACTAACAATGGTGGCGAATCTGTCGATAGATGCAACGGCCCCACCAATGGTCAGCAAATTAATCCCGGCCTCGGCATTGGGGTAGCCCCCGGCCTCGGTCTCTACAAAAAAATTGTTGAATGGTATCAGACTCATCATTTTACCACATGGGATGGAAAGTTCACAGGGACTGTTGTAAATATCGTTTCCGACATCTTTGCTACAATGCAAATAAAGCATTTAGAAAATGGTATTTTGTTTGCAGCTGATGTTTATATTTATCCACCTGAATTTTTCTGTCCGAAAAACTATTTTACAGGAGAAATCTATATTACAGAAAATACACGTAGCATTCACCATTATTCTGCAACATGGGTTCGTATACATCGACCTTTGCTGGAGAGATTGAAAAAAAGAATCAGTTTTATGCGTGCATACTATAATATATAATGACGGCTAACAAAGTTCTTTCCATGAATGATTATTCAATAATAAAGTCGGTATATTTTTTATAGATAAGATTTATGAATGACATTGTCATGTAATCTCTTTGGTTAAGGCTGATAAATGAATATTCGGAATACTCCAAAAACTTAGATTATGAAAAAATCCAATTATGCTTTAATAACGGCTTTATATGCTAATAAAATGCATAAGGGTCTATATTCTGATATATATTTCCCAATAATTCGTTATTCTATTCTTAAAATATTCTCGAACAGGAAGGATGAGTTTCCTTACTCTTCGGCTGAGGATATTCAGAAATTCATTAAAGACAACTTTGGAATTAATATTCCTACTGCTGTAATTGCTAATGCTGTAAGAAAGATATACAATAATAGTGCAAGCAGCATACAATTAAAGGTATTTGAACTAGGTCATACATTCCAGATTCAGCAGGTTTCTAATGATGACTCTAACGACATTGACTTAGAAGAAAAGAAATTCGAAGAGAAAGAAAATGAAATAGAGGAGAAATTCAAAGAATATATCTCGCAAGAGGATCTCTTTGATGATAAAGTAACGTTCGTTAGTTTTATTACTGAAAACACGGACAATTTGTTGTCATATTTCGAGACAGAAGATGAAAAGCAAGTAGATGAAAAATATTATTCCCTTGTCGAATTTCTAAGATTTTTACATGACAACAATACGGAACTTTACCAAGTTGCCAACAAGTTCTTCTGGGGCTCCATTATTGCCGCATTCTTAGAGAGTGACAAGCCTCCTGTCAATGCTTCAGAAGACAATGGAAAAATAGAGTATTATCTTGATACGCCTATTATAATGGGATTGTTGGATCTCTCAACTCCCGAAAAGGAGCATTATTCCAAGGAATTAAAGGAAACTATCAAAGCTGCAGAAGGTGTAATGCGAGTGCATCCTATTACTTTGGAAGAAATCAAATCCATACTGCTTTCTGTAGAACAACATGGTGCAAATCCTTTCAGTGACATTGCTATAGCAAAAGATAACCATAAACTGACAGTGACTGATCTGGCAAGTACAAGACTGAATCTTGAAACAAACGTTGAGAAGATTGGAATAAGTATTCTTCCACAGATTCGTCCTGAAGAAATAGATGTAATAAAGAAAAAATACAGAGGAACGGAGCGTGTTAAGGCATTAGCAATGCAGCGCAGTCGTGGCATCGAATCATATACAAGGGATGGATTTCGTGAAATACATGACATCTTTATGGATGATTTCATAAAGGACAAGCGTAAAAAGAAGAATGACGATAAGCATACTTATTTTGTCACCAATAATATAGATTTGATTAATCTATGCAGAGGTTTCAATGATGGTATAAGTCAGATGGTGTCTGTATCAAAACTTATACTTGACTTGTGGATGTATAACACAAAATCTACAAACATCTCCGATTTAGCATTGGTTGAGACAATGGCTAAATGCATAGATGCTCATAAAATAGATGTAAAAAACAAGCTTGCAGCCGTTTCAAAATACTATAATAAGTCTAAGGGCAATTTTGATGAAAAAGTTTACAACGATTTTATCAGGCAGCTATATCGTAGGGCAAAGAATGTAATTAAATATGTAGAATCTTCAGAAAATCTTGAAGATTCTGATTATACAGAGTGGTCTGATGGTCTTATGTCAGCAATATCAACAGATGTGAATGATGAGAGAGAACATAGACATCAAATAGAAAAAGAAAAAGCAGCATTACAAGCTGCAGTAGCGAATACTAATGAATCTCTTAAATCAGCTGAGGATGCAAAAGTTCAACTAATCCAGGAGAAAACTCAACTTGAACTTGACAAAAAGCAATTGCAGAAAGAAAAGTCCGACCTTATCATTGCCAAGCAAGATTTGGAAAGCGATAAGGAGTCCTTAAAAGGGAAGAATGTATCTTTGGCACATGAGAATGATGAGCTTAAAAAACGTCTAAAGCTAAAAGACGAATTAGATAAGCTTAAAGAACAGCTAATTGAATACGATTCCGATATTGCTGGTTTTGAAACGAAAAGAGAAGCCAGCTTTATCAATTATCCAGCTCATATATTGCTATTTCTATTTATCGTCGCATTATCTTTTTGTATTTTGCAGGCTCTCAAAGTAGTAGACATTATGTCTATTACCACATTTGCGACTATAGGTGCTGCATGTTTAGCAGGTAGTATCGTATTTTATACTAAGCCCAATGCTTGTAATCTTAAGGATAAGGCATATAAGCGTTGGGAAAGAAAGGCAGAAAATCAAAAATACCAAATTCTCCTCAAAAAGAAGCAAAATGCTGAAGCTCGAATGGAAGCTATAGCCAAAGAACTTAACGAAAACAAATAATAATACATACGAACAATGGAATTATCTAATGTTGATCACTTTCTTTTATTCGGCATACTATTCTGCATATTCGGGTATTTTGCTCTAATACCCCAGTCTAAGATAAATAAACACTATTGGGCGTATGCAATATTTCCCATTATTGCATATTCATTAATAGTGGGTATGCGATATGGATGGGGAAATGATTACCTATTTTATAAATGGAGGTATGAAAAACCTTTCGCATACGGAAAAGAGGATTATGGATTTGGTACTCTCAATGTAATATTGAATTCTTTGGGATTTGACTTTGTTGGAGGATTTATTACTTATAGTCTAGTTTTCGTGGTAGCGGCATACCTCTTAATGAGTTCTTTCAAAGAGAACAAATACATGATAGCCTTTTTAGTTCCTTGTACTATCATGCAAACAACTTTCACGATTAGACAATCAGTTGCAGAGGCCTTTATTTTAATATCGCTATATTTTTTTCATAATAAAAAATACATGTGGTTCGTTCTATTTGTGCTTGTAGCTAGCTCTATGCATAAAGCATCTTTGTTTATGCTAATACTAATCATACCTATGTATTTTTTCATTAAAAAGCCTTTATCATTAAAGATAACGATTCCCTTTTTTATTTTTGCCGCTGTATTCGAGAAGCCGTTAGAGCCATACATGGTTTCTTTCTTCGACATAGTTATTCCGTTTCTAAGTTTTCAACAAGGAAGTTATATGGATAGTTATGTACTTCAAGCCGACGATTGGTTTGGTATAGATAGCTTTAATGAAGATTTCCGAGCTGGTCTTTTCACACAAATAATTTCAAGTGCTATGGAAGCTAGTACCATTTATGTAGGGTCCAAAGCATTACAGTACAAATACAATAAATTTCTAAATGCTATTTATAATGCTGTTGTCGTAGGCCTTATTCTAAGAAGATTTTTTATAGTAATAGAAATACCACGCAGAATGGTTGATCCTTTATATATGTTGTGCTTCCTTATTATTGGTTATGCATTTTTCTATGGCAAGAATATATGTAAAGGAAAAGGTCAAATATGGGCCTACCTGTCTTTCTTATGTATAATTTTATTTACTTTGCTCCATGTTGGCAAATTTTTAGTCGCGTCTCCATCATACATCTTCGTTTGGGATTGGGGAAAGTGGTACATATAGAAAGTCAAACTATTATTGTTTAACAACATAAATAAAAAAATAATGACTCCTAAATTAAGTGTTATCATTCCGATATTCAATGTAGAAAAATATTTAGATCAATGTCTTGACTCAATTGAATCTCAAACGCTGAAGGATATTGAGATTATCTGTGTCATTGACAAATCGCCAGATGCAAGTTTGGAAATTTGTAAAAAACATCAGAAAAGAGATGATCGTATAGTGATTATCGACAAAGACATCAATGAAGGATTAGGTTTAACGCGTAATGCCGGTTTACGAGTCGCTCACGGCGAATATGTCGCATTTTGTGATTCTGATGACTATCTCGCCAGGGATGCATATGAGACAGTTTATAATGTGGCAAAACAGAAAGACCTTGATATCTGCTATTTTAATTATAAACGTTTCTATAATAATGGTGATGAAAAAGATCATTCTACAAATAAGGAGGATATGTTTTTTATGTCACATAAAGATGTGATGAATTATCTTCTCGAGTTAATAGGCCCAATGCCATTTGAACATGAGAATGAGGTCTATCCCGTAAGCTCGTGTATGGGCATATTTAGGAGAGAGCTTATTCAGTCGAATGCTATTGAATTTGTCAGCGAGAGACAGATAGCATCGGAAGACATCATTTTTGATTTAGACTTACTCCCACATGCACATAGAATTGGTCGATTAGCTAACGCGTTCTATTATTATAGAGTCAATCTAAATTCTATTTCAACAACTTATAGTCTCGAGCAGTATGAAAGAACTATAAGATTGATGGAGCACGTCAGAGACAAGCTACGATCTCTGTATCCTGTTGAAGTATATTCTCCTCATTATGCATCGTTCATCATGACTTGTTATAGGGGTATAATAAGGAAGGAAGCCTTAAATCCTCTTCGTTTATTTAAATTAAGAAAAAGATTGCAATTAGTCCTTTCGTCTCAGTATATAAAGGACTTGTTAGAGTACCCTCATCTAGATGAGTTCTCATTAAAGAATAAGTACCTTATAACTTGTATGAAATACAAGTGGACTCTTCCTATAATCATTTTGTATAGGATATTTTATCCTACAATAATAAAAATTAGAAAAGTGTAATATGAGTAGTATTATAAAGAGATTCTTTTTTGTTTTGTTGTCATCATTATCTTATGTCTTAAGACCATTGCGTCATAGGTACTATATGGTAGTACTACAAAAGGCATATGAAATCGAAGGTGTTAAATTTAATGGGAAAGCTTCATACATTGACTATAGATCATATATAGATAATGCTGGAAGAATTACCTTGGGTGATAATATAGTAATTAGTCTTAATGTGATTATACTTTCTCATGATTGGTCACCCAATGTCGTTAAAAAGATTGCCCCCCCCGATAATAAGATAAGTCCTTGCAAATTTGCACCTGTTTATATCGGCGATAATAGTTTCATAGGTGCCGGAGCCATCATATTACCAGGAACTACAATAGGTAAATATTGCATCATTGGGGCTGGAGCAGTTGTAAAAGGAAAAATTCCAGACTATTCTGTTGTAATAGGTAATCCATGTAAAATAATAAAACATACAAAATGAAAATATCCATCCTTTTGTCAATCCCTAAAACTTTACTATTCAATTTACTTCATCTCCCACTTCGTCAAGCATTAAAGGTACCTATTTGGATTCACTGTAGAGCTAAAACAAACGTGAGAGGCAAAGTTACCATAGAAAACTCGATTCATACTGCAATGATAAGAATAGGTTTTCATACTTGTCCGGAATGCAACCCTGCAGATGAGACTCGCCTATCCATTTCGACGGGGGAGACTGTCCGAGAACTAGGCCTTGCTAGAAATTCTCAATATTTTACAAATTAGTCGCCCATATATTTTGGTATGTCGTTGATTTTTTGTATCTTTGGTACATCTAAGAGCTAGATCATATG
>Ga0256406_1003159_pt1 | contig 21128 bp, 12 predicted proteins | sample RumenRJG_03DNA_FD_185986 | JGI IMG/M metagenome (GOLD analysis project Ga0256406, IMG submission 185986) | Bovine rumen microbial communities from Lethbridge, Alberta, Canada - RJG_03 | ecosystem: Host-associated > Mammals > Digestive system > Stomach > Rumen | place: Canada: Alberta | collected... | reverse complement strand
GTAGATTGCAGCTGCACCGGCATCCTTGAGCACTGATATGTTGTCGATGTCATTGGGATTAAGTTCGTTCAGCGCATTGCTGTTCATCACGAGACCATCGATGACCACGAGCGGCGCATTACTGTTGGTGGTACTGATACCACGGATGTTCAGGTTGGTGTTCTCACCATTAGGGTTATAACTCTTGCGCTGGATGATGAGGTTGGGGGCTGCTCCTTGGAGTGCCTGTGTGACATTGGCTACAGGACGGTCTTCGAGCATATTGCTCTTCACCTGGTCGACTGCGCCAGTGATGCTCCTCCTTGTGGTGGTTCCATATCCGATGACCACCACTTCGTCGAGCTGCTTTTGATTCTCTTGCATGACAATGTCGATGCGGTGTTTGCCATTGATGCTTACTTTCTGGTCGGCATAGCCAATATAGGATACCACGAGTGAGCCTTTGCCGTCGGTGTTGAGCACGAACTCACCGTCGGCGTTGGTCACGGTGGCATTGGTGCTTCCTACTTCCCGTATGGCGGCTCCGATGATGGGCTCCCCCTGGGTGTCGGTCACTTTACCCGAAATCTTCCGTTTCGAGGTGCTGTTGCCTGGTTTGGTTGAGAAATGTGGGGAGGTGTCGCGCCCGGAGATGATGATGTGATTGCCCGAGATCGTGTACTGCAGACGGGTGCCCGATAGCAGCTTGTCGAGCAGGTCGGACAGTTTCAGAGTCTTTCTCCCTACATTAATACTTGTTTGGGGGTTGAGGTCGTTGGTGCTGTAGTCCACCGACATCTTCGTTTGTCGTTCAATTGCGCGGATGATAGAGCCTACGGTAGGACTGTTGGGCAGTTGAATCTTCTGATTCTGTCCGTAGACTGAGCATCCCCATGCGAGTAGCAAGGCCATAGTGAAAAGCCTGCTCGCCCTAAGGCCGCGCAGAGTGATTCTTGTGATGGATATAAACATAAGTGAATAATAAAGGTTTTAAGTAATTAAGTCTTTTATGTCGGACTCTTAGCTGATGAGCTGAGCGAGTTTTTTTTTGTTGGTTGGGTGCCTTGAACTTATCCTCCTTTCCTTAAAAGCAGTTTTACGTTATTGTCCTGGTGGCTGAAAGTCAGGTTGCCGTAGATTTGTGTCAGCACCTTGAGTATGTCATCGAGGTTTTCTCCCGACTGGAAGTGCATGGTGAAATGACGTCCGACATCAATGTCCGGCCCCACTTGGAATCTCACACCGTAGCGTCGCTGGAGTTGGTTCAGCACCGCATAAAGTGGTTGGTTTTCGAAGTGCATGCCGCCGGTAGTCCAGTTGGCCACCTTTCCGGCGTCGACAGCCGATAGGCGAAGTGTGCCGTCATAGCGGTTGTAGACGGTCTGCTCATTGGGGTGGAGCCGCTGACTCGTTCTCCCGTCGCTCACCTCGACGCATCCCCTCTCGAGTGAGGTCGTGATGGTGGGCTCATCCTGGTAGGCCTTGACGTTGAACTGGGTACCGAGCACCTTCACCTTCAGATTGGCTGTCTGCACAGTGAAGGGGCGGCGGGCATTGTGGACTACGTCGAAGTGGGCCTCACCATTCAGATAGACCTGACGCTCCTTCCAGTGATTGAAGTTGGAAGCGTACATCAGTGTGGTGCCCCCATTGAGGGTGACCTTGGTGCCATCGGGCAACTGGAGGTGCTTCACGGTGCCGTCAGCTGCGTAGCATTGCTCAAAAGCGGGACGCTGGCTGAAATGCATTGTGTAGAGACGGCTGCCGACAACGCCTAAGGCAAGCGCTATAACTGCGACGGCCCCATAGTGGAACAGTCTGCTGAGCAGAGTGGACCTGCGGGAAGTCTCCATGCTGTCGATGCGGTGGTTCACTGCCTCGAGTGAATGCATCTGTCGTGATAAGTCGACATTTGCGTCCTTGCTCTCCGTCCACAACTCGTCCAAGGCTTCCGCCTTCGGAGCCGAGGGAGCGTCGAGCAGGAGCCATTGAGCCATTTTCGCTTGCCATGCTGGAGGCAGAGTGCCTTTGAAGTATTGACGTAATAGTGTCTTTAGTCGGTTGGGGTCCATTACTTAGGTCTGTTTACATTGAAAAGACACGGTATTGGACAAGGAATACGTAGTTAATAAAGGTTAATACTCAGAATCAGTGCCATCAGTCTCAGCTTCTTGAGTTTTTTCATGGCTGCAGTAATATGTGTCTCCACGGTGCGCACGCTGATGCCCAGTTCCCTGGCAATCTCAGCGTTGCTCTGTCCTTTGAAGCGACTCATTACGAATATTTGTCGCTGTCGCTCGGGCAGGTCGTCCAGTGCACGGCTGATACGGTTGGAGAGCTCCGTCAGCTCAACATCCTCCTCGGTAGTATTGCCTGTAGCTGTTGTCTCGGCCACCTCTTCCGTGAATCGGTATTTGAATTCCTGTCTGAGCACGTTGAGCGCCATGTTCTTTGAGCTCACGAACAGATAGCGGTCCAATGCGTCGGCCTGGGGCAGCTGCTTCCTGTGCAGCCATAGTCGGATGAAGAGGTCCTGCGTGGCATCCTCGGCTAGAACGTCGTCTTTGACTATGGCTTTCACAAAGGTGAGCACCTGTGGATAGTGGAGCAGGTAGAAATGGTTGAAGGCGAAGCGGTCGCCCTGTCTCACTTGTTCCAGGAGTGTGACTTCATCGTTCATTCTTCTGTGCTGATTTCTTCCTCTTTATGTGTGCCGGGCTGGTGGTACCGGGCAGCAGAGTGCTGTCTCAGGCGTTTTTGCTTCGGTGGAAGTGTATGAAGAAGAGTAGGTCGGCTTTCTGTTGAATCTCTGATGTTGCGGGACGGAATTCGGGCTGGTGATAGGCATCGGGCAGCATGTCGTGCTCCACCAGGTATTCTGCCATATGAGTGGTGCATCGTTTTTCGTCCCACAGCATGTCGAGTGCCTCGGCCTGGGCTCGTTGTGAGTCGTAGAAGGGGTTGTTAGAATCCTTTATGCACGGGGCCGTGTCGAAGCAGAAGAATTGGTTGTAGAAGGGCTCCTTGTCGTCGATGAAGAGAGTGACCGTCATGGGCTTATCTGTGTTAAGCTCGTGCAAGTCAGTCTTGTTGATGCGCTTCATCTTCTGACTGAGGAGTTTGATCATTTCCTCGCCGTCCTTAGCATAGATGAGGGTGCGTCCTCCGAACATCTCCTTGAGTTGTTCCGAACTGTAGCTGTGGGTGCCTTCCTGGGGTATGTCGCGGCATTCTTGTCGCATCTTCTCGAAGCGATCCTTGATGTGGGCGGGGATGAGCAGACCGTTGAGATGCCATACGTCTTGATAGAAGACGAAGGAGGCCATCAGGCCGTCGTACAGAGCGAGCTGCTTCTCGTCGATGTTGAATTCCTCCACCGGCACTGTTATCTTGTGGCCGTGAAGCGATTCAAGGCTGAGCTCGTTGCCTGTGCGAGTCAGCATACGCCATGTGTCCATCTTCTCCACCTTTATGACTCCAAGTTCTGCTGCCAATTGCTCTTTGCCCCGCGCTTCGGCTACAGCCTTCAGCCATTGGTGCGGCAGTAGTGCCAGAGGACTTAGCTTGTAGTTGAAGAGGAATTTTGTGTTGACGAAGTATTCCTTCATACTTTGGGTCAACTGTATCTTGTCACCGAGCTCGTCAATGGCTTTCTGCTTGTTTTCTATCACATTGCGGCTGTCATTCAGGTAGGAGCATGACATCGCCCAAGTGAGCGATTCACGCAGGCTGTTGAAGTTGGTGCCAGCTTGATCGAGAAGGGTGTCGATGTCGCGTGCCAGGTCATCGTTTACGGGTGCCTTGTCAAATTCATCGTCGAGCAGGCTGTAAGCCTCTTGGGCTATATTGAGCAGCAACTTGTTATCGGCATAGATGAGCTTGTCGGGGTACATATCGCTAAAAGTCTTCCAAGTCAGAAATCTGACGGCGTTCAAGCTGAGCTCGTCGGGGTAATATTCCTCTGCATCGTGATAGAGAGGCACAGCATAGCCATACTTTTGTTCACATAGTTGCGAGAAAGCCCTCCAGAGGCCTGAGTCGGCTATTATGTCCTCGAAATAGCGGGTGAGCGTAAGAGCTATGTTCGGAAGATCTTCTTCCTGCATAGAGACATTGACGAAACGTTTCTGCAAATGAGCATAGAGTCGATTGGCCAGTCGCTGGTAGTAGCTGTCGGTAGGGTAGGGCTTGTCCGTGGGGTGGCAAGCCTTGATGTGGGCGAGTGTGATGTGAAGTCTCATGTTATTGTTTTTTGTCTTCAAAGTTATCACCTTTTTCTTTTCTGACCAAATGTAAAATAAAAAAACTCAGGTTCCGGAAGTAAATATCCCTTTGAAGGGTCAACCCTCACCAACGTTATATTGTGGCGTTGCAAAGACATTATAACTATACTCGAAGAAGTTGGATAGTGACATCTAAGGCAGGAAGTGACGGTCTCGGAGAGGTCGGGAGCATCTCGTCAGAGATGCAGATAACACTAAGCCTACCGTAGCGAGCCTAGGGATAGCTACCCACCCATACCTGTGTGGCGGCCTACCATAGGACAAATTTTTAATGCGATGAATATCAACTTATTGCTTTGCAGTGAGAATTTGTCCTTTTCCCTGTTTTATTAAGGCTTTGCAAAAGGCGTTTTATCAATACTCGGAGGTCGGGATATAGAACTCCCCGGACGAGCGAAGCGAGTCCGGGGGCACATGGGGGATTCTCTCAGCCTCTTCCTTAGGCAGGAGGTTAGCTACGCTCTCGTGCATCTTCGAAGCACGAGAGCGAGAGGGTGGAAGATGAGTCGTATCCCCAGGCTCGCTTCGCTCGGCTGGGGTTACGTGCATCTCTGTCGAGATGCTCACGACCTCTTCCGAGGCCGACGCAGGGTTCGTGTTATAGCTTTATCCCCAGGCTCGCTTCGCTCGGCTGGGGTTACATGCATCTCTGTCGAGATGCTCCCGACCTCTTCGAGGCCGATGCAGGGTTCGTGTTATGGCTTTATCCCCAGGCTCGCTTCGCTCGACTGGGGTTACGTGCATCTCTGTCGAGATGCTCCCGACCTCTTCGAGGCCGACGCAGGGTTCGTGTTATGGCTTTATCCCCAGGCTCGCTTTGCTCGGCTGGGGTTACGTGCATCTCTGTCGAGATGCTCCCGACCTCTTCGAGGCCGACGCAGGGTTCGTGTTATGGCTTTATCCCCAGGCTCGCTTTGCTCGGCTGGGGTTACGTGCATCTCTGTCGAGATGCTCCCGACCTCTTCGAGGTCGTCGCTGCCTGCTCGAAGTGAATGAAAGACAGCATGCATAAACGTCTAGGCGAAGAGGGCCTGGGACGTGGTAAGGAATAGTGTGCATATCTTCGGCCTCGAAGAGGTCGTGGGCATCTCGAAGAGATGCATATAACCCCTGGCGAACGTAGTGAGCCTGGGGACAGCGTCCACATCATACTCTTGCGACGGCCTCGGAGAGGTCGTGGGCATCTCGAAGAGATGCGAGTCATCTCAGCTTGGCACAGCGATTTGGGGATGCGCTCTCTCCATAGCCCTTGTGGTGGCCTCAGAGAGTCCAAGATATGGTACTCACCGGTAACGCGAAGCGTGCCAGGGGCAGGTGATATTTCTCAACCTCTACCTGGAAGTTAGCACGCTCTCGTGCATCTTCGAAGCACGAGAGCGAGAGGATGGAAGAGGATGCGTATCCCCAGGCTCGCTTCGCTCGGCTGGGGTTACGTGCATCTCTGTCGAGATGCTCCCGACCTCTTCGAGGCCGACGCAGGGTGTGTGGATAGGGTTAGGCTGAGTACTACAACGAAAGTACTGGGGTAATTGTCCTACAGTACTGGAGTATTAGTCCTACAATACTGGAGTACTTGTTAAGAAGTACTGGCAATGATATTCGGCGACCGTCTTACTGCCGCGTTACCATTACGATGCAAACACAGTATTGGACTTCGGTGTACAGGCAGCCAACAATCAAGTCAGCCACAAGCTTTGCACTGTTTCCATTCGTATATGAATCTAAGGGGACGCTTATATCTAAGAGCAGAACTCAAGTCCCGAAAGCTGTCAGAATAGCAAAGCCCATCATGCGAATCGCATTCTGCTTTTAGATAGACTTGATTGTAAAAGTTGAAAAGAATAATCCTCTTTTTTGCTTAACCGGTATTTTTTTTTAATTTTGCATCATTAAAATGCTTAAATAAACAAGTGATGGTAAAGAAATTTTGGCTTTTGGCTCTGTTTATCTTCATGGCGGACGCAGCGTGTGCCCAAAGTAGTGATTCAGAAAATAGTGTTACGCATGCAGGCAAATACTGTTTGTCTTATACGGATTATTTGGATGGCAAATGGGTTGATGTGAATTCCTTGACAAGAGTAACTCGTTCGCAGAGTGCCAAATTATGGAGTGGAGGAGGCGATTACAAATTTGAGGCGCAAGATGGTGAACTGGAGAAGACATTGAAGAAGAAGGCTTTTGCCATTCTTTTCAATGATACCCTCTATGTCAATATAGGCCCCTTGAGACACAGTGGCGCGAAGTTTGGCAACGGCTACGACCAAGCTTATAAGATGGATGGCAACCGTCTGGTGCTGTTAGCTCCTTATGTGAGTCGGGCCAAGAGTATGTCGATTGGGGTCGCCGGAGGCTTGGGAGGAGCTGTAGGCGGTGCTATTGCGGGCTCGGTGTCCGCAAGTGCGGGCTGGAAAAACAAGGTGTGCTATCTGATTTCTTCAGCTGATACCAAAATCCAGTGTATTGATGAGGAGGTGATGCCTGGCTTGCTGGCTTCGCATCCGGCTTTGCTTGAACGATATAATAAGATTGACGGGCGTAAGGAAAGACGCAAGGCCGAACAGGTGATGCCCCTGCTGATTGAGGCCGGATTGCTGAAGTAATGAGTCCGCAGGCTTGCTTCGAACTAAAGAAATACCCTTTCCTGCTTTGGCATTTGCCTGTGCAGGAAAGGGTTTTGTTTGTTGCGGGTTACTCGTCGTAGTCAATCCATACTTTCATCTTCCCAGCCTCGCGGTTGTCCCATGCATAATAGGGGATGAGCGTAAGTGCTTTGTTGCCGCTTCCTGTTTTCAATTCCACGATGCCGCCGAGGAGATTCTTCTCGAAGCGCTCCTTGAACTTGGAATTGGCTTCGAGCTTAGCTTCGTCGTAAGAAGCTTTGTTGTCGGTCTGCTCCATGCAGTACACCAACGGCCCCCGTTGCACGGCGCGCTTGCCCATGTCCTGGCTGACGCGGTCGTCGGCTTTGTCAAGCACCACGGGCATGTCGAGTTTCAGTTCCACCCTGATGCTCTTGGCTCCCCTTGTGGGTATCACAGCATAGCCCTTGTCGAGGGTGCTCACTTCATGTCCGCGAGCCTTCAGAGCATACTTCCTGCACCATCCCGGAATCCTGACTCGCAACTCAGCAGGTAGAACCTGTGCTGAGGAAGCCGTGATGATGACGTTGCCTGTCCAGGGATAGCCCGTCTGGATGCTCAGCTTCACCGGCACATTGTCCACCTTTACTGTAGTCTCGTTGCCAATGAAGAGATTCACCCAAATGGCATGGTCGGAGAGTGCATAGATGTAGTTGCCGATGGATGGTAGGAAGCGTGATATCTGGCTGGGGCAGCAGGCGCAGCCATACCAGGCCTGCCGGTGATGGTTGCCGTCTGACTCCAGCGGATTGACGTAGAAGAATCGGTCGCCCGAGAGCGACACTCCTGCCAGTGCTCCGTTGTACATGGAACGTTCCAGGATGTCGACGTATTTGGCATCTCCGGTGAGTTCGTTCATGCGCTCGTTCCAGTAGACCATGCCCACGGAGGCGCAGGTTTCGCAGTAGGCCTCCTTGTTGGGCAGGTCGAAGTCTGCCGTAAAGCCCTCGTTGTGAGCCGAGGAGCCGATGCCTCCGGTGACGTACATCTTTCTTTCCGTAACGTTTTTCCACAGTCTGTTCATGGCTTTGACATACCCGGTGTCGTTCTTGAGCGCAGCCACATCGGCCATTCCGCAGTAGAGGTACATGGCGCGTACGGCATGACCGTTGATGACGCTCATCTCCCTGACAGGCATCTCGTCCTGATAGTAGATAGGCTTCCACTTCCCAGCCGTGCCCGTGGAGCCATAGCCATGCCCACGCTGTTCGAGCAGGAAGTTGGCAAAGTCGAGATAGCGTTGCTGCCCAGTCACTCCGTACAGCTTCACGAGTGCGAGCTCAATCTCCTCATGTCCCGGCACCCAGTGTCCCTTGCCCACACCGAGGAACGACATCATGTGGTCGGCCATGCGCTGTCCCACATCGAGGAGCTTGCGCTTGCCCGTAGCCTGCAGGTAAGCCACTCCCGCCTCAATGAGATGTCCGGCACAGTACATCTCGTGATGGTCCATGTTGGTCCAGCGGTTCTGCAGTCCTGTGAGTGTGTAGAAAGTGTTGATGTAGCCGTCGGGCTGCTGTGCCGCCGCAATCTTGTCAATCCACTCGTCGGCCTTGGCCTCGAGCTGCGCGTCGGGATGGTTGGCCAGGGCGTAAGCGATGCCCTCAAGGGCCTTGTAGACATCGGAGTCGTCGAAGAATATCCCCGAGTGCTTTCCACTGTGCTTGGCAGCGTTGACAAAGTTCTGCATGCGTCCCGTCTTGTTCTCAATCTGATCGATACAGGTAGGCAGAGTAGCCGTGCGGTGCTTTTCCAGCCGAGGCCCCCAGAAAGCATCGCTGATGTGAACATTGGCGAAGTCCACGTGGTGGAGTAGCTTCATGCTCGTCGTCTGTGCGCTGGTGCAAACTGAAGTCAAGAGTAGAAAAGAGGTAAGTAGGTTTCTTTTTTTCATGAGGTTGGATTAAAATATGATTTTTAGTGATAACGTGCCTAGGTGTGTGTTATTGTGGATTGCAAGGTCTGAAATAAAAAGAATCTTTTACCTCAGTGTTGGAAGAAAGGATTCGTCAAGATGTGCGGTCAGCATGAGGAAAGGTGAATGTATGGCCGTGGATGTCAGAAGCCATTGCTGAAGAGGTAAAAGCGCGTTTCTCTGTAAATAATGTGGATTTTACTTTGAAGTTTCATTTGTTTGTTCTATTTTTGCAGAACCAATAACCAACCTAAAGTGTCAACCCAGCATTGCGCTTAGGGAATGTTTGGAGACCGATATTCAATACACCTAATTAATAATATGTCTATGAAAGATTTCCTTTGTTTCGTATTTGGAGTCTCATTTTATGTCCTTGCACCAGTTTGTGCAGTGGCACAGTCTCAACCTGCTTTTACTTATAATGAGCAGAAAGAGGTAGCTGCGGCAGAAATGGGAGTGGAACGTGTGGCTCCAGGCTTCGTGCCAAGCTTCATAGCTAATGCCCCCAATGCCAATACGACGCTTTGGGTGCAGATAGACCTTGGAAGCAAGCAAAGAATAGATGGCATCAAGGTCTTGCCTAGTTGCGCCATTTGGGGAAAGTATTATGGAGGATTCCCTATGAGATTCTATATCTCTGTGTCCGATGATGCGTCTTTTAATTCTTCGGTGGTTTATGCTGATTATACATCAGTGGGCGAATATCCCAATCTGGCATTTCCTGACTTCAAAGTGCAGACTTTCGATTCTAAGACCTGTGTGGGGCGTTATGTGAGATTCACTGCTACTCAGCTGCGTGACAACCGGCTTGTGTTGCGTCGTATCCGCGTTCTTCAGAACGGAAAGGACATAGCCAGAGGTTGTGCTGTGACGTGCAGTACGCCAAATAGCGAGAATTTGGCAGAACTGACAGCTCCTGATCGTCCAGGAGGTGAGTATTCGGTTACAGACAATCCTTCAAATGTGATTCCGGCCTCTCAATGGAAGGCTCCCAGGCAGCTTGTTGAGACCCCACTGAGAGGAGTCACCCTTCATGACGGTGTTCTCAAGACCGTGATGGAGAACAACATCTCTTATTTGCTGAATTCGTTTACTTTCGACGAGCTGGTGCGCAATTTCCGCTTGAAAGCTGGCATACCTGTGGAGCCCTATAATACTAAGTTCGATCGGTTCTGGCTCAAGGAACTGCCTGGCTCGGAGGCCGGACGTTTCCTGATGAGTGCAGGCAACACACTTCGCTGGATGGAAGATGCGGAGCTCCGTAAGGAGATGAACGACATTATAGATGTCATCGACCAGTGCAAGGAGCCCGACGGTTACTGTATGGCTTTTCCTAAGAGCACCATGTTCAAGGGCGAGCGGGGAGCGTATACGCGCAGCTGGGTGTCACAAGGACTGATCGAAGCTGGTTTTGCAGGCAATCAGAAAGCCTTCAGATTACTCCGTGGATTCTATGATTGGTTCGATCATTGTCCTTTCCTGCCGGAGATGAAACAGCGCTCACTGCAGGGCATACAGGGCATGATACCCATCACGCGTACCTATTTCACTCCCGTGGGCAAACCAGAGGACATCCAGACGGCCCAACGTTATTATCAGGAGAATTGGTGGATGGACTCGCTCAGCGCCCATAACCCGAATGCCATCTGGCGCTATCCTTATGATCGAGCGCACAACTATCTTGTGACAACCTTTGAGGCTTATATGGATCTTTATCTGGCTACAGGAGCCAGGAAATATCTGGATGCAATGGTTGGAGCCTGGGACTTGATGCACGACAACTGGGAATTTCCCGGCGGCTCACTGGCCATCAATGAAGGCGACTTTTTTTACAATCCTCACAGTCTGTGGCTTAGTAAGGAGTGCGGAGAACTTTGCGGCAACGCTTTTTGGGTGAGGTTCAACCAGCGTTTCCATCATCTTTTCCCCCAGCAGATGAAGTATGTTGACGAAATGGAGAAGTCCATCTACAACGTTGTCATCGCCAATCAGGTGGGCAAGGATGGTATCCGCTATTTCGCAAAGCTCAACGGACATAAGGATGGCCCCCACGGCGTTGCTAATTTTAGGATGAATACTTGTTGTGAGGGACAGGGTGCCCGCCTGTACGGAACCCTGCCGGAGTATCTTTATTCTACGGCTTCAGACGGTGTGTACATTGATATGTATGCCGGTTCGGACTTCAAGTGCAAGCTGGGCAAGGAGTTCAGTCTTACCACAGACACGCAGTTCCCGTACGACGGAAAAGTGACGATTACCATTACGGGTTCCAGTCCTGTGAAGACCAAGCTTTATCTTCGCATCCCTACTTGGACCCAAGGAGCCGTTGCTGTCAGGGTGAATGGAAAGACTGTGAGCAAAGGCAAGGCGGGCACATACTGCGTTCTGAACCGTACTTGGAATGCTGGCGATCGCGTGGAATTCACCTTGCCTATGCCAAAGAGAACCACCCTTTACACCGGTATGGAGCCGGGTTTTGAGTCGGGGCACTACGCTCTGGAGTGTGGTCCAATCTTGATGGCAGCTGTGCGCACTTCGGGCGAGGGGGCTATCGAGATACCGGCTTCGCCGCGGAATGTTGCGTCGAAACTCGTTCCGGTGGCGGGCAAACCTCTTCACTTTAAGGTGGAAGGTGCCAATGGCGTTGAGTATTGGCCGTATTTCGAAATCCAGGAGGAGAACTTCACTTGTTTCCCCAAATTCCTGAAATAGCTGGTCCGCACAGGGGCGCACGTTGCGCATGAGCGGGCGTGCGCCTATCCCCTATATGGAAAAGTTGAAGGCCGTTTTCTTGGATGTTTCACCCCTTTGCATTACCTTTGCAGTGTCCGGAGTTGAAGCCAGAACTTGGTTGGCATGGCTGACACATTATGCTTCCACCCTGTAGAAAAGTATAAAACGGTAACGACACTAAAGTGCACTAAACGACATCATCATGTTGCAATATCCCAGTATGACCAAATTGCATGGCTTGCTTATAGCGGCTCTCGCTCTGTTGACAACCACGGCGTTGGCTCAAAAATATGTTGGAGGCGACATCTCCTGCCTGCCCATCTACGAGAAGGCCAAGGCCGTTTACAAAACTCATGATGGTTCTGTTATTCCCGATCTCGTTGCTTACAGCAAGCAAGCCGGTATGAATGCCATGCGTGTGAGGCTTTTTGTCAATCCTACCGGCCAGACAACCAACAGCTCATCGCCCTATGCATGGACAGCCGATAGCAATGTGTGTCAGAATCTTGAATGGGTGAAGAATCTCGGCAAGCGCATTAAGAATGCCGGTATGAAGTTCATGCTCGACCTCCATTATTCCGACACATGGGCCGACCCGGGCAAGCAGTGGACACCCGAGGCATGGGCTTCGCTTGATGATGCTGCTTTGGCTGACACTGTCTACAGTTATACCCGTAGAGTGCTCGCCGAGTTGAGTGCCGCCGGTGCTGAGCCCGACTTCGTACAGACCGGCAACGAAATCTCTTACGGCATGTTGTGGGGACGTCCCGGTGCTTCGCTCCTACAGTGCTGGCCCTCGTCGCCGACAGCCAACTGGGATCGCTTTGCCATCCTTTTGAATAAGGCAGTGAAGGCCGTGCGCGACGGCAGTCCGAAGGCCAAGGTCATTCTCCATGTGGAACGTGTCTCGGCCAATACCAGTCTTCAGGGTGACAATGCCAACTATGCTGCTCTGAAGAACTTCTTTAGTAAGATGAACGATTATGGTATTAGCTACGACATCATCGGTCTAAGTTATTACCCCTATTTTCATGGTGCGCTCAGCGATTTGGAAGGGGCCATCCGCGTTCTTGAGACCGACTGTCCCGAAAAGCAAGTCATGGTTGTCGAGACGGGCTATCCTTATGCTTGGGCCGTGGGCAGCAGCAGCTATGACGCTTCCGGTACCTGGGCCTACAGTGATGAAGGGCAGAAAGCTTTTGCTGACTCACTCGTAACGATGTTAGGTAGGCACAATAATGTGAATGGACTTTTTTGGTGGTGGATGGAATACAATGCCTACGGTGCCGGACTTGAAGGCTGGTACAACGCTCCCCTCTTTGACAGTCGAACGGGTTGTGCCACGTCAGCCTTTTACGAGCTGGCGAAGTTTGCACAAAATTCCACAGGTATAGTTGCTATGAAGGCAAGTCCTGCTTCTGACTCCAGACACTATTACGATGTGTCCGGACGTGTCATCAGCGGTCCCCGCGGACTCTACATTCATGAGGGGAAAAAGCATGTGGTTCCTATTCGCTGACTCTGTGGGATAGGTTCTCAATAAAGGATAACGATATGGAATATTGGCGAAATAAGAGTATGTGGAATCTTTAGGGGCCTTTGAAAGGTGCTTTGTTTTAAAATAAGAAAGCCAACTGGTTGATGTCATACCAGTTGGCTTCCGTAAGTGATCCCGTTGGGATTCAAACCCAAGACCTTCAGAACCGGAATCTGACGCTCTATTCAGCTAAGCTACGGGACCTTTGTTTGAAAAGATGCTGCAAAAGTATCAAAAAATCCTCAAACATCAAAGACTATTGCAGCTTATTTTTGTCGGGCTCTCTCTAAAGAAGTTAAAAGAGGAGAAAAAGTCGTGACGTGGAGAAAGATAAAAGCTGTTTTAGAGTGCTGAATGGCTTTAATTTTGTAACTTTGCCGACTAAACAACAAGTAAATTCTTTAGAAATGAGCAAATTGATACGTCCCCTCAACTATCGGGCGCTGTTGTCACCCAAACAGACAGAGCAAGGCATCAAGGTGATAAAGGACTTTTTCCAGCAGAATCTCTCTACGGAGCTACGACTCAGCCGGGTCACGGCTCCTTTGTTCGTGCTGAAAGGACTTGGCATCAACGACGACCTTAATGGGGTGGAGCGGCCGGTGACTTTTCCTATCAAGGACTTGAATGAGGCGCAGGCTGAGGTTGTTCACTCTCTGGCTAAGTGGAAGCGTCTGACGTTGGCAGAGTATGGCATCAAGCCTGGCTACGGTATCTATACCGATATGAATGCCATCAGGGCCGACGAGGAACTTGATAATCTGCATTCACTCTACGTCGATCAGTGGGACTGGGAAGCCGTCATCACACGCGAGGAACGTTCTTTGGCTTATCTCAAAGATGTTGTGGCGCGTATTTATTCAGCGGTTCTGCGTACTGAATATCTCACGTGCGAGACTTATGACCAGATAAAACCCTTCTTGCCGAGAAGCATTCATTTTATTCATGCTGAAGACCTTCTGCAACGTTATCCCAACCTCTCACCGCGTGAACGTGAGGATGCTGCCTGCCGTGAGTGGGGCGCTGTTTTCATTATCGGCATTGGCGGAAGGCTGAGCAATGGGGAGAAACACGATGGCCGTGCTCCTGATTATGACGACTGGTCAACAGTGGCTGAAAATGGGAAGCCGGGACTTAATGGTGACATCCTTATTTGGTATCCCGTACTTGGCAGGTCCGTGGAGCTGTCCTCGATGGGCATTCGTGTAGATAAGCAAGCTCTTCTGCGCCAGCTCAAGCTTGAGGGTGAAGAGGACCGTGAAAAGTTGTATTTCCATCGCCGTCTGCTCGAAGGCAGCTTGCCGTTGAGCATCGGGGGCGGCATCGGGCAGAGCAGACTTTGTATGGTGCTTTTGCACAAGGCTCATGTAGGCGAGATTCAGGCGAGTATTTGGCCGGAGGACATGCGGAGAGAGTGCAAGCAGCTCGGTATGCCTCTCATCTGATGAGGTGTAGACTGTATCCATCTTGAACCATCTTTAAAGTTACAATATTAAACCAACATGTATTTACAAAGACTTAACCGGGTCGTCGGAGCTTTAGGGTCGGGGCGGCCTGCAAGGCACTTGTTGCTGCTAAGGCTGTGCCTCATTACTTATGTCCTTCTTGCTTCTGGCTTTGGTTTTTCAGTCAAGGCACAGAGTGCTCAAAGTTCAGCGAAAGCGACCATAGCGAGCCGTATGTCGACAGTCTTGACAAAACGCGACCGACAGTGGAATGCTCATCTTGGCGATATCCGTTTCGTAGATCGCAATCCGGAGAGTAAAGGCTCACAAATCTACCATGCCCTCATCCCTGATCCCGAGGCTTATATCCGCAGTGTGGCGAGGGAAGTGATGAAGCAACTCTATTTCTCTCCTAAGGACAGTATTCCGATGTGCCTTGATCTTACTTATGTTTTGAAGAACGACAAGGGTATCTCTGCCAAGAGTGGCGGCGGTGGCCATGTGAGTATCTTCTACAGCACCAACTGGGTGGCTCGCTCTTTCGGCCGTGGCGATACGGCTGCTGTCGACTTCGAGACCCGTGGAGTCCTGCTCCACGAACTTACTCACGCCTTTCAACTCGAACCTCAGGGCATCGGTCACTATGGAGGCCCCAACCCTGCTTTCTGGGAGCTCGTTGAGGGAATGGCTGATGCTGTGAGGGTGGCTGCTGGCGGATTTCATGGCGAGAAAGACCGGCCTAAGGGCGGAAGTGTCCATAAAGGCTATCGTTACGTGGGCTATTTCCTCAACTGGGTAAAGGACCATAAGGATAAGGACTTCATTCGTAAGATGAACCGCTCGTGTTTGAAGGTGGTGCCTTGGTCGTGGGACGGAGCCGTGAGATATGCGCTTGGGAAACGTTACACCCTAGACAGCCTGTGGCATGAGTACCAGGTGGCAGTAGGAGATGTGCAATGATGGAGGCCTTATGAGTGTAGGGGGCTATTTTTCCTTCGTTTTGTTGCGGGGTTGACGTGTTTTGTGTATCTTTGTAGCCGAATACATATATATATTATTAATTTTATCACATAAGACAATGAAATTACAAAAAGATTTCCTTCGCGACAATGATTTGGGATTGTTGCTGCTTCGCCTCACTTTAGGTGTGCTCATGCTCTTCCACGGTATACATAAGTTGATAGCAGGTGTTGGCTTCATTGGCGGCATGCTTGCCGGCATAGGCCTTCCTGAATGGATAGCCTACGGCTCTCTGCTTGGAGAGGTTGTAGCCTCTGTCATGCTCATCCTTGGACTTTGGACACGTGCTGCAGCAGTAGTCTTTGCCGGCAATATGGCCGTGGCCATCCTTATGGCGCATTTAGGACAACTGTTCTCCGTTGACCCAATGACCGGTGGCTGGATGCCGGAGCTTCCCATGCTCTACCTCATGGGGGCCGTGGTGCTCTTCTTTACTGGTGGAGGCCGCTACGCACTCACTAAAAACAGTGTTGCCGACTGAGTTTTTTATCCTTTTACAGCCTGCCCCTGTCTGCGGTTTTGCGAGGGGCAGGTCTTTGGATTCTTAACCAAATACTTGCTAACTAGAACCTATGAATCTGAAAGGCACTTACGTTCCGTCGCCTCATCGCTATGACGAGGCCTCATCCCATTTCCGTCGTTGTGGTTGCTCGGGAGTACTGCTTCCGGCCCTGAGCCTTGGTTTTTGGCATAATTTTGGAGGCGTAGACCCCTATGAGCGCAGCCGCGAGCTTACTCATTATGCTTTCGATCATGGTATCACACACTTTGATTTAGCCAATAATTACGGCCCGCCTTACGGCTCGGCTGAAGAGACCCTGGGGCGCCTCATGGAAGACGACTTCCGGCCTTATCGCGACGAACTCTTCATCTCTTCGAAGGCTGGCTACGACATGTGGGAGGGTCCTTATGGTAACTGGGGTAGCCGCAAGTATCTCATGGCCAGTATCGACCAAAGCTTGCGTAGAATGCATCTCGACTATGTCGACCTTTTCTACAGCCATCGTTATGATCCGCTGACACCATTGGAAGAAACGCTCCAGGCTCTCGTCGACATAGTCCGACAGGGCAAAGCGCTCTACATCGGTATTAGCCGGTGGCCTCTCGACGCTCTTCGGACAGCTGTTGCCTACCTTAGTCGGCGCGATACACCTCTTCTCATCTATCAGGGCCGGCTGAATCTCATCGACCGCTCGCCCATAGACGAAGGCATCCTGGATTTTTGCCACGAGCATGGAGTCGGCTTCATCTCGTTCTCGCCGTTGGCTCAGGGACTTCTCACTGACCGTTATCTGCATGGTATTCCCACAGACAGCAGAATGGCTCAGGGTGGCTCATTGAAGAGCTCGGCACTGACACCGCAGGTGAAGAAGATTGTCTCAAAGTTAGCAGCCGACGCTGCGCAAAGTGGCTCTACTATGGCATCTCAGGCTCTGCGATGGGTTCTTCGACAGAAAGGTGTCACGAGTGTCCTCGTTGGTGCCAGTAGAGTGAGCCAGTTGGAAGACGACCTTCGGTGCCTGCAACCCTAAGCTGACAGCCTCAAAACCATCAGCCGCCTCCGCATACCTGCGTTTGCAGAATGCGGGGGCGGTTGTTGTCAGCTAAGCGGCTACTGCTTCCGAGTGCACCTTGATGTAGTGTGGAAGCAGTAGCCAGAGCGTTTTTCTGGATTCAGTCAGCACAGGCCTTGTCGAGGCGATGTGTTGAACTTACGCTTTTCTTTTCCTTCGTCATTTGTTGCCAGCCTTTTCGAACTCGAATTCTGCTCCCGAGCGTTTGTCGGCATACACGTGGGAACCATTTCTGTGATGGTCGAAGTTGAAGTAGCGATCTGTGTACCATGTAGCTCGCATCATGTAAGTGCCAGCACCGGTGGCTTCCAACTGGATGAGGCGGTTGCTTGCCGACGGAGCTTCTCCACCCACGCAGCGCCACAAGCCTTCGCCTGCTGTCATGTAGTGGCCACCGTTCTCGACATTATAGAAAGCAGTGAATCCGGGGACCTTGTGGAACGTGAAGCGGAAAGCCGTGTCGTCGTCACCTTTGGCATCCAACTCGTAGTCGCCCTCGTTGTCGTTGACTTTCTTGTAGCAAAGATATAGTCCCGACTGCTTGTCCTTGATGTAGAAAGTCTGCCCGTCAATAGGCGCGGCCTGCGCTTTGCTTGCTGCAAAGGCTTCTCCGCAGATACCTAACTCGGCTATCCCTACTGTAGGTTTATTGCCGTAAGTGCTGCGGATGATTAGCTTGAAGTAGCGTGCTGCGGGTCGGGTGTCGATATTGACAGCCTCCGGAGCTACACTGTTGCCAAAAGAACCGCTTGCGGCAGGCTGTCCCCAGCTTGTAAGGTTGTTGCTGAAGTAGACTTCGTAATCCTTGATGCGACCATAGTCATCAGTTTGGACCGGTGTGTAGTTAAATGTGCTCACACGGTAAGATGAGCCCATGTCGATAACTATCTCGTGAGGACAATTCCTTCCTGCCGGCAGCCATGCTGTAGCTTCGTTACCGTCGATGGCGAGCTGTGCATCTCCGCCCGTGGCCGGATTGCTGTCAGTGCTCACCACCTTCCAATTGCGCTTGTTGAGGAAGGCCCCCAGGCTAACAGAGGTTTCCATGCCCTTGGCATTTGCCTTTGCACAATAGGCAGTTACGGTACCTTTGGAGGTCATTGCGAAGGGTTCTGTGTATTTGCGGTACTTGCCTCCGTTTACCTTATAATATATGTCTGCATTGCTGTCAAGGCTTTTGATGGTCACATTCCCCGAACCGTCACGCGTGATTTGTGGTGGCCGGCAGGCTGAGGGCGTAGTGTGAGCTTTCTGGACCAGTTCCTTATCAGAGAGTCCTTCCACCGGCATGATGATGAAGCTGTAGGCGATTGGAGCCGACCTCAGTTCATACTTCTCCATGACATCGGAGCCGCAGCTGGCGTTGCCTAAAGCACGATGAGCAGCATCAAGATTGACCACTGTATTGTTGACGGTCACCATCTCGTAGGGATGACGCTTGCGGTTGCCGCGGTCGGTGTAGTTGTCCTCAGGCCGCCACTTCATAGCCGAGACAGCCATCCTTTCTGAAGAGCCGAAGAGCAGCCCCTTGCCGGCCTTGTCAGTGACGGCTATCCAACGCGTATCCTCCTTGTTGCCTTGGTCTTGTGGCAATACGTAGGGCTCGAACTGACTCCCCACGGTGCAGCTGTAAAGGCCTTCGAAGCACGACTCCTTGCGGTCGCGATAGCTGTTCAGCGGGCCGCGTCCGAACCACTTCATTTCGTTGAACGAGCCTGGCATTTCCAGCCGGAGTCCCAATCGTGGCAGTACGACTCCCTTCTGCGAAGGCTCAATCTTGTTTACCACTTCTATCGAACCGTCGGTGTGGACTCGATAGAGCTGTCGGAGGCTGATGACCATACCTTCCTTGGCCGTATAAGTGGTTGAGCAGCTGATGTCCACCGATTTACCGTCGGCAGCCGTCGTGGCTGTCATGGGAGCTGCTGTGCAGTTGAGGCTGCGCAGTCCAAGACGGTCCCACTCCTCCGTGTGAGCCTTGTCGTTGTCGGTGGGCAGGCGGAACGCGTTGAGTTGAAGTCCCCTTGCCAGTGTGGACGTACCGTGCCAGTTGTAGTCAGCAAGTCTGCCGTCGGCAAACCGTGCCGTAAATCCGTCGCCGTTCACACTGATGTCGTTCCCCTTGCGGTTTATGCTCAGCTTGTTTTGCTCCTTAGATGAGATCACTGGCATTGAGAGCGGCGCGCGCAGACGGAATTGCTCACTGGCCACTTCGTAGCCCTTCTCAGCCCAGGAGGTAGCTTCATGCAGGCGGGCACTGAAGCGGACAAAGTATTCGGCCGAGGCGTCAGCCTGCTGTGGAATGAGGCTTCCCAGCGTCACTAATGTGCTGTCGCCGGGTGCCAGGACGGTGGCGGGCAGCGAACCTTGTCCCACCTTCAAGCCGTCTTCAAGCACCGTATAAGTGATGTCCACATTATCCAAAGCCACCTGTGCGAGCTTGCTCTTCAGGAGGAAGATGCCTCTGAGACTATCCTTCATCACGAAGTCGACAGGCTGATAGATTTTCTTCACATTGATGCTTTTCGAGGAAACGCTGAAGTCAGGGAAGATGACACCGTTGCAGCAGAAGTTCCCATCGTTGGGCTTGTCGCCGAAGTCGCCACCATAGGCCCAGAAGGTCTTGCCGTTGCCACCGGGCACAGGCATCTTCAGTCCTTGGTCTTTCCAGTCCCAGATGAATTCACCCATGAGCGCAGGATAGTGCTCGTAGAGGTTGTACATCTCCCGTTGGTTGCCCATCGAGTTGCCCATAGCGTGGGTGTCCTCGCACTGCACGTGAGGGCGTGGCTTTTGGCCAACACGGTACTGTGCGAGCCTTTCCTCACCGACTTGGCGGATGTATTGCGCGTTGGCATACATAGTACTTGTCACGTCGCTCCACTGGCTGTTGCCCTCATAATGGGTGAGGCGCGTATTGTCGAGTTTCTTGATGGCCTCCATGACGTACTTGAAGTTCTCGCCTCCACCACTTTCGTTGCCCGCCGACCAAAGGCAGATGCAACTATGGTTGCGCAGAGAGAGGACTTGGCGTTGTGAGCGCACCACCATAGGGTCGCGGAACAGCGGATTCGAGGAGAGGCGGGTGTTGCCGTGACACTCCACGTTGGCCTCGGCCAGCACATAGATACCATACTTGTCGCAGAGGTCGTAGAAATAGGGATTGTTGGGGTAGTGAGAAGTGCGCACAGCGTTGATGTTCAGTTGCTTCATGAGCTTCACGTCGTGCTCCATCTCCTCGCGGGTCACCGTGCGTCCTCCCATCTCGCTGAAGTCATGGCGGTCGACACCATGAATAATCACCCTGTTGCCGTTCACGAGGAAGGCACCGTCGTCGCGCACACTTACGGTACGGAAGCCCACTTTGGAGCCGCGTATGTCGATGGCCTTCTTGCCTTTGGCAAGCGTTATCGTAAGGTCGTAGAGCTGCGGGCTCTCGGCACTCCAGGGTCTGATGCCTTTGATGGAGCCGAAGCGGAAGTCTACCACGGAGTCGGCAGCCATGGTCGACGAGGCCAATACTTTGCCGTGGTCGGTAATCTTGGCGGTGATGGTTCCGTGACTGACCCGCGGACCCTGTGTCCGGACGGTGAGGTCAGCAGAGGCTGCGGTGTTTCCGGCAGAGAGCGATGTGGTGCGGAAGAAGTAGTCGGCAATGGCTGACTGCGGAGCTGACCAGAGGAATACGTCGCGCGTGATGCCTGTAAGGCGCCAGTAGTCCTGGTCCTCAAGGAACGAACCGCTCGTGAAGCGGAACACCTTCACGGCTATCACATTGTTGCCTTTGCGTACATAGGGCGTGATGTCGAATTCGGAGGGCAGATAGGAGTCCTCGGCGTAGCCCGTGAAGTGTCCGTTCACCCATACGTAGTAGCCATGTCCGGCACCGTTGAAACGTACGAGCACGCGGCGCTTCTTCCAGGTTTCAGGCAGTGTGAAGGTGCGGCGGTAGCAGCCTACGGGGTTCTTCATCTCGCCACTGTAGGTCCAGTCGGCAGGACGG
>Ga0256406_1003158_pt1 | contig 21142 bp, 16 predicted proteins | sample RumenRJG_03DNA_FD_185986 | JGI IMG/M metagenome (GOLD analysis project Ga0256406, IMG submission 185986) | Bovine rumen microbial communities from Lethbridge, Alberta, Canada - RJG_03 | ecosystem: Host-associated > Mammals > Digestive system > Stomach > Rumen | place: Canada: Alberta | collected... | reverse complement strand
CACTCAGTCAAAGGAAAATCAACCCGAAGGAATCATTTCCAGTGCTTCGTTCGACTTGCATGTGTTAGGCACGCCGCCAGCGTTCGTCCTGAGCCAGGATCAAACTCTCTAAAAAATGTATTTTGTCAGCCGAAGCTGTCAAAATCAAAATTAGAAAAGCTTATTTAGCTCTTACTTAATGCTGACAGAAACTGTCATGTGTTATCTGTTTTCCAGATTCAAAGAAATTTTCAAGGGTAATTTCTGTTTGTCGCTGTTCAATTTTCAAGGTCCGGTTGTGCGTTCTCTTTTTGAGCGCTTTGCCATTATATATCAAAGATTAAGCAAATGTCAATACTTTTTATTTAAAACATTGAGAATCTGCTTTTCTCTGCGTCCGGCTGACTCGTGAACGCGAGTTATATATTACCAATGTGGGGTCGGGGTGTCAAGGGTGAATCGCCCAAAATCAAATGAAATAAAAACGCCTCCGGGCGTTCCGTCCCCTGCCCCGGTTCAGAGACCCAATCGCCCCAGAAAACAGAAAAAGGGACACCCCAGAAAACCCCGGAGTGCCCCAGCAATATCCGATTAGAGTTCCTCTGCCAGATCGTAGATAAGACGCTGGGTCTTCTCCCATCCGAGGCAAGGGTCAGTAATGGACTGGCCATAGACGCCGTCGCCAATGTTCTGTCGGCCATCGACGAGATAGCTCTCAATCATAAGGCCTTTGACCGTGTCATTGATTTCGGTGCTGTGGTGCATACTGTAGACAACGTCCTTGGCAATACGGATCTGCTGTTCGAACTGCTTGCCGGAGTTGTTATGGTTACAGTCCACAATGATAGCGGGGTTCTTGAGGTCTGAGTTCGCATACATTTCGCAGACATTCATGAGGTCCTCATAGTGGTAGTTCGGATGGCTGTTTCCGAACTTGTCCACCCAGCCGCGGAGAATAGCATGCGCATAGGGGTTGCCCTCCGTGGAGACCTCCCAGCCACGGTACAGGAACGTGGAGGGGTTCTGGGCGGCGGTGATGGAGTTCATCATGACTTTGAGGTCACCGCCGGTGGGGTTCTTCATGCCGGCAGGGATGCCGATGCCGCCAGCGACGAGGCGGTGCTGCTGGTCCTCAACGGAACGGGCGCCAACAGCTACGTAGGAGAGTAAGTCGGAGAGGTATCGATGGTTTTCAGGGTAGAGCATTTCCTCGGCGCAGGTGAGGCCGGTCTCGCTGACGACATGGGTGTGCATTTTACGGATGCTGATGATGCCCGCCAGCATGTCCTCGGGTTTCTCCGGATCCGGCTGATGGAGCATTCCCTTGTAGCCCAGACCGATGGTGCGGGGCTTGTTCGTGTAGACACGGGGAATGATGAAGATCTTGTCCTTGACCTCGTCGGCGACTTTTGCCATACGATTCATGTAGTCCAGAACAGCGTCTTCCCGATCAGCAGAACACGGGCCGATCACAAGGATGAATTTTTTCTCCTTGCCCTCGAAGATGTTCTGGATTTCCTGGTCTCTCTCCTCCTTCGCCTTGGCGATTTCCGGAGTGACCGGGAACTGTTTCTTTACTTCAAGCGGAGTGGGAAGCTTGCGCTTGAAATCCATTGTCATATCCATTGATACTCTCTCCTTAAAAATCCTGCTTTCCGCAGGGGATTTACTTAAAGTCTTTTCGGTCACGCTCCCGGATGATATACCGTGTCGGTGTGCCCTCCAGCCCGAAGACACCCCGGATCTGGTTGTCGATATACCTCTGGTAGCTGTAGTGGAAAAGATCTTTTCTATTTACAAAGCAGACAAATGTGGGCGGCCGTGTGGAGGCCTGGGTCATGTAGTAGATTTTCAGCCGGCGGCCCTTGTCGGTGGGCGGCTGGACCCGGGTCGTTGCGTCCGCCAGAATGTCGTTGAGCTTTCCGGTAGAAATGCGCATGGCGTTCTGGTCATCCACGAAACGGATGAGCTCGTAGAGCCGGTCCACCCGCTGTCCGGTCTTAGCCGAGATAAAGACGATAGGGACATAGGACATGAACGAGAAGTCGTTCATGAGCTTTTCCCGCTCCTTCTGCATGGTGTTACCGTCTTTTTCCTTGGCGTCCCACTTGTTGACAGCAATAATGCAGCCTTTGCCCGCCTCATGGGCAAGTCCGGCGATTTTGCTGTCCTGCTCCGTGAAGCCCTCTACGGCGTCAATCATAATAACGCAGACATTGGCCCTCTCAATGGCCAGCTGGGCACGGATAATGCTGTATTTCTCAATGACGTCTCCGGCGCCCCGGACACGTGACTTCCGGCGGAGACCGGCAGTGTCAATAAACATGAAGTCCCCATATTCATTGGAGACATAGGTGTCAGTGGCGTCACGGGTCGTGCCGGCAATATCGGATACGATGACGCGCTCCTCCCCGCACATGCGGTTGACCAGCGAGGATTTTCCGGCATTGGGCTTTCCGATGATGGCCACCTTGATGGTCTCATTCTCATCCTCTTCCGTCGTCTCGTCGGGGAGATACTTTAAGACCTCATCCAGAAGGTCACCGGTGCCGCGGCCATGGACGGCGGAGACAGCGACCGGGTCACCGAGCCCGAGGTTGTAGAACTCGTAGAAGTCCGGCGGCACCTCGCCAATGAAGTCACACTTATTGACCGCGAGGACAACAGGTTTGCCGCTCTTCTGCAGCATGGCAGCCACTTCCTGGTCCGTGGCGACAACGCCGTCATGAAGGTCGGTGATCATGACGATGACGTCGGCACTCTCTATGGCGAGGTCGGCCTGACGGCGCATCTGTTTTAAAATGACATCGTCGGAATGGGGTTCGATTCCCCCGGTGTCAATGAGGAGCATCTGCCGGCCGAGCCACTCACAGTCGCCGTAGATGCGGTCCCGGGTGACGCCCGGGGTATCGTCGACGATGGAGAGGCGCTGTCCGATGAGTTTGTTGAACAGGGTAGATTTGCCGACGTTGGGCCGTCCTACGATGGCAACAACTGGTTTGGACAAGTCACCCACCTCCTTTTTTTCGATATTATAAACAGAAAATGTCACATTTACAACAAAAAAGGCGGAGAAGTCAGCGCTTCTCCACCCTCATTGCAAAAAGTTACGAACTGTATTAGTCCTTGTTGAGAACCTGTCTGCCGTTGTAGTAACCGCAGTTAAGGCAAACTCTGTGCGGTCTCTTGTACTCGCCGCACTGAGGGCATCTTACAAGCTCGGGTGCATTCATCTTCCAGACGCTGGAACGTCTCTTGTCACGTCTTGCTTTGGAAACCTTTCTAGCTGGTACTGCCATTCTGTACCCCTCCCATCGAAAAAATCAGAAATAAAAATTATTCATTGTCGTCTAATAGCGACAGAAGCCCTTCGAGCCTTGGGTCAACAGGCTCTTTGCAATTGCAGGGACCTTCATTCAGGTTTTTTCCGCACTGAGGACAAATGCCTTTGCAGTCCTCACGGCAGAGCACTTTGGATGGTAAGTCAAGCAGCAGATCTTCCCGCGAGAGAGCATCCAGGTCCAGAACCATGTCGGGGATGACGATGAAGTCGTCGTCCTCTTCATTTTCCAGAGCCGTCACAAAGGTGTGCTCCATTGGAATGGTGAGATGCCTGACAAGGTCGCATGCACAACGGTCACAGATTGTGTGCTCATCGGCTTCGATGGTCGCATCCATGAAAACTACCTCGGCGACATTTCGAATGCAGCCGGTGATCTTCACGGGCTCCGGAAAGAGGACACGGTCGTCCTGCCGGATATCCGAGAGATCCGCTGCACGATCCAGTTTGATGCTGGAACCTTCCCGGTTGAAGACCTCTTCCAGATTGATTTCAAACATTCAACCACCTCAATGCAGCCGTAGTTACGGTTAAACACGCGAATAGTATTATATAGCCCGCATATTGTTTTGTCAACAAATTCCCGGCATGAAAATTTTGGGGAAATTTGGGCGATTCACCGGTGTTTTTCCCGGGTATTTTTAGCAGAAAAACTCCGGCGGTCCTGCCGCAGCAGAGGCCGCCGGAGTCAGTGCCAACATTCGTTCCGCACTCAGATTTTTTCGCAGTAGTCAAAAACTTTGGCGGGAATTTCGTTCTCATCGGCGGAGATGGTGAAGGTGAACTTCGTGTCGGTGGCGTCACCGAGGTTGTTGACCTTCTCGAGGAACTCGGCCAGCTTGTCCATGTCAGTGCCGCCGATCTTCAGTGTGCCGTCTCCAAGGACGTCGGTGAGGTCGTGGTCACTGCCGCACATGCCGGCGAGGAAGCCGTAGTAGGTATCATATCCGGAGACTGCGAAGTCGTCGGCGCAGACAAGGCGCACACCGGATTCAATGTCATAGGTGAGCTTTTTGTTCTTCTCAACGCAGATGACGTGTCCGTCGGAGTTGCTGTAGGCCTTGCTGACCTCGTCGATGAGATGCTTTGTTTTTCCGGATCCTTTATGTCCGATGATGAGAGATACCATATGTATTTCCTCCAAATCTATTGTTTTATGAGTTAAAGGCCGAGGCGTTTTTCAAGCGCAGCGCGCTCGTCCTCGTAGCCCGGTTTGCCAAGCAGTGCAAACATGTTCTTCTTGTAGCTCTCGACGCCCGGCTGGTTGAACGGGTTGACCCCGAGGATGTAACCGGAGATGGCGCAGGCCTTTTCGAAGAAGTAGATCATATAGCCGAGTTCATACTCGTCCATGCGCTCCGCCTCAAGTACGATGTTCGGGACGCCGCCGTCGTTGTGGGCGAGAAGCGTTCCCTGCATGGCTTTGCGGTTGACATAGGACATACCTTTGCCGGCTACGAAGTTCAGACCGTCGGAATTGTCGGCCTCCTCCTTGATGACCACTTCACGGATGGGCTCGTTGAAGGAGACGACAGTCTCAAACAGGATACGCTGGCCCTGCTGGATGTACTGGCCCATGGAGTGAAGGTCCGTGGAGAAGATGGCGGCTGCCGGGTAAATGCCCTTGCCGTCCTTGCCCTCGCTCTCTCCGAAGAGCTGTTTGAACCACTCATTCATCATGGTAAACGAGGGCTCATAGGAGACGAGCATTTCAATGTTCTTGCCCTTGCGGAGAAGGACATTCCGGAGAGCGGCGTATTTATAGGCGTCGTTCTTCTTGAGATCCGGGTCGGTCAGGGCGTTCTGTGCGTCACGGGCGCCCTTCATAAGACGGTCAATGTCAATGCCTGCCACGGCAATGGGAAGAAGGCCTACTGCGGTGAGAACCGAGTAGCGACCGCCGATGTCGTCGGGAACAACAAATGTCTGGTAGCCCTTTTCGTCTGCCAGCGCTTTCAGTGTGCCCTTCTCCTTGTCGGTGGTGGCATAGATGCGCTCGGCAGCTTCCTCCTCGCCGTATTTCTCCACGAGCATTTCGCGGAATACGCGGAAGGCGATGGAGGGCTCGGTCGTCGTGCCGGATTTAGAGATAACATTCACCGCAAAGTCTTTGTCGGCAACAAGCTCCTTCATTTCGCTGAGCGTGGTGGAGCTGATGGTGTTGCCGGAGAAAAAGATCTGCGGTGTGTCTTTTGTCAGTAGATTATAATTCTGGGAACGGCAGAACTCAATGGCCGCACGGGCGCCAAGGTACGAACCGCCGATTCCGATGACGATGAGGACGTCTGCCTGTTTGCGGATTTTCTCGGCAGCGGCCTTGATTCTTGCGAACTCCTCCTTGTCATAGTCCGTGGGAAGTTCGACCCATCCGGTGAAGTCGTTGCCCGGTCCGGTCTTGGAAGTCAGAAGCTCGTGGGCCTTGGTGACCTCCGGCTGCATGGCAGCGAGCTCCTCCTCCGAGACAAATGCTTTTACATAGTTGTCATTGAGTTTGATAGGCATATGATGGCTCCCTTATCATTTACTTCGGTATCCTCATTTTAACCCAGTCCCTGTCTGTTTTCAAGAAAAACGGGGGCCTGCCTTGTCAAAATCATCAAATTCCCGGGCGATTTAGTATTCATATGTATTAATAATGCTCTGTGCCACTTCAAATTTACTCTTCCGCAGTTCCATGGCCTGCTGTTCCAGATACTTGTGTGCCTGCTCCTCGCTGAGCTTCAAATATTCCACGAGAAGTACTTTTGCACGGTCTATGGTTTTCAGTTCCCGAATCTTCTTACGGAGCTTTATATTATCATTGTATAGGGCGCGGGTGCGGCGGGCGGCCAGCATACCGGCATCAAAGGCACTTAGGAATTCCGCTTTCCGCAACGGCTTCCCCAGGACCATGATACCCCGATCCCAGTATTTGTCAGATAACTTATCCCGTATTTCCATGGGAGCCAAAATTATGACAGAGGAGTAGCAGAGCTTTACGAGTGTGCGGATGAAATCGTCATTCATGTCGCCCCCAAGCGGTGTGTTCACAAAGATGACATCAAAGACATTTTCCCGTGCGCGGTCACGGGCATCCATAGCTGTGCTGGACAATTCCACGCTGCAGTCGGTGTGGGACTGAAGAAGCTTGCGGATAGACAGGGAAAACGATTCCTTGTCACATACCACCAGGATATTAGGTTTTGACACGACGTTGCCCTCCCCTGTTGAGAATGGATTCTTCGTTTCAAGACTGTTCTAAGTATACTCCGCAACCGGACACTTTGAAAATAATGTTACGGAAAATTACAAATTAAAGTTGACGGAAATTCATTAATTGCTTATAATTTTAGCGTAAACGGCAAAGGTGCTGTGTTTCCACCAAGGGGGCACAGCACCTTATTTTATTATTCAATTTTTTATAATGTCAAACAGGAGGTTTGAGCTTATGGCAACAGTCAATGTTCCTGAGATCTTCGGCTCCCTCGTCTTCAACGACGACGTCATGAAGGAGAGACTCCCGAAACAGACTTACAAAGAGCTGAAGGCCTGCATCAACGAGGGCAGAACCATGCCCGTCGAGGTTGCGCAGCAGGTCGCTTCTGCCATGAAGACCTGGGCCGTTCAGCACGGCGCCACCCATTTCACCCACTGGTTCCAGCCTATGACCGGCTTCACCGCAGAGAAGCACGACAGCTTTATCTCCCCGGTGGGAGACGGCAAAGTCATCATGGACTTCTCCGGCAAAGAGCTGATCCGTTCCGAGCCGGACGCCTCTTCTTTCCCGAACGGCGGCATCCGCTCCACTTTCGAGGCAAGAGGTTACACCGCTTGGGACCCCACTTCCTATGCTTTTATTAAAGAAAACACTCTCTGCATCCCGTCCGTATTCTACTCCTATACCGGACAGGTGCTTGACAAAAAGACTCCTCTCCTCCGTTCCATCCAGGCCATGGACAAAGAGGCCATGAGAATCATCAATCTCTTTGGCAACCCCACCGGCGCTAAGCATGTCAGCTCCTCCGTCGGTGGCGAGCAGGAGTACTTCCTCATTGACCGTGACCTCTATAACACCCGTGAGGACTTGAAGCTCACCGGCCGCACCCTTTTCGGTGCCAAGCCCCCGAAGGGTCAGGAGAAAGAGGACCACTACTTTGGTGTCATCAAGCCCACCGTCAAGGAATTCATGGAAGACCTCGACGAAGAGCTCTGGAAACTCGGCGTCTACTCCAAGACCGAGCACAACGAGGTTGCCCCGTCCCAGCACGAGCTTGCTCCTATTTACTGCGACACCAACCTTGGTACTGACCAGAACCAGCTCATCATGGAGACCATGAAGACTGTGGCCCAGCGTCACAATCTCGCCTGCCTCCTTCACGAGAAACCCTTCGCCGGCGTAAACGGCTCCGGTAAACATAACAACTGGTCCGTCACCACCGACACCGGTGTGAACCTGTTCAGCCCGGGCAAAGATCCGGCCGACAACCCGCAGTTCCTCGTCTTCCTCGCCGCTGTCGTCAAGGGCGTCGACGAGTACCAGGATCTTCTCCGTGTCAGCGCCGCCTCCCCCGGAAACGACCACCGTCTTGGCGGCTCCGAGGCACCGCCCGCCATCGTATCCATGTATCTCGGCGACGAGCTGGGTGCCATGGAAGAGGCCCTTGCCAAACATGAGACCGTGGAGAAGACCAAATCGCAGATTGCCGACACCGGCGTAGAGGTCATCCCGAACTTCAAGAAGGATACCACGGACCGTAACCGTACTTCCCCGTTCGCCTTCACCGGCAACAAGTTCGAGTTCCGTATGCTCGGTTCTGCCATGTCTCTGGCCGACCCGAACACCGTCCTCAACACCATTCTCGCCGAAGAGCTCGGTGAGTTCGCCGACAAGCTCGAGGGTGCCAGTGACGTTGACAAGGCCGCCAAGGAACTTGCCGCTGACGTCTTTGCAAAGCACAGCCGCATCATCTTCAACGGCGACGGCTACACCGACGAGTGGGTCGTCGAGGCTGAGAAGCGCGGACTTTCCAATCTCCGCACCTGTGCAGACGCTTATCCGGCATACATTGCCGACAAGAACGTAAAGCTCTTCGAGAAGCACAACATCTTCTCAAAGGAGGAGCTCACCTCCCGTTATGAGATCGGCCTTGAAAACTACTGCAAGACCCTTCACATTGAGGCCCTCACCATGACCGAAATGGTCAAGAAGGACATCTATCCGGCCGTTCTTGAATACATGGGCACCATTGCTGAGAATATCACCAAGAAGAAAGCCATCTCGGATACTCTCCCCTGTGAGAGCGAGACCACTCTCCTCACCTCCCTCTCCACTCTGGCTGACAGCCTCATGAAGAAGTGCGAGGCACTGGAGACCGCTCTTGTCAGCGCCGAGGACATTGCTGACATTCAGGAGCAGGCCAACTTCTACCGTGACACCGTCTTTGTTGCCATGCAGGAAATGCGTGCCGTTGCCGATGAGCTCGAGACCCTCACCGCCAAAGACTACTGGCCTTTCCCGACTTACTCCGACCTTCTCTACAGCGTCGTATAAGTCCACATCAATATCATTCGCCGGCAGCAGCCATCTGGTTGCTGCCGGCTTACTCTTGCCCTGAAATGAGCAATCCATTACAATATAGGGTATTAAATCAACTTGCAGGGAGGATTTCTGCTTATGTCTGAGACAATCAAAGAACGCTCGGAGATGGACCCAAAGTACATGTGGGACCTCTCCACTCTCTATAAAGACGATGCTGCCTGGGAAGAGGACTTGGTGGCATTGGATGAGTGCATCGCCCAAGTCGCACAGTACCAAGGCAAGCTCACTGACGCCCCCACTATTCTGAAGTGCTTCGAGGCCGACACTGCGCTGGACCGCAAGCTGTCCAACCTCTTTGTCTACGCCAACTGCCGTCGCAGTGAGGATACAAGAGCAGAGGCGGCGCAGTCACTCTATATGAGGATCTATGGAAAGTATGTGGAGGCAATCTCCGCCACGGCCTTTATCAGCCCGGAAATTCTCGGACTCCCGGAGGATACGCTGAGGGACATTGCCGCTGACCCGGTCCTCGCACCCTATTCTTTCACCATGGAGAAGCTCTTAAAGCGGAAGCCCCACACGCTGACCGCCGACCAGGAACAGCTGCTCGCCAGTTTCGGCGAGGTCTTCGCTGCCCCGCAGGAAATCGCCTCGAATCTTCAGGATGCCGACCTCGTCTTTGAGGACTGCGTCGACGGGAACGGTGAGAAACATGAGGTCTCCGACGCCAGCTATATCACGCTGCAGATGTCCGAGGACCGTACGCTCCGGAAGAACTCCTTTGAGAAGTATTACAAGGGGTATCGCCAGCACATCAACACATTTGCCGCCACCTATTCCGGCTCCGTGAAGGGTGCCGTTGCCGAGGCACGTGCCCGCCACTATAACTCCTCCCGGGAAATGTTCATGGCCGGAGAGAACATTCCGGTCTCGGTCTATGACAGTCTTATTGAGGCCGTCCATGACCATATGCCCGCCATGTATCGCTATGTGGCCCTCCGCAAGAAGATGCTGGGAATTGAGGACCTCCACTACTATGATGTCTATGCCCCGCTGGTCTCTGGTTCTGACAAGAAGTACACCTATGAACAGGCCCAGGAAATGGTCCTGGAGGCCGTAAAGCCGCTCGGCAAAGAGTACGGCGACATTGTCCGCGGTGCATTCCGGGACAACTGGATCGACGTCTATCCGAACAAGGGCAAGAGCGGCGGCGCCTACTCCACCGGCACATACGACTCCAATCCGTTCATTCTCTCCAACTACACGGACAATCTGGAGAGTGTCTCCACCATTGCCCACGAGATGGGCCATTCCATGCACTCCTGGTTCTCCCATCAGGCCCAGCCGCCCCAGTATGCGGACTACACCATCTTCGTAGCCGAGGTGGCATCCACGGTCAATGAGAACCTGCTGACCCAGCTGCTGCTTAATAACACCACGGACCCGAAGGAGCGCCTTGCCCTTCTGAACCACTACCTCGAGGGCTTCAAGGGAACCGTCTACCGTCAGACCATGTTTGCGGAGTTCGAAAAGGGTGCCCACGCCATGGCAGAGCGCGGCGAGGCGCTTACCCCGGCCGCACTGAATGCGCTCTACGGTGGTCTGGTCAAAGACTACTTCGGACCGGATCTCATCATGGACGAGGAAGTTGCCAGCGAGTGGGCGCGTATCCCCCACTTCTACAATTCGTTCTACGTCTACAAGTACGCCACCAGCTACTCTGCCGCTGTGGCCATCTCGGAAGCCATTTTGAACGACGGGGAGTCTGCAGTGACCCCGTATCTGGAATTCCTGCATATGGGCGGCAGCCAGTATCCGCTGGATGAGCTCCGCCATGCGGGCGTCGACCTCTCCACTCCGGACCCGGTCAACCGTGCTCTCGACAAGTTCAGTGAGGTGCTGGACGAGGCGGAAAAGCTTGCGGATGAAATCTGAGTTTCTGCTAATATAGTGAAAATAATGGGCGATTCACCGGCTGTTACAAACCAGTGAATCGCCCGTATTTTTTATTCTCTTGTTATGCGACCGGCGTGAAATACTCCGGGTTTTCCTCGGCAAACGTATCAATAAGATTCAGGACGAGGCTTTCTTTATAGGTATTCTGTGGCGTATCGCACCAGAAGCTGATGCATGCACCTAGAAGGCCATCATACTTGGTGCCGTCCGAGAAAGACGTATAGTGGAGCGTCCGCATGCTGGCTTTGGAGAGAGCATACGTAAAGGGATTGTAGCTGATGCTCTGCGGCGACTCATTGTTTCCAATGACGTAATACCACATACAGTTGTGGTTGAACAGCGCATGTCCGTTTTTCCGAATGGTCTCCGTCGTGGCCGCCGGCTGGACAGAACCTGCCGGGACATTCCAATATGCCACGGCAATATCCGGGTCGACTTCTCCCTCTCCGTTGCCGTCATAGTAGAGGATGTCGTTGAACATGATCGGCTTCATGCCAAGATATTTGACGGATTTTGCCAGGCAGTTGACATAGGAGAGATAGAGATCATACTTTCCGTCCTTCGGCATGTAGCCGCTGACTTCGTCGCAGCCCATGTTGAACCACTCGCAGCCCTTTCCGGCAAAGTATTTCATGTATTTGAACAGTAGAGCGCGGACAAAATTGCTCTCCTTGGCGCTCTCAATATTCATGCTGATGTTTCCGGTCCGGGCATTGATCTTGGGTTCGCCCTCTTTGGTACCGAGCTCCTGCATAGCATAGACAATGGCAGCCATGTGGCCTGGGGACTCCATGAGGGGAATAATCCGAATTCCTTTACCCTTGGCATAGGAGAAGAGCTGGTCCATTTCGGACTGGGACAGTGCCGTTCCATTCGGGTCATCATAGTACTTCTCGTCTCCGTTCAGGATGGCCTGCCGAACCTGGGCATCGCTGTAGGACACTCCGTTGGCCTTCAGAGACATGTCATCCAGCAGGAAACGACAGCCATCATTGGCAACGCCGAGTTCGAGGTCGGTGTACCCGTCCTCCGCCATGCGGTCAATGATCCGCTCTATCTGTGCCGGAGAGAAGTATTTCCGGCCGGCATCCAGCAGCACGATGTTCATCTTGGATTCCTTTGCAGAGGCGCTCACAGCGGTCAGACAGAAGAGCATGACAGCGGCGAGGACTGCAGAGAGAATACGTTTGCCTGTTTTATTCATATTGGGGATCTCCCTTCCAAATAATATCCTATATTAGCGAACCGGCCTCCTCATCCACGACCAGTGTAAAGTCTGTGTGGAGTTGCAGGATGGAGGCCGGGACCTTTGGGGTCACCGGTCCGAAGAAAGCCTTGCGGACAATTTCCGCTTTATTGCTTCCAGAGGCGACAAGGACGATTCGACGTGCCTGCATAATGTCACATATGCCCATGGTATAGGCAAAGCGCGGCACCTCATCCATGCTCTTGAAAAAGCGTTGGTTCGCCTGAATGGTGGAGTCAGTCAGAGCAACTTTATGGGTACCCTTCTCAAAGGCCTCCTCTGGCTCATTGAAGCCAATATGTCCATTGAGACCCAGTCCGAGGAGCTGCAGGTCGATTCCTCCGAGGCGATGGATGAGTTCATCATAGCGGTGACATTCCTCTTCCCCTGACTTTGCTAGACCGCTGGGAATGTGGGTCTGTTCCGGGCGAATCCCCGCCTCTTCGAAGAAATTTTTCCGCATAAAATAGGCATAGCTCTGGGGGTGGTCCGGTGAGAGTCCGACATATTCATCCAGGTTCACCGTCTGGACCTGACTGAAATCAATATCCCCTTTCTCCTTCCAGCGAATGAGCTGCTGGTAGATGCCGATGGGGCTGGAGCCTGTGGCGAGGCCCAGAACAGAATCCGGTTTCAGAATGACCTGGGCCGAAAGAATGTTGGCCGCCTGCCGACTCATATGGTCATAGTCCCTTGTCTTGATGATTTTCATGGATTTGTCCCCCTGTTCAATACCTTTATTTTAGGCATCGGGGAAGGACTTAACAATATCTCACATCCGTGAAAATTTCGATTTCCGAAAATAAAAAAAAATATTAACAAGAGAGGCTGTATCAATATGGCGTTTTCCGCCATTAAGGTACAACCTCTCTTCTTTTGCTCAATCATTGTGTGAATGGGTAATTACTTCAGGAAAAACGTGCGCACTGGATACCTTTGGGAATATAACTGCAAACCACATTGCTTCGATCATTTGCAGTTAATCAGCCATGGCAGCAACAGAAAAATTAACTGCAATCCATATTTTATAAATCATTTGCAGTTAACCAACCATGGCGGCTGCAGAAAAATTAACTGCAATAGGGCGTTCAGAGAACGAATGCAGTTAACTCGCTACCTGCCGCCATAGAAAATTAACTGCATTCCAGATTTTACAAATCATTTGCAGTTAACCAACCATGGCGGCAGCAGAAAAACTAACTGCAAAATGGGGTCAATGAATGGAAAGCAGTTAAATCGCCCCCCATGCTTCGCAAAAAACTGTACCACCCAAATGATGCCGCCCTCCGGTCAGTGGCACTGGATACCCCCTATGGGTATTTTTCTTAAAAAGTACCTACCCTCGCCACATTATTGAAAGGAAGGTGGTAATTTTCAACTGTTTTCAGTTTATTTTCCGGCCTCCTTGGCAGAGAACCGAAGCTAAATTGAAATATATAATACATATTATTATATTTTGTAATTTAAATTTGACAGAATAGGGTGGCCTTTTACCACCTTTTCCCAATATTTTGGGCATGCGGTGGTAATTGGGCCACAGTTCATCACGAGAGCGGCGGTTTGGCAAACAGTATGTCCTCTGGCTCTATATAGGGCCGCCGGTCGTCCGAGTTCATCATGACCAGGTCACGGATGCGGGGGTCCTCCAGAAGGGTATTCCACGCATTCCACGTGGCCTCCAAAAAGTCACAGTTGAGCGAAACCTGCTGTTCAATGAGAGGACATTGGTAAGGGAGCTCCATGTCGTTGTAGATGAGGCTCAATCGCCCGTCATCCAGAATATGGGGCTCCACGGGAAAAGTTCTGCACTGGATGGAACGGGCTGCACGGTGGCAGTGGTGCGGGTCCTTACAGCGGACAAAACTGATGTTTGTGCCCCGCCAGGACCAGGGGAAGAAGACATCCTCGGCGCGGGCCGTTTTCCAGTCGAGCCAGTCGGAGTCCCCCTCCAGCATGGCCTCTTCGCCCGGCATAAGGAAAATGCCAAGCTCTTCCTGCTGCTCATCCGGCACAATGTCACAGCCGCAGCAGACAGAGCCACAGAGCACCCCGCAGTCAAAGTCCACCGGGGAAACCTGATTCAGATTTTCATAGATTTCCTGATACTGTTCCTTGGTGATGGACATGCTCTCTCCCCTTTTATTTCTGAATTCGTCCAAAGCCCTTCTCCAGTTCGGTGCGCGTCATCTCAATGCAGATGGGGCGGCCGTGGGGGCAGTAGCGGACATCGCGGTGGGAGAGCAGATATTCCACGAGGGCACGCTGCATGGCAGGCGGTGTGTCGTCGCCCGCCTTGATGGCGGCACGGCAGGCGGTGTTGGCATAGATCCATTTCAGCTTTTCTGGCTGAGGGCTGCGGTCCTCCAGAAGCTGCCCGGCGATTTCCTGGATGAGGGCGGTGACATCGCTTCCGATGAGCATGACCGGGATTTCCCGGACAACGATGGTGCCCCCGCCAAAGTCGTCGATATTATACCCTGCCTCCAGCAGCAGTTCCCGATTCTCCAGAAGAACGGAGTACTCCTCCTTGCTCAGAGTCACAGAGACCGGCATGACGAGCTGGGACTTCACGCTCTCCCGCTCCCGCAGCAGCTTGTCATAGTAGATGCGCTCCTGGGCGGCATGTTTATCCACCAGCGTGATTTTGCCCTCCGACTCAAAGATAATATAGGTCTTGAAGGCCTCGCCGATAATGCGGAAATCCGGGACCTCCGTCTGTTCCGCATAGGGTTTCGGAGCCTCCTCTTTTTTTGGAGTGTGTTCCTCCAACGGACGGGCAACCGAGACGCGGTTCTTGCCCTCCTGCACCACGGATGCCGTCATGCGGTCGTCCTTGCGGATATAGGGAGTCGGGGCATGGCAGGGCTTTTCCGCGGTCTCCTTCTTCTTGGTCTCCGGGTGAACAGAGGCTTTTGGCACTTCCTTCGCCGTGTCCCCAAATTTCTTTTCCGTCTGGGCGATTTTGCTCTCGGTGTGCGAGCGCGGCTTCTCCTCCTCGTAGGGGATGTCTATGGAGACCGATTTCTTCTTTCCCTTTCCCTTGGGGCGATTTACTTCTTTTCTCCACTCCGATGCCTTGCCGGACTGCCAGAAGTCCTCGACACGCTGTGGCAGCTTGTCGGGGTACTCCTTCATGGAGAGCTGGTCCCCTGCGGTCTTCGGCTCCGGATTCTGCGTGCGCAGTTCCTGCTTCGTGAGTTCCAGGCGATTCGGCACGTCCTTCTTCTCAATGGCATTCTTCGCGGCATAGTAGACTGCGTCGAAGACCAGTTTTTCGTCGGAGAAGCGGACCTCTGTCTTTGCCGGATGGACGTTGACATCCACGGTCTCCAGGGGGATATGGATATTCAGAACACAGGCCGGGAACTTGCCCACCATGATGGCGCCCTTGTAGGCCTGTTCCAGTGCCGCCATTGCGGTACGGCTCTTGACCAGGCGGCCGTTGAGGTAGAAGAACTGCATGGATCGGTTTCGGCGGGATGCCGTCGGCTTTGACACCAGGCCGTCCACCTTGACGCCCTTCAGCTCGTATTCCGTCGGCAGCAGTCCCGAGGCAAATTCTCTGCCAAAGACAGAGTAGACCGCCGACGTGAGCTTCCCGTTGCCGGTTGTCGCAAGCTGCTGGCGGTCGTCCCGGATAAAGCGGATAGCCACCTCAGGGTGTGACATGGCCAGCCGGTCCACAACGCCGGCAACCGAGTTGCCTTCCGTGACGTCCCGTTTCAGGAATTTCATACGGGCCGGGGTATTGTAGAAAAGGTCCCGGACCACGATGGTCGTCCCCAGAGGACAGCCGGCGTCGTCCAGAGCCTGCTCCTCCGAGCCCGCAATCTTATAGACGGTGCCAATGTCCTCGTCCGGGGTGCGGGTCAGCACGTCGACCTTTGCCACGGCGGCGATGGACGCCAGGGCCTCTCCGCGGAAGCCCAATGTGCCAATGGCGTGCAGGTCCTCCTCGTTCAGGATCTTTGACGTGGCGTGGCTCTTGAAGGCGTTGCGGATGTCCTCTCTCCGGATGCCGCAGCCGTTGTCGGTGACCCGCATATAGGTGATGCCTCCGCGGCGGATTTCCACCGTCACCGAGCTGGCCCCGGCATCAATGGAGTTCTCCACGAGCTCCTTGATGACCGAGGACGGCCGCTCCACGACCTCGCCGGCGGCAATAAGGTCCGCCACATGTTTTGGCAGCACATTGATTTTCGGCATTTTAGGATTCCTTCGCCTTTCTGGCTATTTCATACAGATAGTTCATGGACTCAATGGGGGTCAGCGTGTTGACGTCCAGGTTCCGGAGCCCCTCGAGGATCTCCTGGTCCCGGCCGCCGGCGAAGCTCATCTGGAGCGGCTCGTCGCCGGGAGCGCTGTCCTCCTCCGGGTCGGCAGCGCCGTCGCGCTGCTCCTCGTCGAAGGCCCGCTCCCGGGCCTCCTCCTCCGCCACAAGCTGCTTCAAGATCTGCCGGGCCCGTTTCACGACGGGGTTCGGCACACCGGCGAGCTTGGCGACCTCTATGCCGTAACTCCCGTCAGCCGGGCCCGGCACAATGCGCCGCAGGAAGATGATGTCGTCTCCCCTCTTACGGCAGGCAATATTGTAGTTCTTGACATGGGGGTTCTCCCCTGCAATATCTGTCAGCTCATGATAGTGGGTGGCAAACAGGGTCTTGGCCCCGATCTTCCGCCCGGTGACATACTCGAGTACCGCCTGGGCAATGCTCATGCCGTCGAACGTCGAGGTGCCCCGTCCGATTTCGTCCAGGATAATGAGACTGTCCTTCGTGGCATTCTTCATAATGGCCGCCACCTCGTTCATTTCCACCATGAATGTGGACTGGCCGGAGCCCAGGTCGTCCGAGGCGCCGACGCGGGTGAAGACCGCGTCGCACAGGCAGATGCGGGCGCTGCGGGCCGGGACGAAACAGCCGATCTGCGCCATGATGACAATGAGCGCCACCTGGCGCATGAACGTGGATTTACCGGCCATATTCGGGCCGGTGATGACCGCGGCCATGTTCTCGTCCCGGTCCAGCAGCGTATCGTTGGGCACGAAGGGCGCGCCCTTCAGCATGCGCTCGACGACCGGGTGACGGCCCTCCTTGATCTCAATGCAGCCGTCATCTGTAATGACGGGGCAGACATAGCCGTTTTCCACGGAGACCTTGGCAAAGGAGCAGAGGACGTCCAGTGCAGCCACCGCATGGGATGTGGTCTGAATGCGGACCAGAGCCTCGGATATTTTGTTTCGCACCTCGGTAAAAAGCTCATACTCCAGATGGGTAATGCGTTCCTGAGCGCCCAGAACTTTGGACTCCAGGTCCTTGAGTTCACCGGTAATGTAGCGCTCGGCGTTGGTCAGGGTCTGCTTTCTCACATAGTTGTCCGGCACGTCGCCCTTAAAAGACTTCGGCACCTCAATGTAGTAGCCGAAGACCTTGTTGTAGCCGATTTTCAGTTTCGGAATGCCGGTCTTCTCCCGCTCCGAGGCCTCAATGCTGGCGAGATATCCTTTGCCGCCGGTGACAATGTCCCGGAGACTGTCCAGTTCCTCACTGTAGCCGGTACGGATCATGCCGCCCTCACGGACAGAGAACGGCGGTTCTTCGACAATGGCTCGGTCGATGAGTTCAGAGAGGTCCTCCATGGTGTCAATGCCCTGTTCAATCTGCTGCAGAAGCGCCGTATCAGCGTCTGCAAGCAATGCTTTCAGGGGTGTAAGGCAAGAGATAGTCTCCCAGAGGCTTCGAAGTTCCCGGGCATTAGCTGTGCCATAGGAAATGCGGGTAATGAGCCGCTCCATGTCATGGATGGATGCCATGTTGTCTGCCAGTTCGTCCCGCAGTGCCATATTTTCCGTAAGATACGTGACGGCGTTCTGACGCTTCAGGATGCCACCCACGGACATGAGGGGCTGCTCGAGCCAGGAGCGCAGCAGGCGCTTACCCATGGCGGTGCGGGTCTTGTCGAGGACCCAGAGCAGGGTGCCCCGTTTCTCCCGGTTCCGGAGCGTCTCAGTGAGTTCCAGATTTCGGCGGGCCGAGAAGTCCAGTTTCATATACTTGGCATCGGTGAAGACATGGACTTCCCGGATATTCTCGAGATCATTCTTCTGGACACTGAACAGGTAGTCCATGACGGCGCCCAGTGCCCGGACGGCATTGTCCGAGGTGAGGTCCAGTTCCTCCCGGGTGGCATCAAAGTGGTCGGTAATGAGTTTTTCACAGTCCTCCAGAGAGAACGCCTTGTCCGGCAGGACCTGAGTCATGTTCTTCTCCTGCTTTTCCACGTAGGTGGTAAGACCGCGGAGACTGTTGCCCTGGGAGTTCAGGAGGATTTCACGAGGGGCGAATCGCCCAAGTTCGTTGAGGGTCTTGTCCCCGCTCTCCTCCTCCTGCAGCGATGTGACCTGCACCTCTCCGGTGGACACGTCGACAAAAGCGAGACCGGTCTCCCCCTCCCCGTGGTAGAGGCCGCAGAGGTAGTTGTTGCGGGACTCGTCCAGCATGTCGCTCTCAATGACGGTGCCGGGTGTGACGATGCGGATAACGTCCCGCTTCACAAGACCCTTGGCAAGGGCCGGGTCTTCCAGCTGCTCGCAGATGGCCACCTTATACCCCTTCGCCACAAGCCGGGCGATGTACGGTTCGACAGAATGGAACGGCACGCCGCACATAGGCGCACGCTCCTCCTGCCCGCAGTCCTTGCCGGTGAGCACCAGATCCAGTTCCCGGGAAGCCGTCTTCGCGTCATCGAAGAACATCTCATAGAAGTCTCCGACGCGGAACATGAGGATGGCGTCCCGATAGTTCTCCTTGATATTCACATACTGCTGCATGAGTGGTGTAAATTCCGGCATGATACTCTCCGTTTCCAGGGGGCGAAGTCTTTTTTCCGTCCGCCAAATTAGTATTTAATTTTACCATATCTAAAGACGAAAAAAAAGAATGCCCCGGCCGGTACAGGGCACCGGTCCGGAGCATTCCGAAAGCCATATTCTATTGAATTCAGTCCGCTTGTCAGCAGCCGCAGCCTTCGCCGCATCCACCGCCGCAGCTCCCGCAGTCGCCGCCTTCGCAGTTGCACTCGCTTGCCTGAGGGGGCTCGCAGGTTGCCGGGTCCTCGCCGTTGACACAGAGGCTGAGGATCTGCATGACATACTGCATGAGACTGTCAATTTCCTGACCGGCCTGGTTGGCGCGGACCATGATGTCGTTGGACATGAGGTTCTGATAGACCTTCTGGAAGGACTGATCCAGAGCCTGAAGCGTCTCCTGGTTCGGAGCCGGGCTGGAGGCCTCGTTCTGATACTGGGTGCGGATGGCCTCGATCTGGGACATCATTAGGGAGACGTTGGGGTCGTTGTCGGCCTCGGTCTTCGCTTTCTGGAATGCCAGATAACGCTCGTCCTGCTGAATGGCAGCGCCGAGCTGCCGGGTCATTTCAATTACGTCCATGGGAATAGCTCCTCTCAAATTTTCCACACTGTGGATTTTCTCAGTTTAATTCGCCCTTCAGGACGAAGGACAGGGGCTCTGTGACGCGGACGTCGCAGAAGGTGCCCAGACAACTGTCCGGGGCATCAAATTCAATCATGGTGTTGCCGGAGGTTCGGCCCTCAAGCTTGCCATGTTTATTGCGTTTTTCGGCCAGGACCCGGAAGACCTGCCCGCGGAACTGCTCGGTGCGCGCAGCGGCACACTGTTCCTGGGCAAACTGGAGTTCCTCGAACCACTGCTGCTTCTCGGTCCGGGTCATGGGGTCAGGGAGGGATGCGGCCTTTGTGCCGACCCGCGGGGAATAGATAAAAGTATAGAGGGCGGAGTAACCGACCTCCTTCACCAGGGAGATGGTGTCCAGGAACTCCTCATGGGTCTCCCCCGGGAAACCGACGATGATGTCACTGGTAATGCTGAGGTCTGGCATGATGCTTCTGGCGTACCGGATGAGTTCCAGATAATGTTCCCGGTCATAATGGCGATTCATAGCCTTTAAGACCCGGTCATTTCCGCTCTGCACCGGCAGATGCAGGTGCCGTTCCACTTTTTCACACTCCGCCATGGCGTCCAGAAGTTCATGGGAGCAGTCCTTCGGGTGGGATGTCATGAAGCGGATGAGGAAGTCCCCGGGGATGTCGTTGATGTCCCGCAGAAGTTTCGGGAACAGATTTTTCTCGTGGAAGTCGTTTCCATAGGAGTTGACATTCTGCCCCAGCAGCATGATTTCCTTGTAGCCCTGATTTACCAGAGAACGGGCCTCATTCAACACCTCGTCGTAAGAGCGGCTTCGCTCTCGTCCGCGGACATAGGGGACGACACAGTAGGTACAGAAGTTGTTGCAGCCATAGGTCACCGGCAGAAAAGCCTTGATATTGCTATTATGACGGATAACGCCGTCCTCGGCAATATCATTGTTGTCCTCCGAGATGTCAAAAACTCTTCCCTCCTCTGTGAGGGTGCGATAGAGCAGCTCCGGGAGTTTATATATGACATGGGTGCCAAAAGCGAGATCCACATAACGGAAATGGTCCTTGATGCGCTGTACAATATGGGGCTGCTGCACCATGCAGCCGCAGAGACAGATAATGAGATTTGGGTTTGTCTCCTTGTATTTCTTGAGCCTGCCCACATTGCCAAAGATACGGTCCTCGGCGTGTTCCCGCACCGCACAGGTGTTGAAGAGAATGAAGTCGGCCTCGGCCGGGTCGTCTGTGAACTCATACCCCATTTCCGAGAGGATACCGTCTATTTTCTCCCCATCTGCCACATTTCCCTGGCAGCCATAGGTATGGGTAAAGGCCTTTGGCGATTTACCCCCGGTGCGATCCAACAGCAGCTGCCTGACCCGTGTCGCATATTCGAACTGTCGGTTGAGCTCCTCATTGGAGACAGCCATGGAATGTACCCCTTTCACTGGAAATGACTTGTAATTTTATCATAGTTTCCTAAGAAAGTAAACCAACATATTTTTTAAAATTGCCAAGCGTTTAACATAAAATTAACTTTGTTGATACAAAAAATATTAGATATTATGTATAGTATTTATGACTATGGTGTTAATAGCAACCAAATAGTTTTACAAGTGGAAAAGCAAGGAGGAAATTGAGAAAATG
>Ga0256406_1003157_pt1 | contig 21159 bp, 16 predicted proteins | sample RumenRJG_03DNA_FD_185986 | JGI IMG/M metagenome (GOLD analysis project Ga0256406, IMG submission 185986) | Bovine rumen microbial communities from Lethbridge, Alberta, Canada - RJG_03 | ecosystem: Host-associated > Mammals > Digestive system > Stomach > Rumen | place: Canada: Alberta | collected... | reverse complement strand
CCTCCTGAACCGAGTCTGTTTGATTAGAGGGGGCTTACTTTTTGAAAGAATAAGCCCGAAGTCTAAATTTACAGGGCTTCGGGTTGGATGTTTTTGCCATTTTGAGTTTTAGCGGACAGCAATAATTCTGTTTCTGATTCCGGTATCACCAGTTTAGACTGATGGTACCGGCTTCTTTCGTTTGGGCCGTCAAATTCTAAGTAAAGCTTATAGTAAACGTAAAAAGTGTGGGTAGAAAATCATAACATTCAATGGCCAAACTATTATTCTACTCTTCAGAGAGGAGGTACGTCTGTATTCTTTGATAAAAATATGCTCTTGACAACGGCATCAACTTTTTTGACACTGCCATTGCCTATCAGCTTGGAACGTCCGAGCAGTATGTAGGGCGCGCGCTGAGAGACATGGCAGGCAGAGAAGATGTCGTTGTAGCGACGAAGTTTCTTCCACGCACCGCAGAAGAGATAAAAAAGGGTGTCAGCGGACAACAGCATGTTGAAAACAGCATCAATACGTCGCTTGAATAGCTTAAATTCAATACCCAAAATTACAATTTTTTGGGGACATAACAAAGCCCGAGCTTTAAATTGGTTGAAGTAGGTAAAGTCGTAAAAGGGTAGTTTCACTTTCCGATGCAGAAGTGGGAGAAGATGTTGTTGAGGGTTTCTTGGGGGGTGATGCGCTGCTGACCGGTGATGGTGGCAAGGTCATCGATGACGGATTTGAGATCTTCGGCAAGGAGGTCGGCGGGAAGTGATTGCTTTAGACCGGTTATGACAGTGGTTAGGTGGTCATGAGCTTGCATGAGGGCGGCGTGATGGCGAGCGTTTGTGACAACTACATCGGAGGTGGAGATTTCTGGGAGGTTGAGGCTGTTGTATATTGCTTCTTCCAATGCAGTGATACCGTCGCGGGTTTTTGCGGAGATGGAGATGATAGATGGGATAGACTTGATAGACTTAATAGACGGGATAGACGGAGTAGACGTTGTAGATGGAGTAGGGGATAGAGGATGAATGGAGGTGTTGAGAGTTTTGAGACTTACGGATGGGTTGACTTTAGTTGATGAGAGATCGGATTTGTTGGCAACGACGATGAGGTGCTTTCCTTTAGTGCGGGAAAGCATATCATTGATTTCTGATTCGTTGGGCTCGGCATCAATGACCCACAGGACGACGAGGGCTCTGTCAATGGCTGAAAGAGCTCTGTTGATGCCTATTTGTTCAATTGTGTTTTTTGTCTTGCGTAGTCCGGCAGTGTCTATGAACCGGAATGTGATACCATTGATTGTCGTTGTGTCCTCAATAATGTCGCGTGTGGTGCCATGAATGTCAGAGACGATGGCACGGTCTTCATGAAGTAGCGCATTGAGGAGTGTGGACTTGCCGACATTTGTCTTTCCAACGATGGCAACCGGTATGCCATTTTTCATGGCGTTGCCTGTTTTGAAACTGTCAGCAAGATGAAGAATGCGCTTGTCTATATTGTTGGCAAGATCCTTTAGCTCTGTCCTGTCGGCGAATTCAAGGTCTTCGTGGTCGGAGAAGTCGAGCTCCAACTCCAGAAGGGAAGTAAGCTTCAGAAGTTTCTCCCTTAACCTGTTAAGTTCATTGCTGAAATGACCCTTCAGCTGGCTGATTGCCATATCGTGTTGGGCACGATTTGTCGCTGCAATGACATCTGCGACGGCTTCAGCCTGCGAGAGGTCCATCTTTCCGTTAAGATATGCGCGTCGGGTGTATTCTCCCGGCTCAGCCTGTCGTGTACCATGAGCTTCGAGAGTCATTAGTATCTGCTGGACGATGTAGGCTGAGCCATGACAAGATATTTCAACACAGTCCTCGCCTGTATAGCTATGTGGAGCACGGTATATTGATACAATGACGTCGTCGATAGTATTGCCTTTATCATCTTTAATTTCACCATAGTGAATGGCGTTGGGCTTAGCGTTTGCTATGTCCTGCGAAAAGATGCTGTTGGCGATGGCGATGGCATCGGGACCACTGAGTCTTATGACGGCTATGGCACCACCTGTTGGGGTGGCGAGTGCTGAAATGGTGTCTTTTTTCATGAAAGGGAGAGCACTTTATATTCTGTCGAGGACGAGGCGGATGAGACCGTCGATGGATGATTTGTATCCTGTGTTGGCTCGGTGTGCACGGCGATTGGCAATTACCATGCAGCATGTTGCCGCCGAATGTCCCATTAGAGATGCGAGACCGGCAAGTGCAGAAGACTCCATCTCAAAGTTTGTAATTTTAAGGCCTTTGTACTCGAATGCCTCTATTTTCTCATTAAGGTCTGGGTCTGCCAGTGGGAGACGCAGACGGCGTCCCTGTGGGCCGAAGAAACCTCCGCAGGCAATAGTGACACCACGTACCATGTCATTGGCAGCTATGCGGTCGGTTAGCTCTGGGTCTTCGGTGGCTACATACGGATTGCCTATTTGTGGATTCCACTTCACCTGCTTTTTAAATTCATTCTCGAAGTCGAGGTCTGATGCCTCGTTACGTCCTGCGTAGAAGTTCAATAGTCCATCGAACCCAATGCTCTTGACGCTCGCAATGTATGTTCCTTCTGGTGTTTCAGGTTGAAGTCCACCGCATGTTCCAATACGGACTAGAGTGAGATGGCGGTGTTCCGGCTTCTCCGTTCTGGTGGCAAAATCGATGTTGGCGAGTGCATCGAGTTCGTTCATCACGATGTCGATATTGTCGCAACCGATACCAGTAGATTGAGCCATTATCCGTTTGCCTTTGTAGATACCAGTAATGGAATGGAATTCACGGCTTTGTACCTCATTCTCAATTGTGTCGAAATGAGAGGCTACAAGAGGAACGCGACCTGGGTCGCCGACAAGGATAATCTTGTCGGCAAGGTTCTCGGGTTTGACATGTAGATGGAAGATGGAACCATCGTTGTTGATTATTAGTTCTGAAGGTGGAAATGTTCTTGACATAGTTTTTGAATTTATTGGTTGTTGATGGGGTGGGTAGTCTTTATAGACTTTGATTGACATTATAGATTATTATAGACTAAATGACTATGTTAGACTAGAAAGACTAGATGACTTGGAGTTGGATAGAATGCTAGAGATGGGAGGCAGGTGTGAGACTGGCATCCATAGCTGCTGCGGCACGACGACCGTCGCCCATAGCGAGGATGACCGTAGCGCCACCACGGACGATGTCGCCACCAGCAAAGATTTCCGGTTGTGAACTTTGCATTGTGTCGCTGACGACGATGGTGTTCTTCCTGCCGAGCTCAAGGCCTGGTATAGACTTCGGAACAAGTGGGTTAGGGCTGACGCCAACTGCAACAATTACCTGATCACAGTCGAGGACTTCTGTCTTTCCTGTTGGAACCGGTCTACGGCGTCCCGATGCATCCGGCTCACCAAGTTCCATCACGTCGAGGACAGCAGCGCAAACACGTCCCTTTTCATCGGCACGGTATTCCTTCGGGTTGTGCAGCGTCATGAATTTGATGCCTTCCTCCTTGGCGTGCTTGACTTCCTCAAGACGTGCCGGCATCTCCTTTTCCGAACGACGGTAGACGAGTGTTACGTCAGCGCCAAGGCGTTTGGCTGTACGGCACGAGTCCATGGCAGTGTTTCCTCCACCAACGACTACAACCTTCTTTCCGATGTTTATTGGTGTGTCGGTCAATGGGTTGGCTGCATCCATCAAGTTGACACGTGTGAGGTATTCATTCGACGACATTACATTAATGTAATTCTCGCCAGGAATATTCATGAAGTTTGGCAGTCCGGCGCCAGAACCGACGAAGATACCCTTGAAGCCTTTCTCTTCGAGTTGTTCTACAGTTATTGTCTTGCCTATGATGGTATCGGTGAGGAAGTGGACTCCCATGCGACGGAGATAGTCGATTTCGACATCGACAATCTTGTTTGGCAGACGGAATTCAGGAATACCATACTTCAGAACGCCACCTATCTCGTGCAATGCCTCGAAGACATAGACCTCATAGCCTTTCTTGACCATATCACCGGCAAAAGAAAGTCCTGATGGTCCGGAGCCTACCACAGCGACCTTTATGCCATTGCTAGGTGCGATCTCAGGTAATACAGCCTTGCCGCTGTCACGTTCGAAGTCGGCAGCGAAGCGCTCCAAATAGCCTATAGCTACAGCAGGTTCATTCATCTTGAGGTGTATGCACTTGCTTTCGCATTGCTTCTCCTGTGGACAAACACGGCCGCAGACAGCGGGTAGGGCAGATGTTTGCTTTAGTACCTGGGCTGCACCGAGATAATTGCCACGTTCAATATTCTTAATGAAATCAGGAATCTGAATGTTAACAGGACATCCTTCAACGCATGAAGGCTTAGCGCAGTCGAGGCAGCGATGAGCCTCTTGGACAGCCATTTCCTCAGTAAGTCCCTTGTTGACCTCTTCTGTACGTGTCGTTGCACGATAGACAGGGTCGAGCTCTGGCATCTTGACACGTTCGATCGCCATACGTTCCTTTGGCTTCATTGCCTTGCGAAGGTCAACACGCCACTGAGCGTTGCGGTCAGTGAGAGAGTCGGAAGAGGACTGTAGGCGTTGATGGGCGGAGATAGGCGATGATACGTTGTCGTTGGAATATGAGGATGCAGGGTGACCTTCATCGGCAGGGATATGCTCTGAATAGTGATCCATCTCATCCTTTTCACGGGTCTTGAAAGTGCCCATGCGGTTGAGCATCTCATTCCAATCGACGAGGTCGCCGTCGAATTCCGGTCCGTCAATGCAGACAAAGCGTGTCTTTCCGCCTATGGTCAGTCGGCATGCACCGCACATTCCGGTACCATCGACCATTATCGTGTTCAGTGAAACAGTATTCGGGATATTGTATTTCTGAGCCATCAGTGAGGTGAACTTCATCATCATTGGTGGTCCGATAGCTATTACGCGGTCTACTTTCTCCCTCTTGATAACCTCCTCGACACCGACGGTAACGACACCCTTTTGTCCATAGGAGCCATCGTCGGTCATTATGATAACTTCATCAGAATTCTTGCGAACGTCGTCCTCCATGATGATAAGATTCTTCGTGCGGCCTGCAAGGACAGAGACGACCTTGTTGCCCGCCTTCTTCAGGGCTGTCAGAATAGGTAAAATGGCAGCTATGCCAATACCGCCTCCAGCACAGACAACCGTTCCAAACTTCTCGATAGGCGACGGATTGCCGAGCGGTCCTACTATATCGAGAACGTATTCTCCTTCGCTAAGTTTGCAGAATTTCGTTGACGACAGACCGACCTCCTGGATTACGAGGGTCAGTGTGCCTTTCTCAGGGTCGTTCTTGGCAATAGTATATGGTACACGCTCGCTGTTTTCATCGACGCGAACGATGATAAACTGCCCCGGACGGCAACTGCGTGCTATTAATGGAGCTTCTACAACGATGCAGAATACTTTTTCGGAAAATCGTTGTTTGGAGAGAATCTTATTCATAATGCTTATTGTTTTTAGTCAGGGTTTAGGAGAAGAGAGGAAGCCGCTGCAGTGCAGCGGCATTCTCAATATTGGTTGTTAGAGGATGGCTAGTCCGTGGAAGGACTAGTCGAAGTTGTTTCCATCAAGCATTTCGAAGCCGCAATATGGAACGAGCACCTTCGGTACACGAATGCCGTCAGGTGTCTGGTTGTTCTCAAGGATTGTGGCAACGATACGCGGCAGAGCAAGTGCCGAGCCGTTTAGCGTGTGGCAAAGCTCTATCTTCTTGTCGTCGGCATGACGATAGCGGCAATGCAGGCGGTTAGCCTGGTAGCTTTCAAAGTTAGATACAGAAGAAACCTCCAGCCAACGCTTCTGAGCAGCTGAGTAAGTCTCGAAGTCGACGCAGATAGATGAAGTGAAACTCATGTCGCCACCGCAGAGCAACAGTAGGTGATACGGCAGCTCCAGCTTCTGGAGTAAGCCCTCAACGTGGTCGAGCATCTCGTGCCATGAAGCGTATGAATGCTTCGGCGTGTCAATGCGTACAATCTCGACCTTGTCGAACTGGTGCAGACGGTTCAGTCCACGGACATCCTTTCCGTACGAGCCAGCCTCGCGGCGGAAGCAAGCCGAGTAAGCGCAACACTTGATAGGCAGTTGCTTCTCATCGAGAATGACATCACGGAAGATATTCGTTACCGGCACCTCAGCTGTAGGGATGAGGAAGAGGTTGTCGAGGTTTGCATGGTACATCTGTCCCTCCTTGTCAGGAAGCTGACCTGTGCCATAACCGCTAGCCTCATTAACAACATACGGCGGCTGAATCTCCGTGTAGCCAGCCTTGCGTGCCTCGTCAAGGAAGAAAGCCTCGAGAGCACGCTGGAAGCGAGCCATCTTACCAATATAAACGGGGAAACCGGCCCCCGTTATCTTTACACCTAAGTCGAAATCAACGAGGTTGAACTTCTTCAGAAGGTCCCAATGGCAGAGAGCGTCAGCAGGCAGGTCCGGCATCTTGCCCCCTTCCTTAATGACTACATTCGACGAAGCATCCTTACCTTCCGGCACTTTGTCGTTAGGGACGTTAGGAATGTCGAGCAGTTCATGCGTCATATCCGCCTGAGCTTTTTCCATGACCTCAGCGAGAGCCTTGTCGTCGGCTTTCATCTGTGCCACCTGTTCCTTTATCTTAGCAGCCTCGTCACGCTTGCCATCCTTCATCAGGGAGCCAATCTGCTTTGACAGTTTGTTCTGTTCAGCTTTATTGGCATCGAGCTTTTGTTGCGTTTCGCGGCGTATCTTGTCGTATTCCAGTACTTTTTCGATGGCCTCGCGAGCACCTTCGAAGTGCTTCTTCTCAAGACCTTTAATTACCTTTTCAGTGTCTTCGCTGATTTGCTTTAATGTGAGCATGAGCTGATGATATTTTAAAGTTTAATATTTATTTCTTCTTTGCAGATGACTTATTATCAGAATTTGAGTTTTTCTTTGCCTCACTCTTACTATCACTTGATGTAGAGGACTTTGGCTTCTCGTCTGCCAACTTGATAAGTTTAATAGCCGTAATCAATCCGGAACCGTTGACCTTAGCCTGAATATTATACCTTGCCTGAACATTGTTTCCACTGTTATAGTTGACAGACAACCTAGCAGGCATAATGATAGAGTATTCAGCTGAAGCACCGTCACCCTTCTTGGAAACCTTTGCCGCGCCAGCATTGTCAACATGCCAGTTGAGCCTTTCTGCATCACGGTAAATAATAGCCATATAGTTAAGAGCCTCATCACCACCCACAGAAGACTTTTCGTTGAAGTATTCGAGGTGGTTGGCAACTGTACTTCTAACCTTATCGCTGCTATGCGAATTAATAGCAACAAGGAAAGAGCGCACTGCGCTGACTGCTTTCTGCTTGTCAGCATCAGATGCCGGCATATCAATAGTATGTCTTACAGAGTCTACAGCCTCACCTGCGTGGATACCATTCTGATGGAGCGACAGATAATTGGCAAAGTCATGAGTTTGAAGTGCAGACTTCCAGTCTAACTCATCAATAAGATTAATAACTTCCTGTTTATGTGGCGAATTTGGATTTTGCTGCAAGTACTTCTGCAATTCGTCCCTGTTGTTCGACGACTTAACTTTCTCCCATTGAGGGTCACCTGCACGCAGAGAATTGAGAATAGCTAGAACAGAGTCGCGGTGAGCAGTAGGAGCATTTGTGTACGTATCGAGATAAGATTGCAGGATACTTGGGTCACGGCTTGCAATTGCAGTTTCATATTCTTGAGCTTCGTTCTTTTGGTTAGCGTGGTTATAAGCGTAAAGCAATCCAAGACAGATAATCGCAGCAATTATAAACGAGATAATGAGAGCAGTATGTCCCTTCTTTTTCTCGCCATCGCTGTCCGGGTCAGTGGATTTTGTTTCTTTCTTCTTGTCTTGTTTATTGTTAGTGATGTTAATAATAGGTACAGCCTTGACAGGCTCATCGATTTCCTCAGCCTCTTCGACGGTCTTTTCCTCTTCGTCAAGTGTATCCGGCTCGTCATCCTTCAGAGGTTCATCATCCAGTTCCTCATCAGCTTCATCGACAGTATCGTCCGGAGTTACAACCGGCTCTTCAACTGTTTCATCCACCTTTTCCGTTGGAGTATCTTTACCCAACAGACTGTGATGACAGTTAGGACAAATGCCATCACTTATGAAATGTATTTCGCCACAATGAGGACATCGCACAATATGGCCTGCAATTTCGACTCCGCAACTTGGGCAGACCGGAGCTTTGTCACTTACTTGGTGGCCGCATTCAGGGCATTTAATTATCATTGTTAATTATATTTTGGGCCTCTGCAGAGCAGAGGGGTATTTTGCTGTTCGAGCCTCTGTAGTGCAGAGGCATAACCAACGCTTTTGGCGCTGGAAGGGTTAGTGTCGGAAACGGATTTCGCGCATACTGTGCCGTCCCATCAGACGGCTCTTGTCAACATATCCAGAGACGCCGTTAATACGTCCCTTCGATGTATACTGCCATGCAAATATATCCCTACCGTCACGCAGAACGGGTTTTGAGGAACTATACTTTGCTATAAACAGTTTGTAACCGTTCAGCTCGTTCGTCAAGTAACTATTATAGAAGCTTTCGTATGTATATATAAGAGGCTTCTGCCTGTATTCCCTTTCGACTAGCCGAAGGAACTTATGCAACGAGTCACAGAGTTCTGCACGTCCGAGACCGCCGGTTGTTTCGATGTCAATCATCGGGATTAAGTCCTGGTCCTGAGGACGGCATTGCGTGCGAAAGTTCCTCAGCTGCTCATCCTGCGGGCGACGTGGACGATAGAAGTGGTACGAGCCAACCTTCAATCCGTATCTGCGGGCAAGAGCAATATTCTCCAAATAGCGCCTGTCTATATTATTGCCGCCTTCCGATGCTTTAAGGTAAACATAGTACATCTTGCTGTTTGCACCGACAGTTTCCCACCAGACATCACCCTGATAGTGGCTCATGTCAAGACCATGAATATGGTTGCACGTATCCTCACACTGTATGTAGTACTGCGCATGAAGCATTCCGTTGAACGCTATAAGCGCTATTATCGCGAAAAATATCCTTCTAAAATTCATAGGATGCAAAGTTACGACTTTTTGCTAACATTCGGAAATCTGCATAACAATATTATCTGTTAAAAGAATAAATTAAATTAATTTTACTGAAATCAGCATTTGACATAACAGAACCGCGCAACTTCGAATTCCGGAGAGTGCTCATGACAAAACGCAAGTAGCATTATACCCATTTTTAGTTATTTTTCTGAAAGAGCGGAAATTATATTATGTAAGTCAAAAAAAAGTTGTACTTTTGCACTCTTGAAATTATGATATTCAATAAACCAAAGAAAAAGCGCTGGCACTGTCTCAAAGGACAGGCGCCAACAGAGATGGATCTCAAGATTATGGACCTTGAGAAGAAGGGCAAGCTGGTACCAACCCGCGACATGGTTAAGACTCCGGAGCAAATCGCTGGCATACGAATTGCAGGCAAGGTAAACTCCGGTTGCCTTGATGCCGTTGCCGAAGCCATACACCCGGGAATGAACACTCAGGAGATTGACGACATTTGCATGCAGTACTGCAAGGAGCATAACGCACATCCGTCATGCCTGAACTACGAGGGATTTCCTAAGAGTGTGTGCACGAGTATCAATGAAGTCGTTGCCCATGGTATACCAAAGAAGGAAGATGTGCTGCACGAAGGCGACATCGTCAATGTCGATATGACGCTTGATGTCAATGGTTACTTCGGCGATGCAAGTCGTATGTTCATCATAGGCGGGCACACCACTCCTGAGAAAGAGCAGCTCGTGCGTGTCACGAAGGAATGCCTCGACCTTGGCGCAGCCGCCGCAGTGCCTTACTGCACCATCGGCGACATCGGCCATGCCATTCAGAAGCATGCCGAGAAGTATGGCTATGGCGTCGTCCGCGACCTCTGCGGTCACGGTGTGGGTCTAGCCATGCACGAAGAGCCTGATATCCTCCACTACGGTCATAAAGGTCAGGGCATGGTGCTCGTCCCCGGTATGGTGTTCACTATTGAGCCTATGATAAACATGGGTACATGGAAAGTGTTCATCGACGCCGACGACCCATACGGCTGGGAGGTCATTTCAGCCGACGAACTGCCATCGGCACAGTGGGAGCATACGTTCCTCATGACCAACAAGGGTGTGGAAATTCTCTCTGAATAAACAGTAATCATGAAAGATATTTATATATTGGGCATAGAGTCCTCATGCGATGACACGTCGGCAGCTGTTCTCCGCAACGGAGTAATACAGAGCAACGTAACAGCATCGCAGGACGTCCACCGTGCTTATGGTGGTGTTGTCCCTGAGCTTGCCTCACGGGCCCACCAGCAGAACGTTGTCCCTGTTGTCGACCAGGCTATCAAACGCGCCGGCATAACGAAAGAGCAACTGTCGGCAGTGGCTTTTACCCGCGGTCCGGGACTCATGGGCTCACTGCTTGTAGGCACAAGTTTCGCAAAGGGTTTTGCACGTGCTTTGGACATTCCTCTTATTGATGTCAACCACCTTCAGGGACATGTCATGGCACACTTCATAAAGGAAAGCGACGACGACAACCACATGCCGCCGTTCCCATTCATCTGTCTTCTTGTCTCAGGCGGCAACAGTCAGATTGTGAAAGTCAATGCCTACAACGACATGCTGGTACTTGGACAAACCATCGACGATGCTGCCGGTGAGGCAATCGACAAGTGCTCAAAGGTCATGGGACTCGGATATCCGGGCGGTCCTATAATCGACAAACTCGGAAAGAACGGCAATCCGAAGGCATTCAAATTCTCTGAGCCTCACATTCCGGGACTTAATTATTCGTTCTCGGGACTGAAGACATCGTTCCTTTACAGTCTTCAGAAGTGGGTAAAGGAAGATAAGGACTTCGTGGAGCATCACAAGGAAGACCTTGCAGCATCCCTCGAGTATACGATTGTTGACATTCTGATGAAGAAACTTCGCATTGCTGTCAAGGATACGGGCATCAAGCATGTCGCCGTAGCAGGTGGAGTGAGTGCGAACTCTGTCCTCCGCGAGGCATTCCGCGACCATGCGAAGCGTTATGGTTGGACAATTTACATTCCAAAGTTCAGCTATACCACAGATAACGCAGCCATGATTGCCTGCGTCGGTACGTTCAAGTATCGCGACGGCGACTTTGCAGACATTAGCCTGCCAGCCTTTTCGAAGGTCACTTTCCAGTAATGCCATACACACAACTTAATAAACAGACTTCAATCAATAATGGAATTCGAAAGCAAAATAATCTCACGCCAAATCGGCGATATGCTTTATGCCTCAGGTCTGACCGTCGGAACCGCTGAAAGCTGTACCGGAGGAAGGATTGGCGAGGCAATAATTGCCATACCGGGAGCAAGCAACTACTATAAGGGTGGTATTATTTCCTATACCAACGAGATAAAAGAGAAACTCCTGCATGTCGACCATCAGGTTCTCGAAGAGCAGACTGCCGTTTGCGAAGAGGTGGCAAGGGAAATGGTACTCGGTGCCATCAAGTCCCTGAATGTCGACTTCGCCATTTCAGCAACAGGTATCGCCGGCCCCGGTGGTGGCACGAAGGAAATACCTGTCGGCACCATCTGGCTTGGATACGGCAGTGCTGATGATGTCAGAACTTTCAAGTTGACCGAGGATTTCGGTCGTGACATCAACCTCGCCATTGCTACCAACAAAGCTATGCGCTTGTTCCTTGATTTCCTGAAGGAAAACATCAAGGAAGACGAAATCTAACTGAAATCAAATAGGAATTTGCCCAATTGCGATTCAAAGTTCATGCTTTGGATTACAATTGGGCATTTTTTATTTATAATCTTTTGTATTCACCAACTTTCTAAACGCCCGTGTCGGGGAAATCGGAATACTTTTTATGACCGCGGAGATAGTATTCACGTAGAATGCTAATCATGCTACGGCCGTCCGTACTACCACTTTCAGCAGCAATCTTACGGATTTTCTGTCTGTCTTTATCGAATTCATGCCGCCAGTTCTTGAAGGCATGCCTTGCACGGAAAATAGCCTTGAAGTCGCCAAGCTTACGATTTAAAATCAAAGTCTCGAACGCAGCGAGATAGTCAAGGAACCAACGGACCCTCATGACATGCTTCAAATCGCTGTCGGGCAAGTTCTTATACAGCATCGTGAGGTTGTTCCTGAAGTTCAGGAACGTCTTCATAGGTTTCGACTTCGGCAGCGTTCCACCACCCAGATGATACACTTCGCTTTCGGGGAAGCACCATATCTGTCTGCCCATGATATGCAACCGCCAGCACAAGTCAATCTCCTCGTTATGGGCAAAGAACCTTCCGTCGAGTCCGCCAGCCTTCCAATAGTCCTCAGAACGCACAACAAGACATGCACCGGTTGCCCAAAGAATTTCCTGAGCATTATCATACTGACCGTTATCGTCCTCCACTGTATCGAAGACACGTCCACGGCAGAACGGATAACCATACTTGTCAATATATCCACCGGCCGCTCCCGCATACTCGAAAGCATCACGGTCGTGAAGCGACAACAGCTTCGGCTGGCATGCGGCGATTTCCTTATGCGCGTCCATCTCTTCAATGAGCGGTGTCAGCCAGTGGTGGGTAACCTCCACATCAGAGTTCAAAAGCACGTAATACTCTGCGTCGACCTGCTTCAATGCACGATTGTAGCCATCGGCAAAGCCATAGTTCTCGTCGAGAATAATCTGTCTTACCTTCGGGAATTCCTTCTTAAGCCACTCCATGGAACCGTCCGTCGATGCATTGTCGGCAACGATAATGTCTGCCTCATCACGACTGTATTCAATCACCGTTGGCAAGTATTGGGCAAGCATCTTTTGCCCGTTCCAGTTGAGTATTACTATTGCTGTTCTCATATCGTTGCTGTTAGTGCCGTTCCCTCTTCGTTCATAGGTCCGAGGGTAACATGCTTTATGACATTGTCGAGCTCCGGCGAAGCCTGTTCCGGTGGCAATTCTACTCTTATGTAATTACTTGTAAACCCGTGCATTGGCTTTCCTTCGGGGGCATGCTCAAAGAGAACGTCAGCCTCTTTGCCAACGTGTGCCTCATAGAAGCTCTTTGTCTTCGAAGCCGACAATTGCAGAAGGCGGTGAGTCCTCAGTTTCTTCTCCTTCGGGTCTACTATATATGGTATTCGCAACGCACTCGTTCCCGGGCGCTCACTGTAAGGGAAGACATGCAGCTGTGTCACCGGCAGACTGTCGAGGAAGTGATAGGAATCTTCGAAATATTCCGGTTTCTCACCACGGCAACCAACCATCACGTCAACGCCTATAAAGGCATCGGGCATCAGTTGCTTGATAAGGTTAATCTTATGGGCAAACAACTTCGTGTCGTAACGTCGGTGCATGAGCCGCAGCACTTCGTCGGAACCACTCTGAAGAGGTATGTGGAAGTGTGGCATAAACGCACGGCTGTGAGCGCAATAGTCTATTAGCTCATCGCTTACCAAGTCCGGCTCAAGGCTGGAGATGCGGAAACGCTTAATGCCCTCAACTTTATCGAGAGCCTTGACGAGGTCAATGAACTTCTCGCCGGTAGTCTCTCCGAAGTCACCGATATTCACTCCTGTCAGCACAATTTCCTTTCCGCCTTCCCGTGCGGCCTGCTCAGCCTGTTCAACAAGCGACGCTATCGATGGGTTGCGTGAGAAACCACGTGCGTACGGTATAGTGCAGTAGGTGCAAAAGTAGTTGCATCCGTCCTGAACTTTTAGGAAATAGCGTGTTCGGTTGCCACGTGAGCACGACGGCTGGAACGTCCTTATGTCACGTGTCTTTACATTATGATATTTGTGGAGTGCCGTCCCTGTCTCGAAGTTTCGCATCACATAGTCAATGAGCGAAGCCTTCTCGTTGGAGCCAAGTACAAGACTGACACCGGTAATAGCGGCAACCTCAGGTGCCTCAAGCTGTGCATAGCATCCCGTAACGACAATAAACGCATCGGGATTCTCACGCACCATGCGGTGAATTATCTGTCTGCACTTATGGTCAGCCTCACCCGTTACGGAACAGGTGTTTATGATACAGATGTCGGCTGGCTGTCCCTCGTCGGCGTCAGTTACTCCAAGGTTTTCGAGTTGACGCTGGAAGGTACTCGTCTCGGAGAAGTTCAGCTTGCAGCCCAGCGTATAGTAGCGTGCTGTTTTGCCCATCAATGTGTTACTGCTCATTCTCCGTCCTCCTCGTTTTCATTATCGACGAGCTCCTCCATAAGGTACATATCGTCTTCACTAATATTATATTTAGCCAATAATCGCTGGTCGCTGTCAAACTCATTAAATATATCTTGTCCGGGCTTAAGCTTCACAAACTTACTGAAAGCCTTGCCGGCTCCTCCCAGATTACCGCTTGCCCACAGCGCATATCCCATGTTCAGATAGTCGTCGGGTATGGGAGAGCCGCTTGTCAGGGCCTCATATTCCTTCAATGCCTCAGCCGGTTTTAGCTGATAGAGGTACATCCACGCCTTAATCCGGCGTACTTCTGCATCGTTAGGATAACGATAGTCAGCCTCATAGACCAACTCGGATGCCTCTTTGTCCTTTTCCTGATTGAACAAAGCTATACTTCTGCCAACGAGGAAAGCCTTGTTCCCGGAATGTAATTGAAGCAAATTGGCGTATGCCTTGTCAGCTATGTCGAACTTATTGCTAAGCATTGCCGAACGGGCGAGACTCCGCAGTGCCATCTCATTGTTGCTATCTTTCTGCAATGCCTTGTCGAAGTATTCGACAGCTTCAGCATATTGCGCATTCCGAAGCATGCATCTACCACGCAGAAGTAAGTATGTCAATGTTCGGCGCTGCTTCTCCGAGAATATCTGTAGCAAGAGTAGGAGGTCGTCATAACGCTTCTGGTCGTGCAGGAAGACAGCCAGGTCAGGACGATAACGGTCGATTTCATTCTCCGAGAACAGTCCGTTCATAAAGAAGAATGACCTGTCGCCCATTACGTTTTTATTGTCCTTCGCCATAGCAAACGGATTTACGACATCGGCACGCTGCGGGTGAAGGTTGAAGAAACGGTACAAATCCTGCAAGTACATACGGCGGATGAAGGCCGGCTGTGTCGCCTCTTCCTTCGGGATTTCTATTCCGGCAGCTTCTGCCGAAGTCATCATCTCACGCATGTTAGGAGGCATTCGATCGATAATCGTCGAGACGGCAAGAACAAACGAATACTTGTCGGACTCGCAGAACGATGAGCGTGTAAGCATGACTTGCAAGAAAGAGCTTTTGCCAAGTTTGCGTCTTACATCGGCAAGTGCTGGATGCTCGAGGCGAAAAGGCACGAACCAGTTGGATGCCTCACTAAAGAACGGGAACCGTTTCATCTGCGAAAAGCCACCGAAATATATGTCGGCACCCTGGCGCTGCATGTCGGCAATCTTCTGAACCGACTGCTCAATGGCGTCCATAGCCTTGTCGTCGGCATCGGGATGAAGTATTTCCTGCATGCGGTCGTAGTCCTTCTCCTCTATCATGCCATTGATATTGACACGGAACGGGGCGTTCCTGGTCAGGTCGGGCATTATCTCCTCGTTTATCTTCTGCGTATCCCGGCCTGCGTTTATACAATATACTATCTGCTTCTGAAGCTCAAGAAGCTCGCGAGCTGCGTTCGCTGTGCTCGTAACCTGTTCCACAAGGCTGACTTCTTCGGCATATACAAACGACGCATCGACATCGACTGAGAAGACGAAACCTATCAGTGCACGCTCCTTCAGTGCTGTGTCCGTAGCCGAAAGATATACACCCGCAAGTACACGTAACTTGTTCATGTCGAACTGGTTCATCGCACTCAGTGTGATAGCTGATACAATGACAAGGGCATCGGAAGAATCGATGGTTGGAGACACAAGCAACTGTTCCCAAAACTTTCTATCTCCGTCCTTCCATTGGCATGAGACTACAATCGAGGCGAACAGCCGTTCCATGAAGGTTTGATGTCTTGAGTAGAGTTCCCTCTCACGGTTGTCATGCTCATCTGTGGTATCCAGCGAAAGCATGGCTACGTCCGACACGAACGTTTCGAGCACAGTACGGAGGAAATCGCGCGACATATTGAGATGGGCAGCCTTCTGGAACTGCGTCACATAGAACCCTACGTTGCGGCAACGCCATGCAATGTCGAGATCGGCGGCAACGCAGTAGGTCCGTTTCAGCAAACTCACGTAGAGCTGCTGACGGTCGGGGTCGTCGGCATTCTGCCTCATATACGACAGCATCGTGCGGAAAGTGAGCTCTATATCCTCCATTTCACCGGTGTCGCGAAGCTTGCGATGCTCTTCAAACAAGGGACGCAAGATCTGCAACGCCTTTCCGAGGTGATAACTGAAGATGAGTTTTATAGCGTTGTCTATGGTATCTTGTATCATTGTATTTTGACCTTGGAAGTATGTTTTTGGAATCTTATCTTCTCGGCTGCAAGCATATCGGCGCGCGAAGGTCCTTCGGCATGAGTGTACTTTATGGCGGGCAGCTTGGCAATAGTCTTATTGTCAGCGCCGGTGTACTTCTGTATCAGCGCCGCGTAGTGCATTAGTCCGTTTTTGTTTATCAAGTCGACGGCACGGTTATAAGCATTCGTGAACTCACGAAGCTCTGCCTCACGCTTGTCGGCTGTTTCATCGCCGGGCTCCACATATACTATTACTCCGAAGTGGCGGTCTTCCTTATCGCTTTTAACCAATACCACATTGCCACGGTTCAACGCCTGTGTAGCCTGCGGTTCGGGCAGCCATGCAGCATCCATGGCACTGTCTTCCATCATCTTCAGGCGTGTTTTCACACTGTTTATCTGAGCGCTGAAGATTATGAAGTCTGTTTTCGCACGCTTCTTGGTCAACGATGTAAGCCAGTCGGTAGCTGAATAGCGCGTCATGGCTATCATGTGGTTGCCCAAATCGGACAGTTTCAATATCTTGTTGGCCTTACTACCGACGAGTGTCCACTGCAACGGAGTAACGGCAACGGGTCTCAGGCGAAGGTGATGACTACGGCTTAAGTCGATGGCACGCACCAATTCGGTTGCAGCAGCTTGTACGCTGCCACCCACAATAGCCGTATCGATGTCGTCGTGGGCATCGAACTGCTTCAGGCGGAGGTCAATCTTTGACGTGTCGCACAATCCGCTGTCTGCCATCAGAAACAAAGGGAGGCAGTCGAGGGTAGGTGTTACGGCAATCTTGAATGCCGATTGCTCCGTGGCGCGCTGCCTTGCTTCCTCTGCCTTGCGCTCAGCCTGCTTCTGCTCGGCGCTCTTTGAACAGCCGGAGAGTACGGCAATAATAGCGAAGGCGCACAGAATGAAACTGAGTATGGCACGCAGTCCGTTCGTATTTCGAGTATTTCGTTTTTGCTTACTTTGCATACAAGGTGCAAAATTAGTTTTTTTCCGTGAAATAGCCAAATAGTATGAGAGGTAAAAGCATATAATTGTTAATCTACAAAAACAATAATAATGTCTACATTTTCATGTATCTTCCACTGTTCCATCACGAAACCACTTACTAATAGAAGAAATATATTCATAAGGTTTTTATATGAACGATAAGACATAAATTATGTTTTCAATGTGAAATTATATTTTGAATTTTATTCTCTGGCGAAAAGTATGGACATTCATAACCAATCGTCTTGTCTAAGAATACTAATTACCATGCATCATAAATCTTCCAAATCTTCTTCTTCGAAATAGTCTATAGATTGTCCGGTCTCAAATTGTCGCTAAAATCCTTTATCTTCTTACACACTTACCTCCCTCAAGTTCGTTATAGTTAGGTATAGCAGTCTTATAGATTGTCTTCAATTTTTCTCCCAATGCCGAATAGACATATTCTGTCTGGCTACCATCAGAGAACTGTATCAGTCGTGGATTGTTACGAAGGTCATACTCGATTTTCGTTATTCCACGATTTGCATCATAGATGAGGGCTTCGTTCTCATCATACATATATTCGTCCTGTCCATCCGAAGGAGAGGATACTTTGTGGAAGTCAAAGCTGCCTGCACGGAGGACAGGCGCAGCCTTCTCCTCGATTGATGCCAGTTGGTTGCCGTTCAATGCAATGCTAAGGTCATCGATTGCACCATAAGAGCCATTCTGCATAAGACCATTGCGCAAGATTTGGGTTATGGCACCATTTGCAGTGTATCCTTGTATGAATTCATTGTATCGTCCCAGATTTGTACTCAGTGAAGTACCTTCTCCATATTCAGAGTTGGTAAGGCGGTTAAGCTTGTCGTAAGTAAACTTGTAGCCACGGAGAATATTGTCATCAGCTGTCTTCCATTGCTGCGTGCTGATATTACCGCTAAAGTAAGGCGTGCCGAGACTTCCGTCGTTGTATGTCAGATGTTCCTCAAACTTCGGATTTACGATGTCCGTTGTCCAGCCACGGAGATTATAAGTGTATTCCGTTGTTGTCGGTCCCTGTAAGTTCGACCTTACTCTACCTAAGTCATCATACTCTATTGTTGAAATCTTCTTCTGCATGCCATTGACGGAAAGAGTTGTTGACTCCAGCTGGTCGTTATGCTTGTTGTAAGCATTACTTGCTTTGGCCATGTAACCACGACCGTTAAACAGGAAATTCTTTACATTCTTTGGCTTGCCTGTAAACGTATATTCCGTCTTTTGCCATAAGAAAGATTTGTCGGACAAGACGCGGTAGCTTTGTATAACCTGTCCCTTTGCGTTATAACAGAAGACATCAAGCAATGGAGAGTTGTCGCTCGATACCGAGTACGTACCGGTAACGAGTCCCTTGACATTCGTGCCACCTGTTATCTGCTGTTGCCAATTGAGTCCGCTGTTAATCTTTGCCAACGGGAGGCTAAGGAAATCATAGTTGTCATAATAGTTGACGACTTCAAGTTTCGTGTTCTCCAGCTTGAGGTCATGGCCGATAACATATCCCGTTCCGAGGAAGCCGCTCTGCTTAGAATCAAACGTCGTGCGTGTCACGTTCTTTCCGCGGTTGCATGACGTGCACGTTCCCTCTACGACAACCCGTGACAGCTTGTCGTAAAGGTAGAAGCGGTATAGACCTTTTTCTCTCATGCGTCCGTCCTGCATATAAATCAGTCTGTTGTCATTGTCGTACCAGTACTGTATGTACCCGCACTGCGGAAGGAACTTCTTTACTATGTTCCCTCTATCATCATAACGGTATTCATAGCCAAATATTGCCTTATAACTGTGATCTTGACATTCAGCAGAGAGAACATTTTTAGTATGAGTAATTTCCTTTTATTGAAGTTATTGATTATAATGCCATGTCTTTTCTTGATTTATCTTGTCCCATCCAGGTTGAATACCCCAAAAGGATAGGCTGTTTTTATCAAATACATAAGAGGGTGAATTATTGTCGAAAGCTTTAAAGAGGTATTCTTTATCACCTACTATAATGTGATATTTATTCACATACCTGACATTAGGAAATCTCATGTTCTTAATAGGGGCGACAAAAGCCGTGCTATCCTTTTTATAACAGTTTACTATATTGAGTATTTGTTCGATAGTGTCTTTTTGTAAAATGACATCGACTTTTTCAAGCAACATTATATAGGTGCATTCAGTAGGAGTTTTTATAAAAATGCTCTTGACTATACGCTTGTCAAAATATATTTCTCTATATTCGAAAATCGAATCATTCCTGAAGAACCTTAAATACGACCGTGGTGGTTCCGTATCTTCCTTAGAAGGCCATTTATTTGCCAAGTCATAAGACAATCTGTTAATCCATAAGCCATGTTCATTATTATAAACAATTGAATCTTGGATATTATCGGATGAGATTACCACAATTCTGTTTTTTGTTCTTTTCACAAATACGAAAGGAGTTTTTACAGCTTCTCCTCTTCCCTCAAGTGAAAATTCGTCAAAATATTGATATTTTTTATAAAGTTTGCTGTCATTCATGGATTCATTTTGGCAGACTTCTTTGTCGTGCTTTAAAGAATTTGTTCCTTTATTCGCGGCAAATCCGCAATTATACAACATGAACCCGAATAATATTAATAACGCCACATTCTTGTACATTGTATCATTCATTTATGACTAAAATAATTGCTAAATGGCAGAAATGGCCATCCAGTATTCCAATTTATACCTTTATTCTTGTCAATTGTAAGATTGTATATCTTCTGTAAGTCGCTTCCCTCTTTAGACATGACAAAGCCATCATCGAACAAGGAAATATTATTATTGAGATAATAAGAGCCATCATATTCATATCCAGAGCTCAAAAGATGATCTGATGCTATCACTGTTGAATGAGTTTGTAATGCCATGTTTTTTATAAGCCCTTGTCCATTTCCAAAGACGCTACCAACACTACAAGCACCAATAAATACAATATGGTTATTAAGTCCCTCTTTTAATGAAGAAAAATCAGTTTCTTGCGTGACGACCTCATTTCCAATGCTAAAACTTGCCAATGTTAAATAGTTTCCACTTTTCCCATGACTATTGATTGTAAACGTTGATGCATCAACACCCCTTTTCGATAATTCCTTAAGCGCATTCTGTAAATCTTTTATGTTGTCGACTCTTATAAGAGGAACACCAGCATCTGCAGCAGCAGCATAATCATTAGCCATCGCTCCATTGTCGTCATTTAAATTTGATGGAAAAACTGCAATTACTTGGTAGTGATTATTGTCACATATAGTGCTGTCGAAGCTATATAAGCCCGTAGGGTCTGACAGAATAATAGGATTGCTATTACATACTGAATATGGACTGATGTTATAATATTTCTCAGCCAACGGGTCGAATCTGTCCCACACGCCAAGGATGGAATAGTTCTGACGGGCGCCGTGGTCATAGGTATTGAGTCCGTGGGTGAGGTCGAGTTCCTTGCCTGTGTACTTGAACTTTTGGAAGTCGGGACTCTTGCCGGCATCGGCATAGACGGCACCGAAGGGGTAATAGTGGGTGGTTTGCTCTATATCTCCATTGTCATTTATAACTACACGGTTGTTGCCAAGGTGATCGGTGAGGTAGTAGTAAAAGCTCGAGACCTCCTCCGCCCCCTCCAAACGGAGGGGAGAAGTGGAAACAAAGCTGTAGTAACCGCCTGGGAAGAGGTACTTG